>Ga0181597_10006412_pt1 | contig 10966 bp, 5 predicted proteins | sample 041ome_5_FD_148647 | JGI IMG/M metagenome (GOLD analysis project Ga0181597, IMG submission 148647) | Coastal salt marsh microbial communities from the Groves Creek Marsh, Skidaway Island, Georgia - 041403US metaG (spades assembly) | ecosystem: Environmental > Aquatic > Marine > Intertidal zone >... | reverse complement strand
AAAAACGACACTGCTTGGACTCATAACTGGTCAGCTCCGCCCGACTATCGGCTCTATAAAAGTTTTTGGTAGGCCTCCTTTTGGAAATAGAAGAGTTCTTTCTCGAATCGGATACTGTCCGGCCGCGGACCTGACAGAACGTAATGCGACACCACAAGAATGGGTCACATACCTGATGCGGTTAAGTGGTTTTGACATGGCCGAAGCTCCTCGAAGGGCTGCTCGCGCTCTCGAGGAAGTAGGGCTTGGTGAGGCATGCACCCGTCCACTGTCAACACTTTCCAAAGGTATGCGACAACGTGCAAAGCTTGCTGGTGCATTTGCCCACGAACCAGATCTACTGGTTCTCGATGAGCCATTTGATGGACTCGATCCTGTTGCTCGGCATGACCTGGTTAATCTTGTGAGAAAGTGGGCTCAAACCAGAAGTCTTATCGTGGCAAGCCACCTACTCCATGAAGTAGAAGCTTTACGGGCTGATCTCGCTGTCATCCTTGGAGGACGGCTCGTTGCCAATGGTTCCGCATCCGAAATCCGTGAGCTTGTCGATGCATTGCCTACAGAGGTCAAATTCAAAACATCATCTGTCGACAAACTTGCTCAGATCGCGTGTGCTGCTGGTGTTGTGGAAACACTCTGTATGCCTGATGAAAACACACTTGTTATCGGCACGAGGCAAGCCGTTCGTCTTGCAGACATGGTTGCCAAAGCTGTTCATGACGGACTTGTTGTTTCTGAAGTCATTGCTGAAGACAGAACACTCGAGGGCATCTTCAGTCGGCTGATGAAACTACACCGAGGAGTTGAGCAGTGAAAGATTTGCCACAAACAGCTGATCCTCATGATCTTCCACAGAGCCGTCCCACTGAGGGAAATTGGTTTATGGCCATTCGGGCAGTCGCCGGCTTTCAGCTCAATCGGCTAATGACCAAACCTCGCCTTGCTATGGGTCTAGTTGGTGCTCTTTTTCCTGCTGCTGTCATGTTCGCTGTTATCCGAACGGCCCCAATCGACCGAAACATGACCGTCGTCATGATTTACGCACTTATTCCTGAGGCTCTCTGCGTCCTTGGGCTTCTTGTCACAATGTGTCCGGTTGTTGCTGATGAGCTTGAGCGGGGAACATGGATTCATGTGACCGTACGACCGGGTGGTCGTCAAAGCCTGCTTTTAGGCACATTCGCAGCCGCGGTCCTTTGGACGGGAGGTGTCTCTCTCGTAGCGCTTATGCTGACACTCTTAATTGCCCAACCAACTCAGCCGGTAGGACTTGTTGTGATGTTTACAGCTCTTATTGGAATATCTTGCGTTGGTCGGGCCGCTTTGTTTGCTCTTCCAGCCGTTATCCTTCCAAAGCGGGCTCTTATTGCCAGCGTCGGCGTTGCATTGCTTGTTGAGTATTTTGCTGGTTTACTACCGGCTGTCGTGAATCAAGTTACAGTCAGTTTACGTCTACGCAGCCTGCTCGTTGAATGGATGGATTGGCAGAAAGATCTACCGATCGAAATGACTCTTTTCGTCGATGATTATTCGGCACCCGTCCAGTTAGTAGCTGTTTGCATTCTTGTATTTACACTTCTTACAACTGCTGGGTTTATTCTCAATCGCCGACAGTTTCCACCAAGCGTAGAGAACTGATTGATGGACAGAATACCCGAAAACATGGATGAGCCAGTCATCCAAATCGAAAACCTTATAAAAGAATATAAGAGCAGCGACGGAACAATCGTCCGGGCAGTGAACAACATCTCGATGTCTGTTGCCGCTGGTGAAATTGTTGGGTTACTCGGAGCAAATGGAGCTGGAAAAACAACAACTCTTCGCATGATTGCAACTCTCCTGCAGCCGACATCTGGTCGCGCGCAGGTCTGCGGCCATGATAGTATCACCGATGCTGTCGGAGTACGACAGTCGCTGGGCTATGTATCGGCCACAACTGGTGTACCTGATCGTCTGACAGCACGTGAATTACTCACCTCTTTTGGACGGCTTCATGGTCTTGAAGAAGATGTTATCAAAGACCGTCTCGATTGGCTTATTACAACACTCTCACTACGTGATTACATAGACCGTCCTGCGGGCAGACTTTCTTCTGGACAACGCCAACGAATTTCACTCGGCAGGGCGCTTGTTCATAATCCACCGGCACTTGTTTTAGATGAACCAACGAATGCTCTCGATGTTGTGGGTTCACGTGATCTGCTCGACACACTGGATCATCTTCGAGAGAGCGGACATGCAATTTTGTTATCAACGCATCGCCTCCATGAAATCGAACATAGGTGCGATCGTTTTGTCATTATCAACACAGGACACATTGTCGCCGTAGGCACACGCGATGAACTCGTTGGAGATTCCGGAGAGCTTGAAGATGCATTTTTTCATGCAATTAATCGAGGGGCCTCTTCATGAATCGTACTGTCAATTCTCTTTGGGCTGCCTTATCACTCGCTCGTCGTGATTTGCTCGAGTTTTTGCGAGACCGGCGAACGGTTGCCGTCACACTCCTTTTACCAATGATCACATATCCGCTAGTTGCCCTATCAAGTTCTCTTGGTATTCGAACTGGCTTGAAAACGAATGAAGAACGACAGCAAGCCACACCGCTGTCGCTTGTCCTCAGCGGACCGGAAGCCCCTCGTTTGGCAACTCGTCTCGGGATGGTTCTTCTCGCTGTAGAAAACAATGAGCCACCCGGATGGCCGAGTGAAGTCTTCGCTGAAATCGAACCTCCAAAAAGAGCAAAGGAACTTCTTAATTCTGGAAAAGTTGATCTATGGATAAACGTTCCGAAAGGGTTTACGAAAGAACTTGCAGAATTTAATACAGTCAATCTGACTGCTCAGGTCTCAGAAAAATATCCTGCAAGCGAAAAGACTCGAATGCAGCTTGAGTCTCTCATTGACAGTTTCGCAACGCAGGTCCGTGAAGAACGAATGGGAGTTGCCGGAGTTCCCTTAAGCCTGTTTGATCCCATTAAATTGACATTTGAGGGAAAGGACCCAGAAACCGTAGTGGCCGACCGAAGAATCATCGCTCCGGTTGCAGGAGCCATCCTCGTACTTCTTTCTGTACTGACAATGACTGGGTCTTTCTATCCCGCCATCGATGCCATTGCAGGTGAAAAAGAACGGGGCACAATTGAAACACTTCTCATCGTGCCTTGTCGAACGCAAGATATCGTCTTCGGCAAGTATCTTGCCATTTTGGGAGTCACGCTTGCTACTCTTGCTGCCAATGTCATTTCAATTCTTCTTACGATTCTTGTCTCTTTGAGATATTTCCCTGATGGTTCCACTGACTTTTACCTACAAAATATTGGACCAGGATCTCTTATTACTCTTCTTTCATTCATTGGTCTTTCCTCAGTAGCATCAGCAATGAGTCTCGCTGTTACAACTGCTTCGAAAAGTGTAAAAGAGGCACAGAACACACTGACTCCTGTTATCTTGCTTATCAGTGCGCTTGCAGGAGTGTCGCTCATACCTGGCATTAGCACGAACCGACTTGTACCTCTAGTGCCTTATACCGGCCAGATAGTTGTTTCACAGAACGCCTTAACACCTCCTCCGACTACACAAGAAACTATCTCTGGATCGGCCCAAAATGACCGAGGCTCTTCTTCCGTCAGGAAGAGCCTGACTGCTGGTATTACGCCACTCCTGCTGACAATGCTCTCGAGCGTTACGGTAACTTGGGTACTACTTCGTGGAACAACAGCAATGCTTACCGACGAAGACATTCTGTTTCGTGGGCCAGATGCCGCAAGTGGTTTTAGCCGTCCTGCACCTCGACTTATACCCGGTATTATCCATGGTGGTCTTGCGCTTGCCCTTGGCCTTGCTGGTCTCTGGTATGTCCAAGGTCTCAGCCCCGACAGCATTGTCTTTGCAATACCCGTTCAACAGCTCGCTGTTGTTGCCCCTTTAGCCATTCTTCTCTTGTGGCAACGGGTGAACATCCAAAGAACTTTTTCTCTTTACTGGCCAGGGTTCGGATCGAGTTGGCAATCTTTTCTTGGTGGACTCAGTGCACTGCTCGGTGGCCTTCTAACTGGTGGTGGCCTTTTTATTCTTGGTGCCGCAGTCCTCTTGCAGTTCACGACTATTGAAATGTCACCGGCAATGAAACAACTCTCAGAAAAAATACTCTCTCTAATGCTTGATCAACCCTGGTGGCTCGCCTGGACTCTCATTGCAATACTTCCGGCATGCTTGGAAGAACTTCTCTTTCGTGGGTGGGTGCTCTCTGCATTTTGTGGTGAAAAACCAAATAAACAACGAATGGCTATCGCTGTTTTTGCACAAGCTATCTGCTTCGCAATCTTCCATCTTCTCCCTGAACGGATGCCACAAACGTTTCTTCTTGGCCTCGCACTTGGAACAATCGTACTTCTAACGAAAAGCATCTACCCCGCAATACTGTGTCACATCGCAAATAATTCGATGCCACTTCTTTTGCTTTATATGACTGGAATTCGAAACAAGGAATCTCTCCCTGAATCGGTGGCAACCGATGTAACTGCTCTATCCCTGCCGCCAGAGGCCGTTGCCGTAGCAGGGGGCACCGTTGTACTCGGTGGAATTCTTTTCCTTGTTTCCAACAAACTTCGAATGCGCTGTTCCTTGGCCAAAATTGTGACATTTATTCTGCTAACAATCTCTTATTTTTCTGACGGTCAGTCGAATCACCTGCTGGCCCAAGAACCAACCACACAAGAAGCAACTCAGCAGCTGCAAGTCGGAGTTTTTCCAATGAAGGGACTGGCCGAATATATCGGAGACAAACCTCGCGGCTACTCCATCGATCTTTGGAATGAATTATCCAAACGTATTCGTGCATCATCAGAGTTGGTTGCAATCTCATCGATTGAAAATCTTTTTGATGCAACTCAACGCGGTGACATTGATGTGCTTCTTGGTCCACTCGCGATGACAGAACAACGAGAGAAGCTGGTTGATTTCACTCATCCTGTTGTGCATTCAGGACTCCAAATTGCTGTTCTCCGTGACCGTGATGGTCGTCTGCTTACATCTTTGTATAACTTGATCTCATGGGAGTTAATAACCATCCTTGCGGGAGTGATCGGGACGATAGTCTTGACCGGACACCTTCTCTGGATTTTCGAACGACGTCATAATGCCGAATCATTCCCGGCTCCTTACCCACGCGGCGCTTGGGAAGCTGTTTGGTGGAGCGTAAGTACGATCATCACTGGTGGCTGTGAAAATAAAGTCATATCGACTGTTACAGGACGATTTATTGCAACCGCATCGATGATTGGTGGCATTGTCCTTGTTGCACTTCTTACGAGTACCCTCACTACCACCATGACAGTTGATCAGGTAACCGGCACCATACGGAGTCCTCGTGACCTTTTTGGAAAGACTGTTGCCTGCCAAGAAGGTGGTGTTGTTCCTGATGCAGTGGAAGAATTTGGAGGCAGCCCCGTACTCTATCCGGACCTTGAAGAGATGATGGCTGCTGTTTTGAATGAAGAATGTGACGCGATTGTCTCTGAATCGCACACGCTCATGCTTGCTCTACATACTTCTGAAGCGAATGAACTTCGCCTGATTCCAGGCGTCTTTGATTCTTTTGACTTCGCACTGGCACTTCCACAAGGGAGCACACTTCGTGAGCCACTGAACAATGCAATTTTACAGATGCGCGAAGCAGGACAACTTGACGAGATCAAAGAACGTTGGTTTGGTGAACATAATTAGGTTATTGCCCCAGAATCCAGTTACACGGTTTTCTGGGGGAACGATATCGAATGAACGAAGAATCTAATCTGTTTCCGCATGGTCATACGGAACCGTGGTATTTCTGGAGCACCTTATTTTTCTCAGGAGAGCGAATGATGAGAAATTGCCTGTCTCTTCTGATCGGCTTGGTGTGCAATGCAGGAGCAATGCAAATAATCGCATATGCTGCTCCGCCAAATGTCATCATTATTATGACTGATGACCAGGGGTATGGAGACTTGGCATGTCATGGTAACCCGGTCATACAAACTCCATGTATTGATCGGTTGCATGCGAAATCGCTTCGACTCACAAACTTTCATGTAAGTCCTTACTGCACGCCGACTCGTGCCGCACTGATGACCGGTCGCTATCCTGCTCGCACCGGTGCGTACCGTACGAGTAGTGGCCGAACGATGCTCCATCGTGATGAGCAGACGATTGCAAATATTTTTTCAGATGCTGGTTATGCCACAGGCATGATTGGTAAATGGCATCTTGGAGACAACGCACCGCACCGCCCGCAAGACCGCGGATTTCAAGAAGTTCTTTGGCACCGCTGTGGAGGAGTGGGCCAGGCTTCCGACTACTACGGAAACGATTACTTTGACGATACGTATGAACGAAATGGTGTGTTTGAAAAATTTTCAGGATATTGCACAGACGTCTGGTTCAACGAAGCCAAAAGCTTTGTTGAACGTCATCAAAAAGAACCTTTCTTTTTATATCTTGCAACGAATGCTCCACATGGACCATACCGTGTTGATCCAGAGTGGAGTGAACCGTACCAAGATTCTGTCCTCTGGGGAAACGGTGCGAACTTTTATGGAATGATTGCAAATATTGATCACAACTTAGGCCTGTTGCGCGAACATCTCGAAGAACTGCAACTTGCTGAAAATACCATTCTCGTTTTCATGACAGACAATGGCACTTCCAATGGCATTCCGAAAGGTGAACTGCCAGCGGGAAGTTACCGGGGCTTTAATGCACATATGAGGGGGAAAAAATCGACCGTGTACGAGGGTGGGCATCGTGTCCCGTGCTTTCTTCACTGGCCTGCTGGTGGACTGCAAGAAGGAAAGGATTTTCATGGACTGACGGCTCATCTTGATCTTCTTCCAACGCTCCTCGATCTGTGCAATATCAAGCTCCCCCGAGACCATATCGCTGATGGGGCTTCCTTCGCAGCAAATATTCATGATGAAAAATTGTCTGCACATCGGCAGCACTACATTGCGCAACTCCATGGTGGTGCAGGCTTTTCACATCCTGAAGAACCATGGGACACATCATGTGTCTGCAAAGGCCCATGGCGGCTTATCAACGGCACTGAGCTTTATGATCTCCGCACGGACCACTCCCAGCAGAAAGATATTGCTGAAGATCATCCAGAAGTTCTTGCTGAACTTCGAAATCTATATGAAACGTTCTGGCAATCTGTATCACCACGCATGAAACCCGTTGCTATTGATATCGGTAACCCCGTAGAGAATCCAACGACGCTTTGCTCTCAAGACTGGTATTTACCAGTTGGCAATCCACCCTGGAATTTTAATTCAATCAATCGCAGAGTCCCTATCACAGGACCGTGGCACATTATGGTCCACCAGACTGGCATCTATCGAATCACCTTGCGGCAACTTCCCAAAGAAGCCGATAAACCACTTATTGCAGAGCATGCTTCTCTGACACTTGCCGGCACAACACACGAGGCCGACGTACCAACTGGATCATCACACATCGATTTCTTTGTTGACCTACCTGCCGGAAAAACGGAACTTAAGACGAAACTCTGGAGTGGAACCAGTCCAGCAGGCGGTGCTTATTTCACAGAGGTTGAGCTCCTTCACCCATCCAATACAAATCAAGAATAGTGCTCAAGAATAAATACACATTCCCTGACACTCGTCTCTCTTCACGTACTATTCTTTTTGAAATGCTGCTTTTACTCACTTTCAATTACATTTCTTACTATGGTGGTTCGAGTGAGTGACACGATTGAAAAACATGTATCTCAATCATCTCCTCAACCCGTAAACGACCACAGCTTCTGTCTATTAAGCCTTGGGTTGGCCACGGCTAGCTTTGTTCACATGCTTTCGTTCCCCTGGTGGAGAGGCATGATCTCTGGGCAAATATTACTTACTTCAACGCTGATTCTCTTTTTTTTACCCCGATCAATTTTCACCCTGTCTTTCTTTCTTCTCACAAGTCTTTTTTTCTGGTTTCAAAAACTTCCTTTCGTACCCAATCATATTTTCTTTGAGATTCTTGTGCATACATCCATGCTGGGCACTGTCCTGGCTGTTTCGATATGCCAATGGAAAAGAGATCTTTCATTCCAAGAACTTCGTGGTTTGATCTATGAACACATGCGGCCAGTTGTGATGAGTGCGCTCATCATCATGTATTTGTTTACAGTACTTCATAAACTCAACTGGGACTTCTTCAATCCTGCTGTAAGTTGTGCCGTATCGATGCACAAAGAATTGTCAGCATTCGTGCAGATCGTTCCGTCAGGCACATGGACACACTGGCCAACCATTATTGGAACGCTCTTTTTTGAGCTGTTCATTCCGCTTGGTCTCTGGTGGCGAAAGACTCGCGTTGCTGCTGTTCTATTAGGCCTTTTGTTCCATTGGTTTCTCGCTCTCCATCCACACGGCGGAATTTACAGTTTTTCACATTTGCTCTATGTGCTTTATGCCGTCTTTCTTTTCTCAGCCCAAAACAATCCTTTCGCTAGAGCGATCAGCATTCCACGCCTCGGCGTCCTGACCATCAAGCTGGCTGCTGTCTTTCTTTTTGGCGTCGCACTCTTCTTACAGATGCGTGCATATAAAAATGGGGATGGTTTTTTAATGGCTAATGCAATCGGCTTTTATACGTGGCTTATCTTTGCAATGTGGCTCGCGGTGATTTATGCACCTGCCATTCGCCAATTTTTTTGGAATAGGCTTCCCGATCCAGTAGTTCGACCCATGTGTATTCTTTTAATCTTTCCAGTCCTCGTATTCCTCAACGGGCTGGCTCCTTATCTCAGCCTGAAGACAACCACTGCCTTTTCAATGTTTTCAAATATTCGCACAGAGGGGACTGGAAACAATCATCTATTTGTGCCTCGACTTAGACTGTTCGGGTATCAGGATGATCTTGTGGAAATACTTGAATCAAATGACCGTCAGCTTCAACAATACGTGAAGACAAAGGACCTTCTTACCTGGTTTGAACTTCGAAGGATCACCTCTTCTCGGAAGCGGGAAAACCTTTTTGTAAAATACAAGCGGTCGAAAAATCCTGAGGATATTTTTTTCAAAAAGAACGGTTCACCGCCAGATTCCGAACTCTTAAAACCACATCCTTGGTACCTCTCACGATTTCTTGTTTTTCGTCCGATCGGTAGACTCGACAAACCAATGCCGTGCAGACACTAGCATGTCACCATTTAAAAAGACGCATGCCTGAACCTACTTCTTCGAAAATAATTGCCCGCAGACATGATCTTGATGCCCTTCGGGCCGTCGCAATGCTGCTTGGCATCATCCTCCATGGATTGATGCCGTTTATGCCAGGGTTATCTGTGATTCGTGACACACAAACAGCGGGATGGGTATGGATTCTCTTTCTTGGTATTCATGGTTTTCGAATGCCGTTGTTCTTTCTTGTCAGTGGTTTTTTTACTGCCATGCTTTGGCGCAAACGTGGCGTGCAAAGCATGCTCCGGCAACGAAGCGTGCGGATTCTTCTGCCATGCCTCCTTGGTACTGTCACTATTGTTCCGCTTGATACTTATGTTGGCCGGTGGGCTGCAAATTACAGCAAGAGAATTGCAGAGAAAAAGCAGACAGCTGAAACCAAGAAAAAACCAGACAACCTCTACGACGCCATTCGCAGCAGTAACTTTTTGACGGTGAAGTCATTTCTTGACAAAAAGAAAAAGCGGATTGATATCAATGCTCCTGATCCAGAGTTCAAAATGCCACCGCTCCACCTTGCTGCACTCTTCGGTAAAACCAAAGTGGTTGAACTTCTTTTGAATCGAGGCGCAAATATCCAGCAACGAGATGAAGGAAAACGTACAGCGCTACACTCTGCAGCATTTCTTGGTCGTATTGGTGTCGTAAAAATCCTCCTGGATCGTGGTGTTGATGTCAGTGTTCGGGGGGATGATGACGACACAGCGATGGATTCAACAAACGTGGATTGGGAGATGACTCAGGGTATCGCATCTTGGCTGAGAGTACCGGCGCTCGAACAGAAACGGGTTGAATCCGGTCGGGAACGAATACGACAGTTTCTTCGCGAGGCAGGCACACCATCAAAAGAAGACGTATCCGATTCGAAAAGGAACAATGACGGCTCCGCGGATAAAGAAACCGGCAACGTGCGAAAAAATCGGTTTCGTGAAAATTTAGAAACGATCCGCTCTGGATACGCCAGTTGGATCAAGTCTGATCGCTTTCAAACTGTTTTTAAACGTACTGATAAAAAAGAAGCACGTGATCAAGGAATCTTTGGAAATCTCAAACCTGGCCATCTGATCCTTTCACGTGTGTTTGATCACCTCTGGTTTCTGTGGTTCTTATGTTGGCTTATTCCATTGTTTGTCTGCGCCGAGTCACTTCTTCGTTGGCTTGGAATTTCCGTGGGAAAAATTCGGCTGTTTCAGCTCAATGCGTCCATCTGGTGGATGGTTCCAATCACACTTTTTCCGCAGCTACTCATGGGTACGATGACACCCAGAATGCACTTTGGGCCAGACACAAGTCTTGGCATTCTTCCTCAGCCTCATCTTCTTGTGTACTACACCATCTTCTTTGGGTTTGGCATGTCGATGTTCATCTCGGGTGAAAAAGCTGACAGGCTTGGTCGTTGGTGGCCGTGGCATCTTCTTGGAGCCTGTCTTTGTTTTCCTGCCGCCCTCGCCACCATGGCCAACCCAGTCGTCACTGCAGTTCCACAGATACTTTTTGCATGGTTGATGTGTTTTGGATTCATTGGAATGTTCCGAAGATGGTGCTCAGCGGAAAGTAGAGTCATACGCTATGTTTCTGACTCGTCCTACTGGCTCTATCTGATGCACATCCCCCTTGTGATCACACTCGCATGCTTGATGCAAACATGGAAACTCCCAATCTTTATCAAGCTCAGCATGATCTGTGCTGGTGCCACCTTGATTTTGCTTGTGACCTATCAACTGTTTGTTCGATATACAT
>Ga0181597_10006410_pt1 | contig 10967 bp, 8 predicted proteins | sample 041ome_5_FD_148647 | JGI IMG/M metagenome (GOLD analysis project Ga0181597, IMG submission 148647) | Coastal salt marsh microbial communities from the Groves Creek Marsh, Skidaway Island, Georgia - 041403US metaG (spades assembly) | ecosystem: Environmental > Aquatic > Marine > Intertidal zone >... | reverse complement strand
AGTTGGATCAAGCGCCCAACCCGACCAGCCAAATCCGTTCCGATAGTCTCTCGGAAAATCATGGTGATCACCGTGATGATTGCCCTCGCCCAAGGGCCCGAGCCAAATAAAATTATTGACTGCAGAGCTTTTCACCCCCTTTGTCCAACCCCACAAATGGGTAACGCTGTTGACCGTCCACGTGTTGTGCTGCACCAAGACGGTCCCAACGATTGAACCCGTCAGCAACGCAAAGAGGCCAAGCCAAGCACCCAGGGCGTAACCTAGCCCCATGGGGAAGAGAAATATCCAGAACGTGATCAGCAAGCCGTAGTGCTTATCTTGCGACATAATAATCGGGTGACGTTGCGCGTTATGTGCCCGCAAATACGCGTCAGACTCCGGATGGTTAAACATATGCGACAGCATATGAGACCAAAGAAAGTTACGCAGCGTGTCGGGAAACCAAGTCGCACTGTAAGGATCCAGTTCTTTTTTACCGTGACGGTCTACCCCATGGTGCAGCACATGATTGGCCGACCAACGGCGAACACTACCTTGTACGCTAAGCACTTGCCCAAAAAAACAGAAAAACAGGTGCACTGGGACCGATACATTCTTGACCGCGTTATGGGTGATCAAGCGATGACTGTATACCGTGGTGGACAGGGAACCGAGGATAAAGTGTCCGACGATCCAGCCAGCGGCAATCAAACCCCATGTGTTCGGCGCGACAAAGATTAGCCACGCGCCCAAACCGACCGCCGCGATATGAACGGCCACAATAAAGACCCAAGTAGTGGTATCAAGCGAAAAACCCGCACTGAACAGTTCGCCAAAGGTTTTAAAGATAGGCGCGTCGCGCTGTTCTGGTGTTATTTCAGTCATTGTCGCTGGAACGCTCTCTGTGATGGATGGTGTTAATTTTCACGGCAGATTAGTCTTTCGATTATCTTTATTTTAACCGGTCTTGAACAGTCATCGTTTTAAGGCGTATCCGGTCGGGCGCAAGTAAGGTTAAAACGCCCTCGTAGCAGGTGCCACGAGTCGTCAGGATCCCAGGGCCCTTCATCAAGACCTCTTGATTTGCATAACGCAAAAATTGAAGCGTCGCCCGGGATCTCGGTATCGTTAAAGCAGGATTTCACAATCCAGCCATTCGGTCCTATTGCGTGCGTTTACCCGTAAACATGATGACCCCACGCGGGGTCTGCATCTCACCTTGCATTCGGTCCGTATCAATTTGACCCGTGTAGTGAAGTTCTATTTTACCGATCGGGCTCGTCACCTTTTGCCGAAAGCTGAAAGCACGGCCTTTAACCTGTATCGCGTCAACGATGACCGGCTCCCGTCGTCCCGTTACAACGCCGCCAAAGCCGCCTGCCTCTTCTATCACCTCTAAAGTCAGATACTGGATGCCGCGCATCGCGCGGACCTCCAGCGACCATGTGCCAACGAGGCCAGACGAGGCGATGGCATGATCATCTGCCCAGGCGGTGGTCAACCCGAGGACCAACCCAATGGCAACGACCCTTCTTAGCACTTTATTGTTTAATTTCATGCGACGCCTTTCATCATTGTTTACTTTTTAGCCAGCAAAATGTCGAACCTGATCGCATGCCATCGGCGCCAACCCGCTCACTGACATCAACTGACAAGCGCTATGCCACGTTCGATACACCACATAGCGGATAGCCCGCCAAGCAAATAAACCGGGATCAAAACTAAGCGCCTGCGATTTACGGTTACCGCGCTGATTGCGAGCGCCTGGTTGAACAACCACCAGCCCCCCAACAGCAGCAACACAAATGCGATTTGCCCTACCTCGATCCCGATATTAAAAAACAACAGGGCCAGTGGCACATTGCTCTGGGGCAAGCCAATGTCCGCCAATGCACCCGCAAAACCCATACCGTGGAGCAGCCCAAAGCCGCCCGCCAGCCACCAGGGGTGCCGTTTGAATAAACTTACAGGCTGAATAGAACCCACTTGATGGGTTCGGGTTAGCTCGAGCGCCAATATAAAGATGCTCAGCGCTATGGCAAATTCAACCAAAGCGACAGGGTAGGAAAGCAATCCCAGCGTGACCAGTGCCAGCGTTACGCTATGCCCTACCGTGAAGGCCGTAATGGTCCACAGCAAACGCCTGCCCCCGCCCACCAGCAGCAGTAAGCCCAAGACAAACATAAGATGATCGGTACCGCCCCAGATATGTTCTGTACCCAACACTGAGTATTCGGTCATGATCCTCGTTTGACTTGGCTGAGCAGGCACCAAAAACTCTGGCGTCTCAGCGTTCACAACGCTTTGATAACGACGTCCATCGCTTAGAGAAAGCATCACCATGGCCGAAGCTTGATTCTCCGCCAGGCCCACAACACCCAGCTTCTCACCCACAAGACCTGCTTCGCCAAGTGATCCACAATCCAGCGTCCAACTTGAAACCGTACCGGTCCCTTCGCGCAGAACGGGATTTTCAGCAACCATCCGACAGTCTGCAGGCCAACTCGGTTGCATCGCAATTGCGGACAAAGCTTCTGTTGGCGTTTTCCAGACTACGTTATAGGTGGCCTCAGCAGTTTGCGTCAGTTTTAACAATGATGGCGCGAACCGGTGGGCTTCTGCCATGCTGGTATGAAGCAGCAGCATCAATAGGGCCAGTGCAAAACGTATTAGGGATGCGCTTGTCATTCACAACCGCCGGCTTCATCGGCGTCTTGCAGCGTCCTGCCGCGAACCTCAAATTCAAGTCTTAGCGCCGCAATGGCGCACTGCAACGCTTGCTTACCTGCGGCATACTCGAGATCGACGCGAAGCTGTTGTTCAACCTCTTTTAGTTCGGCATCCCGGGCAGGTTCAAACCGAGACAACCATACGTAATGAAGGCCGTAGACTGAGCGTATCGGCCCTAACCATTGGCCATCGCCAGATTCCGCTCTGCTTTGCGATTCTTGCAGGGCTTTTTGTAAACCCATGACAAAACGGTCACCGAAATTTCGGGCGAGTTGATCGGGTGTTTGTTTCACGAACTGATAGCCCTGCAAAAATGGCGAGCCGAGTTGTCGGGCTGCCCGCGCACTCAACCTTTGTTCCATAATTTCGGTAACAACAGATGCCACGTCTTGCTCGCGCTCGGGCGCAAAAAAAACATGCTCAATCGAATACTGCGGCGGATGTCGCAGCGCTTGCCGCCTTTGAATAAAAGCTGCTTCGATATCTTCAACACTCGGCTTGCTTGGCGGCGCATCAACCAGTAACCGCTGCTCCATCAGCTGTATTAACCGCCGCTTTACAACTTCGTCAGCAAGATGCATGCGCATCGTGATGGCCTGGTGAAATAGCTCAGGGTCCGTTTTGTTTTCCGCTAATTGAATAAACCCCATATTGCGAACAAGTCGCTGGAAAACGATCGCGTCATGCAGATGAAATTCAAGATCAATGGCGCGCTGAAGCAGCATATCGCGATCAAGCTCGACCGCGACATACCTTGCGATTTGTTCCGGACTCGGTTTTCGACCGGTACTGGCTCGCCACTGCTGCTCAAGCGTTGCAATTCGCGCCTCGCTCAACGGTCCAATCACCACCTTCGGTTCTGGAAACAGTACCGACTGCAACTGATAAAAAACCAGACCCAACACCACAAAATGCAGCCACGGTTTGTGCACGCGAGCAAACCAGCTCATGCGCTCATCCTTGCCAATGAAAACCGCTTAGACATGAGATTATTCTGGCAGGTAATGGATCGGCGATGACCAGGCCCGTTCTTGCACGGTCGCGGGCAGATCCGGCCGCGGTGCAACGCCTGCTCGAATTGCGTCCCAGGTTGACCAGCGGCAGGTCGGATTCTCTATGACGCGGGCGTAATAAAAAGCCCGTTGATTTGGATTGAACTCAGGATCTCGCCACAAAGCTGACAGCTGTCCTGCGCCTGTTTCAGCGTTAATTGCGCAATTCCGGATATCAACCTCTGCACCATTGTCGGGGCATCGATTTGTGTCTGGGTTAACGACGGCGCCTCCGGCACAAGCAACGTCAACAACCGCTTCGTGAGTGCCCTCTGCGTCGACCCAGCCTTTGACAACTTGCAGGCGTTGCAACGGTGCGCTCTCAGCATCGGCCGCCGCCATCACTAGGAAACTGGGCGTTGCGCCCGCATTGACCGCCTCGCCGCCAGCTGGATTCACCGCCGACAGTACGCCGCCCATCGTGACACCGCCAGCATACGCCCGCTCAATGCCATCGGCTGCTGTCAGCATGTCCTCATTAAAACCAAACCCTGCAAATAGACGGATCTGCATCCGCGGCCCAGACGTCGCAAACACTTCTTTTCTGCGAAAGGCACCGTAAAGCGACTCCCGCGTATTCTCTTCAGCCCAAGCTGCGGCCAACCCCGACGCCCCATACGTTGGGGCAGCCCCGGCGGTATAGATATCGCCGTTAATTCTCAATCGCGAATTGCCGCGCCCCAGCGCTTTCAGCACCAGGTAGTTCATTTCGCCGGAAAGACCCGTTTGCGGCAACGAGCCTCGTTGTTCGCCCGTACTTGAGATCAGGCCCAGCTTTGAAACGAAGTCTGACTCCTTATTTTGACTTGCGGCTGAGTGGGTATCGCTCGAGCCGATAAAGCCGAACTGATAAGGGTTTGTGATGCCCTGCTGCCCCAGTGCCATACCGTTTAACAACGCTTCTCGAGCGTATGAGCCCTCCATCTGACTTAAGGCACTGGTCGCGATCCGGTAGGGCATAATTTCAAAACCGGCCCATTCATCCCGCGATGATAAAACCGGGTGAGTCTCCGACGTTCCCTTAATTTGGGTGATTTCCACAATGGGTTCATTTCGGATGCGCTGCGCTGCATAAGCCTCATCTAGCGGATCACCGGCCCAATCAGCAAGCTTGAACATCTGTCCGTTTGATCCGTTGGAATTGTGCGGGATGGCTAAACTTTCAACGCCTTTCGCTCGAAGGTCATCCATCCATTGCCAAAGATCTTCCGGGTTAACAGAATGGAACCGAGAGAATGGCTCTCGGGGTAGTTGGCCGGTTCCTTTGAAAATGACATTACGGTGTAAGTTGCCCATATCGGCAGTACTGGAAGTATATTCGTAGGCGGCAAAGGTGGTGAAGCGACCAGGATCATTAAACTGATCTGCCGCATCAATTGAATCACGCCAAGCACTCCTCACCACGCCAAGCACTTCATCGCGATTGAGTTTACCGGAGGCGGTCTGCGTCACAGCCTCAGACAAGAACGACGAAAACGTATTAAGACGATTCAATATGCTAAGCAGGCCCGCGCCCATATTTTCAGGTGCATTGAGCCCATGATAGGGCACTGAGAATTCATTTTTTGAAAATTGCGTGCTGGTATCGGCAGCTGCCTTGACCACACCCAAGAACATTGCATGATCGGTCACGGCGTAGAAGTCCATCGGTCTTGTGAGCTGCATGTTGAAACCCGCAGGGTTTGCAATCGCCTCACCCCTCGCAAAACGATAGGCATCATACGGTGTGGCCAGCGTACCAAAGGCATAACCATCGAACGAGTAAGTGGTATGCACATGCAAATCACCAAAGTAAGCTTTGCGTTCTATCGGTTTTTTAACAGCGACCGCAGGCGGTTTACTGCTTGTGGTGGCGGACGGCGATTGCTCACGCAGGAGGAGTTCGGTTTCTGTTTCAAACACTTTTACATTCCAGCCCCGGACAATGCTTTGACCTGTGGACTGAGCATCAAAATCAGCAGTCGCGGCAATCACACGTTCGTTGGCGTGCAGGTCTTCAGGAAGACTCAAATTCGGGTCATCGGAACAGGACGCCAAGAGTAACCCCATGGTGATCACCGCTAAGCAACTTGCTCTAAATTTTAAGGTTTTCATGATCATTATTTCCTTGCTGGGGTTGAATCCTTGACTCCGGCGGCAACCGGCACGTACTGGATTGGCGAAGACCAAGCCCGTTCCTGTAGGGTCGCTGCCAGATCAGAGCGCGGCTGGGTGCCTGCCCGAATCGCATCCCACGTATTCCATCGGCAGGTCGGATTTTCAAGCACTCGGGCATAATAAAAAGCACGCTCGCTAGCGTCGAAGTTTGGATCTGACCAGGTGGTGTTCAGCTCAGTGCTACCGGTTTTTGCCCGATAGCTGCAATCACTTAGGTTAACCGTGGCCCCATTGTCTGGGCAACGATTTATCTCCGGATTCACCGCGACACCATCCGCACACGCCACATCAATCACGTCTTCATGGGTGTTGCCTGCCGCGTCGATCCAACCTTTGATGATCTGCAGTCGTTGTAACGGCGCACTATTAGCATCAGCTTGCGCCCAGACAGCAAAACGCGGTGCATTTGTAGCATTCGAACTGGAAGCCGCTTCAAGATTAGCACCCATCGGGACGCCGTTTGCATAGGCGAAAGCCACCCCATCTGGCCTTTGTGTTAAGTCTGCCGGTAAATCATAGCCAGCAAACAATCGCAGGCGCATTCTGGGTCCAGAGGTCGCAAAGGTTTCTTTACGACGCAGTGCGGCATAGATCGACTGCCGAGTATTTTCTTCTGCCCATACCGCTGCCAATCCCGACGCGCCAAATTCTGTCTGCTGACTACCCAGATAACGTTCGCCGTCAACTTCGGCGACGCTTTGGCCCGGAAGAAAGCCAATCAACAGGCTTTCTAAAAAGCCAAAAGGAACAGAGCCTCGCACTTGCGCATCGGCCGACAAGAGGCCGAGCTTGGATGAAAAGTTTGACTCATCATTTTGTGAGGCCGCTGTATGCGTATCGCTGGAGCCAATAAAACCAAACGCAAAGGGGTTGGTCACACCTTGCGCTTGCATTTCCAGACCATGGCGCAAGGCTTCTCGCACGTAACTGCCTTCAGGTTTACTCGCCACAGGCTTACCCATTCCAACGCCTCTTGTGCTCACCAGTTCAAAGCCCGCCCATTCATCGCGACTGGATAATGCTGGATGTGTTTCAGACGTACCCTTGATCTGGGTGATTTCAACCAGCGGTTCGTTGCGAATACGTTTCACCGCATACTCGTCATCGATCGGGTCGCCGGCCCAATCAAACAACTTAAACATATGACCATTTGATTTATTGGCGTTATGCGGAATAGCCAACGATTCGACGCCAGCTGCTCTCAGCGTATCCATCCAATCCCAAAGATCCTCGGGGTTTCTTGAGTGCATACGGGAGAAGGGCACCTCGGGTACCCGGTCGCTGCTTTCAAAAATCACATTGCGGTGCAGGCTTCCATTGTCATCCGCTGTGGTTGAGTATTCATAAGCGACAAAGGTCGTGAAGTGGCCGGGGTCGTAGTGCTCATCCGCGGCATTAATGGCATCCGCCCATGCGTTGCGCGTAATGGCCAATGGTTCTTCAGGACTAACTTCCCCGTCGACAATCGCCAGCGCCAAAGCGCGCGCAAGACCGAAGCTGCGCATTCGGTCCAGCGTACTCCACCGATCCATGTTGTCCGGTGCATTAAGATCGTGAACAACTTTTGCAAAGGCGTATTTAGAAAATTCAGTGCTCGTATCAGCCGCAACCGGGGAAACGCCCATAAAAAACCCGTGGTCGGTCACGCCATAAAAATCCAGCGGCGCTTGCAACTGAATGTCAAAACCCGCGGGGTGCTTAATGGCTTGACCCTTAGCAAATCGATAGGCGTCATAGGGACTGGCCAATGTCCCGAATGCATAAGCATCAAATGAATATTTCGTGTGGACATGTAGGTCACCGAAATAGGCATTGCGCTCTGGGTTAGCGGGCGGCTTGTCGGCCAGGCCGAAATTCACTTTTGAACCAGAGCGACGATCAATTATTGTATGCTCGGTTGCAAAAAGACCTTGCCCAATGGCCGCGCGCTGCGCCGCGGTCTGCTCGTTACCACCACCGCAACTGACCAAGAAAAGACACATCAAGGCTGCTTGCGATAGTCTTAACCGTGTTCGTCTTATACGCGCGCGCATGAGTGCGGCGCAGAGGTCATTGGTTGTCATGGTGTGGACCTTGATTAATCTGAGCCTTAGCAGTTACTCGCAAAGCAACCGAGGCAATTAATTTAGCACTATGCTAAACTTTGCTGGCAAGATGTTAACGTTCTGATAAGCATCCCGCAAGTCAGACACATACAGGGAGCGGCACTGCCCAACACAATGAAAGATTCACAATCCAACAAAGCCATAAAACAAAATCGAGGCCGGGCCGAAACTGAGCGACGCCTGATCGAAGTTGCCCTTGAGCTCATCCAAAAAAACGGCGTGCTGGCAGGACTTAATCTTCGTCAAGTTGCTGAGGGCGCAGGCGTTAACCGGGGCAACATTTATCATTATTTCGGATCAAGACAAGATCTCCTGCGCGCCGCCATCAATCGACGATTTAACGCATTCGTAAACGCTTATACGAAAAGCAAAGCAGAAGCCGGATTCGTCGCAAGAAGGCTCCGAGCTTTTGCCTCGAACGCCAGCAATGATAGCAACGACAGTATGTTACGCGCGCTGCTCGTGCTGGATGGCGATGATGCGGTTGATCCAATGCCGCTGTACGAGGGGCAACTCAGCCAACTGCGTCAGGACGTCATCGATGGCGACATTGATAAAGGTCATGATCTTGACGCATTACAAGTGGCGCTCTCTTCCTTTTTGCGGGGCTATCGAATCTTCCGCTTACCCTACGCCAAGCGAGTTGGAATCAAGCCGAATGAACTCGATGACCGCGTTAGCAGGATCCTGCGCACCTGGCTTGAAGCAATGAAGCAGCCGCCCAAAGGCAGCTAGGGGGCGTCTGAATCCCCAAATCACCACAGACGCGTGTTGCCCTATGAGCCTCAGGCGTAATGAGCTAAATCAGACCGACATCGTGACCCCTTGGATTGCGTTGATTCCCTAAACTTGCTCCTATTGCTGCCCATTTGAAGCTTAAAGAGGGCATTGCGTCAGCCTTAGCTGTTGTTGCATCATCTTCTGTGGTCCCGCGTCGGGTATCACTCAGTCAGGGGACTTGAGACAACTCATATTTCCCGCCAACTTTCAACGCGCCTTCACCCTACTGACAATGGGGTTAACTTTCAGCTAACCTCACCTACAGACATTCAGCGGTTAACCGCGCAGCTAACCAGATCAAAGCGCAGAGGCCAAAAAGGACTACCATGACAGTTGCTAAACGAAAAATAGGATCTTCGGCGGTTCACCCCGTTGGCCTCGGGTGCATGAATTTGAGTCATGCCTATGGACCAGCCCAGGCACAAAAAGACGCCGTCGATTTTTTACGCCGGGCAATCGATATTGGCTACGATTTTCTGGATACAGCAACCATTTATGGCTTGGGCAATAATGAAAAGCTGATCGGTGAGGCCCTCAAAGGACGCCGCAATGAATTTGTATTGGCTAGCAAATGCGTCATGGGTTTCAAAGATGGAAAGCGGCTACTCGATGCCAGGCCAGAGACGATCAAACGTGCTTGTGAAGCTAGCTTAGAAAGATTGCAAACCGAGGTCATAGACCTGTATTACATGCATCGCCCGGACCCAAATGTCCCCATAGAGGACTCAGTTGGCGCGCTGGCTGATCTGGTTAGCGAAGGAAAAATCCGAATGATTGGTTTGTCAGAAATGTCGGCCGATACGCTTCGCTTGGCGAATGCCGTGCACCCAATCTCAGCCATGCAGTCTGAATACTCGCTCATGACAAGAAACCCAGAAATCGCGGTGCTTGATGCCTGCAGAGAACTGGGCGTGACCTTTGTGCCCTTTTCCCCCGTTGGACGGGGCTATCTCGCGGATGAACCGCTCGATCCGAATGCGTATCATGAAACCGATTTGCGGCGCACTTTCCCGCGCTTCACCGACCCACACTTCTCGGCAAACTTAGGGCTCTTGGAAAAGGCGCGGCAATATGCCGGCGACCTGGGTTGTAGCATCGCCCAGCTGGCCCTTGCCTGGACCCTTGCGCAGGACAAAGGCGCCGTGCCAATTCCTGGAACGACCAACCTTCAACATCTTCAAGACAACTTTGATGCAGCAGCCATCGATCTGCCTACCGAGGTGCTGGCGCAAATCAATGAGGATTTTGCGCCGGATTTGGTTGCCGGACCACGCTACGCACCGCTCGCTCAGGCTTCGGTCACAACCGAACAATTTGACTTTGAAGGTGCATGAAACCTGGAGTGAGGACCCAGTGCCAGAGCCAACGAGGCCTGGCACTTAGTCCCGATCCACGCGTTGTCCCATACGTTGTCCCATTCCTTGCAGGACACGAAGCGCCCACCATTATGAACCGTGCTGGCGGCGCATAAACCAACTGCTTAGAAGGGGATCATTTTTCCCAACCGGCGTCTGACAAGACCGCCTCTACCGCTGCGCTTGATGGTTCATTAAGCGAATGATGGCCCTCGTTGATCCAATGCGATCCACTGCAGACCTTGATGGTGAAGGCTTATCTTACGGAGTTGAACGACGGTCTAGAGGCAAGGAAGAAAGCAAGTTCGCAGAGATAGCCAAAGTGACTGAGTCAACTTATACCGATTCAGATGTTAGCTCAGGAAACACTTACCTATACCGAGTGTTTGCTAAGAATGAATTCGGTACAGGCATAGGATCAAATGTTGTTCCCGTTCGCTATATCAAAATTGAAGCGCCAACTGGACCGACTAAATTGACTGCTGAAGCAATAGAATCCTATGTTTCCTTAGACTGGGAAGCTGGTGATGACTTGGCGACTGGCTATACAATCGATCGGAAGCTGGGTTCAGAAGGCAGTTTTTCAACGATCGGAACAACATCTACGACTACAGCCTTTACTGATGTCGCTGTCACCAAGGGGACCACCTATACCTACGTTGTCTATGCCTCTAACGAAAGTGGAAACTGAATCGCCCCCTGTTTGCTAGACACTTTTCAGTCATACAAAATGACTATGAGAGAGGTGAATATGAGCAAGAAGCGATATCCAGACGAGTTTAAGATAGAAGCTGTTAAACAAGTAG
>Ga0181597_10006408_pt1 | contig 10967 bp, 9 predicted proteins | sample 041ome_5_FD_148647 | JGI IMG/M metagenome (GOLD analysis project Ga0181597, IMG submission 148647) | Coastal salt marsh microbial communities from the Groves Creek Marsh, Skidaway Island, Georgia - 041403US metaG (spades assembly) | ecosystem: Environmental > Aquatic > Marine > Intertidal zone >... | reverse complement strand
ACGTCGTGTGGTCACATCACCGATGGTGTGGGTTCTGTGGGATACACAAACACACATACTGAAGGGGATGTCATGGCGATGACGGGGTTTTATTTATGTTTTCACATGAAAAGCGTGTCTGTCGCGCGTCGCGTGTGCATTCAAAAAAAATGGATGCGATGGACCGTGTGCAAAGCGTGACGGCGTCAGTGTGTGCGGCGACGACCCGACCGTCGTCGGGGCGTTGAGGGATAGTGTGTATTTGTATTGATTCGTGGTTCGACCGTACGGGGTGTGCACAGGGGGTATAACATTGGGGGGGGGGATGAAGTTTTCGTTGTGGCGCGGTGCGGATGGTGGTTCGGGTGATGACGGGACGGTGATGGCGATGGTGAAACCGACGACGTGGTCGTCGTCGGCGGTGGTGGGTGGTGGTGGTGGTGGTGGTGGTGGTGGTGGTGGTGACTATACGTCGCGTGATGATGACGCTATGGATATGGATAGCGCGCGTCGTCGGTACGGTCGGCGCGAAGGTGGTTGGTGGGAGGACGCCGGGACGGCGTCGACGAGACGGGCGCTCGATTTTACGACGACGACGACGACGACGACGACGACGACGATGGATGCGGCGGAGGATGACGTGGCGATGTATGATGATGTCGTGCCTGGTGCGGACGATGAGCGGGATGATGTGCGACCACGTGGTGTGGTGGATGGAGTGGATTACGGCGCGCGGGTTCGAGAGGTGCTCGCGGAGGCGCGGCGGGCGCGGCGACGGGCGGCGGGCGTCGACGGTGTTGATGCCGTCGATGTGGCTGTTGATGTGGGTGTCGATGATGAGGATATGCGTGGGGAGATGGCATTGCGCGTGGCGATTGAGCGCGCGCGCGTGCGGGCGAAGATGGCGCACGCCGAAGCCGTCGCGCTTCGTCGACGCGCACACGAAGAACGCCAGCGGTTTAAAGCTCGGTTTGGCGACGACGCGTTCGTCGGCGAAGACCCGTTGTGTGATGAGGTGAATGAGTGGTACTTGCAAATGTGTGATCGATTAGCCGCGATTCCACCCATGCGCTCGGCGCTCGCGGGTATGAGATACGCGGATGATGCGCGTTCTAGTTCTAAAGCGAACCTCACGCCGCCGACGTGGCTTCACCTCGATGTGTCGCCCACAAAGGTGCCACTCAAGAAGTATCACCGCTCGAGCGCACCGTAGACAACACATACACTATATTTAACCATGTACCAGTGCCGGTAGTCGTAGACGCGATTGTATTAAGATTTTTTTTGATGATTTTCATTTCAACGATGCGCGTCCTTTTCCTATCAAGATCTAGCTCTAAACTTTTTTTGGCTTTTTTTCTGTGGTGGACCATCATTTCGTGGGGAGAATATATGTAACACAAAGGGGAAGGAGACCTTCTCTCTTAAGAAGTCGCGGCGGGTACCGGCTTAGGCACCGCACCTTCCTTGTTTTCTGGTGGCAGGCACGAGCGAGCGACGGATTCAAACAGTCGCTCGATTTCCGGAGAGCACTTGGTGAACGAGTGACTCCAAAACTTGTACCGCGGGTTTTTAATCAACTCAATGAACGTAATCAACAAACCCCATGGGTGAGGACGGTTGACGATCAAGCGTTCGAGAAGAACACGAGTGATTTGTTCTTGGACAATTCCAAACTTGGCTTCGGAGAACAAGTACAAGACGACGCACGAAAAGTAGTGCGTGTGACAGTTCGGGTATCGAAGCTGATTCGCAATCGCGTTCACGAAGAGGTAACGGCCCTCCAAATCGAGCGATTGCGCAAGTTGTTGGAATAAATCCATGGGTGCGCTCTGTGCGATTCCGCTCGCAGTGTCCTTACTGCGGTTGGCTTGAATCGCTTGCACGCCGACGTACAAGACAAACGCGTTCAACAACGGAACATTGTACTTGGTACCCGCCGTCAACGCCGCCGCAGGGGTGAGCGTCAATCGATGGATGATGTGCTGCACCAAGTTTTCAGGTTTGCGTGTCTTCAAGAACGTTTCCACGTCTTCTCGCAAAGGCGAGGAGCGGAAAGCGTGATCCGCGTCGGCGTTGATGCGCGGCGGCTGCGAAATTTCAGGCAACAAATCAACCTTCAAGTTTGGCGTGAACGGGTCGGGTAAGCGCATGTTGCGCGGATACGCCGACAACACCAAGTTGCGCAACTGAATGCAGTTAGGCGGAATGATGTCGCAAAAGTTGAAGTGATGATTGCACAAAAACTCTGGGAAATCGTGCAACAAGACCAAGAACATTCGTAGCATGCCCTTGTACAACAACTTGATCGGTTCCGTCAAGTCCGCCGTTCGAAGGTGCGGCTCCATAAACCGCAAGATGGCTGTCAACAATCGCTGCAACAAAGGCCAGCCTTTTTGTTCGTGATCGATCAAAAGACGAGGCATGAAGCACCTGTGCGACACGAGTTCGAGCCAAGCAAACGCAAAGCCCGGCACGCGGAGCGGTTGCAACGCCAAGAAGGCACTTGCAAACGCGGCGAGTACTTGCGGATGGGAGGAATCCAACGCATCATTCGGGGCGTGCATCTCGTTGAGTAAACCGGCGAGGGCGCGGAAGTACGGACGGGCGTTGAATGCCACATTTCGTTCATCCGTGTCTCGCATCGCGGTGCGCACGACGGCAACCAAGGCGCGACCAAAGAAGGCCAGTCGCGATGCCAACGCTTCTTCTTTACGGCGAACCAATCGCGTAACGAGACGGACGTACGCATCAATCGCGGCGAACGAGAGCTGCGACGTCGCTTGCGGCGTCGCACCTGGGACTTCACTCCCGAGGCAGTGCGTGACGGCGAGTTCAACCAAGATGCGCAAGAAGCGCTCTTGCGTGTCCTCGGCAAGCAACCGCGATTCGACGAGACGTTGCATGAAGGCAACGCTAGCGGCTTCCGTGGGAGGCAACTCTTGGACGCGAGCCCATTCGTCAAAGTGCGCAGCAACCTTCTCGCGCAAACCAGCTGGATCAGGAATCGCGTGCGGCGGCGCGCCAGACATCTTCGCGGCATCCTTGCCAACTTCTTGCGAGCCATCCGGTTGTGACGGTACGCCTTCACCCGCGGTACCAGCGGGGGCATCCGGAGGAAGCGGCGGCGGCGCCCCAGGGGGCGGCGGCGGCGGCATCCCACCGGGATAACCCACGGGCGGTGGCGGCGGTTGTGGCGCACCAAACGGCTGGCGAGCGAACGCCGGAGGCGCGCCGGAGGGCGGCGGCGGTGGCACACGCGGAAGTTGCGCAAAATCGTCGTAAATACGAAGAGCTGCGGTAGGTAACTGCCCAGGTCGCGGTCGAAGAGACTCGGGAAGTGCCGCCGGATATCGACCTTGCATGACAGCGGTGTCAAAGAAGGGTTGGTTGATACCAGCCTCGCGATGCTTTTGACGCACCATTGCCGCTGCGGCAAGCGATTCATCGATGTCGCGAATAGCCTTTTCAGACGCTGCTTTTTCGATGAGTGCACAACCCAATTCAAGGTTATCCACCGTCGCCGCTTGCACCGCAGCTTCGAGGGCGGATGCCTCCGAGCCCACGCCGGCGCCAGATTGCTGCAACAGAGCTCTGAGCTGATTCGCCACGCTCGCCTTGAGAGGCTCGCGGCAAGTTACCAACGCGAGAGATCCAGCGAGGGACGACACCATAAGATGTGCCGCCTTACGAACGCGGTTGATGTCAAGCTCAGTGGCGAAATCCTTACGCACCAACTCTTGCGAAGTCTTGCACGCGATGGTCACCGAGCGCTCGACAACAGGGGCGACAATCTCGCGGATACCTTGCGTCAAAGCCACCGGGAGGAGTCGCACGAGTGCCGCACGAGTTGATTCGGGCAAATTTGGAGCTGGTGCCACACGAACGTGCGCTTGCATGTTCGGTAATGCACCTTCCAAACTTTGCGTTTGCAAACGAACCTTCTCCTCCTCGTCCATGCCGCGAGCAACTCCCATACCAGGTTGTTGAAGAGAACCTTCGGAAGACGCACCTTGCAAAGGCACCGGTGCGGCAAAGTTCTTGTCCGAAACAAAGTCTGGGTTATTTTGTCGTTCACGCATGCGAGAGTTGAGCAACATAGAGGGCTCGATTTCCTTCAAGTTCACATCCAAGTGCTTGAATAAACGCTCCATCTCAAACTTCAAGTTCAACTTCAAGTCGCGCTCGTTGTAAATCTCGCACATTAAAGATAAAACAGCCATCGTCCAAGGGTTGGGTGGACGAAAGATTATGTTATCTTTGCAAGGCTCGAGAACTTTGGCGATGAAAGGGATAATGCCAATCATGCGACCAGATTCATAGCTTTCCAAAATTAACTCCTTGACGTCCAAGTCACGCTGCAACACGGGTTTGCGCTTCGCAATCGTGAGTTGACCGAGCCAAGAACCAAGGTTCTTCAACAAACTTCGCTCACCACTGTTTGTCTTAACCTTACCACTGGACAAGAGCACTTTGATGTTGCGGTAAGTGGCTTGTGTCACCGCCGCGTTCAACGCCTTGTCGTCAATCTTGTCGAGCAACTCCAAGTAGAGGGTGTGATAATTAGGCTCGATCGACGCCCGTTTCACCACGAGATACGTAGCGAACCAGTCGTAGAGGTCAACGCTGACTCTGTTCTTCACTTCCTTAGCCTTTTCATCCATGCTTTCCGCGGACAAGTTATTCACCAAGAAGTGAACTCTGTCCACGGTGGCTGCGTCTGGCTGCTTGATCTCTTGCGCGTTGGCTTGAACCAAAGTGTCAATGTTCAACGATGTGGCGAATCCACTAGGGGCGCCGCCACTAGATGGAATTTGCGCACCACTTGACACGCGTTCGAGTTGCGGCGTGCTCGATGTGCGGTTCGCCGCGAGGCGACTCGCCGCTGAAACACCCGCTGGAGCTGCTTCGCCCGCCGGCGGAGGGCCGGGCGGTTGAGGTGGAAAGTTCATCGCAGACGACAAAGATCGCGGCAAAGGTGGGTTATTGCCTTCGCTATCACTTCCAAGTCTCATTCCAGCGACGCCAGCGGCGAGCTGGCTGTCCGCATCAGCATTATTCATGCTCGGTTCGCTTCGGCCGAGCGCGACGGTTTGATCGTTACCCTTGGAGAATAACGGTAGCAAGTCCGGATGCGATTGTGCCAAGTGCGGAATCTGCGCCAAGTGCTGACAATACTGCGGCCACTCAGTGAGTCGTCGCTTAAACTGCTCGAGCGCCTCAGAGCCAAAGGCGAACATCTTGGAGCCGTTCGGCTTGCGAAGAGCGTCCAAGACGCATCGCAACGCCACGCCCAACGTGATGTTGCTCACGAGATTGTGTAAAATGAGCTGCCCAAACAACACGGCAGTGATACGAAGTTCTTTCTCCGGGTATTTGGGGAAAAACTTGTACTCATCAAACAAGTTGTGCACCATGCAAGAGAAAATGTCGCGCTCGCGCTGCACTTGACTCGCTCTAAATGCCCTCAACATTTCAACCAATTCACCAATAGACTGTTGCATCGAATACACGCGCTGAAAATATCGGTTCGCTTCTTCCTCAACATCCGCGCTGAAACCTTGCGCCGTACCCGCTTGCGCAGACAAATCATCCGCCGCCATGGGCGCCTGACGCGTATTCGGTGACGCCGAAATTTGCGCAATGAGTTGTCGCAACTCTGCTTGCAAGTCTGGTGGCATGTTCGGCGCCGCACCTTGTAAGACTTTTAAGAAACTTTGTACGACTTCAACGGATAACGGCATGTTACCTTTGTCGCCACCCTCTTGAGTTGCCCGCGCGCGCAAGAATCGCATGCACGCGCTCACAAAGGCGCCACCGTTTGCCTTGATTTTCTCTTGCAACCATTGCTCCAAGTTCAAACCAACTCTTCTCGAGGCGATGGAGACCATTTCGATAGCTAAAGGGAATGGCGATCGGTCGATCACTACTTGCAAAGCGTTGAGCTCCTGACAAACGTCAAAAATACGCTCCGCCGCCGCTGGGGAGGACGTGTGCGCGTCAACCATGGCGCGAATCACCGCCACCGAGTGACGTCCCCACACGTTGCGTAACACCAACCCAGATTTGGGGTGGGACGTGGCGACGTAAGGGGGAAGCAAAGCTCCAAACGCATCACGCGCGAGCGCGTTGTGTTCGTCACTCGCCTGCGCGAGGGTGATGCACACGGTTTCCGGAGCGCGCTGCGCGCCCGGCTCCAACACGCCGCGCGCCACGTCTCTGTGCCCCGTCTCACTCAACGAGCACAACGTAGCCATCAAATCCAAGCACGCCCAAGCACCTTGTTGCGTACCATCTACGTCAATATGTCTCAAGTTACCCCAGTCGCACGCCTCTCTATTCGCCGCCGCGAGCTGTCTCAACGCGGCGATTTGCCCCTCCTGATTCTTCGCCCACGGCGACGCGCACAGCGCCTTGGCTGGAAAACTCTTCCCAGTCGCTCTGGAGTACATATCACACAGCAGCTGAAACGAGCGCGCATCGGGGCACCCAAACTCGGGCTGGTCCAGCCTATCCAACGCGCTCTCCCAGCTTAAATCCTTGTAGCACTGCGACACGGCGTCTACGACGACATCCACGTTCCACGTCGACGATCGTAAAGCTTCAGCCGACGGAACCGCGATCCCCGCACTCTTCGCGAGCGCCACCAAGTTCCGCTCACCCGGGCCGCTCTCTAAACCCGTATGCGTGCGCGCAATCATGCCAATCACCTTGGCTAACCCCACGTCGTCCAACTTTGGCAATTTCCCTAGAATTTCAACCAAGCCATCCTTCGCGAACGCGCACGCGTACCCGAGCTCCTCTAACGCCTCCGCTGTAGACGCCACAGACGCCAACCGCATCGCGTTCACATCACCTTTACTCGACCCGTCACCCATCGCGCCAGCAACCTCGAACCAAAGCCACCGACGCGCGCGCGCGAAGAAAGATCACAGATCGACGATCCGTTCGCGGATGTCGTCGTCTCTTCCACCCCTCTCACGCCGCGCTCGGTGCCCCACGTCCGTCTCGCTCGACGCACACACACACACACACACACACGTCACACCCGTCGTCGCACGCACGCCGCGCCCGCCCGTAACGCGCGCGCAAAGACGACGAATCCGACCCGCGCCTAATCGCGCGTAGAAGGTTTTTCCGACGACCACCGACGACCGCGAACGTCGCCTCGGGTCCGACGCGTCGCTCGCGACCGCACCGCGCGGCGAACACCACGCGAACACACCCGCCTCGCGCAAACGACCGGCGTCGCACGTGCGGCGGCGGTGTTCCGCCAACCTACTCTGCCGCACACCCAGCCGCGCCCAATCATCATCCATCACCATCACCATCACCGTCGTCGTCGTCGTCGTCGTCGTCGTCGTCATCGTCGTCATCGGTGCGCGACGTCTTTCGCGCGACGCGCGCACCCACGATCGACGTCGATCGATCGATCGGCGCGTCGATCGATCGGACATATACGGACATACGGACATGCGGTCGGCCGGCCGGTCGGTCGGTCCCTGGATATATATCGACCGACGTCGTACGCGCCACGTACACTACACGACGAAAACCTCTCTCTCTCTCTCTCTCTCGCGCGCGCGCTCTATCACCCACACACATATCACACACATACATAGCCATATGAACTCCATGAGTATGAAGACCAACGCCCCTACGACGCATATATATTTATGTATCAATACAACGCCGCCGTGTGTCCGAATATACCGCCACGCGCCACGCGCCCCCCACGCGCCGTTTCGCCGTTTCGACGATGCGAGCGTTTTCGTTGTCCACGCCGCATGTCCGATCTCGCCCCGTCCGTCGCGTCGTCGTCGTCGTCGTCGTCGCCCGTGGTCATCATTGGTCGATCGCGCGTTTTCCCGCCAAAAAGAATTGGTCGATCGGCCGACGTCGACGACCTACGAGGGACCGATGGATGGATGGATGGACCGACGATGGGCGTTTGACGCGACAGACGACGACGCGGGCGATCGGGTGTGTTTGTGTGTGTGTGTGCATATATACTCGACGCATGGTTCGCACGAGGCCACGCGCGGTGACGACGACGACGACGACGACGACGATGACGACGACGCGCGCGCGCGCGACGACGCCGATGACGGATGACGACGGATGGACCAAAGGCGTGACGACGACGACGACGACGGCGATGAAACGTCGCGCGGCGTCGGCGCGGCGTGGAAAAACCAACGCGAATTCGGTGTCGTCGATGGTGAGGACGAGGCGGGCGTCGACGTCGTCGTCGTCGCGCGGTGCGGTGGTCGCGCGCGCGGACGATGATGATGGCGACGATGGCGATGCGGAGGCGCGCGTCGGTCAACGACGACGACGACGACGACGCGCGCGCGCGCACGGCGACGGCGACGGCGCGTGCGCGTCGGGTGAATTTTATACGACGTGTGTGCGCGCGCGCGCGGGGCGGGAGGCGTCGCGCGTCGCGCGGGCGCGCGCGGAAGGTTCCGACACCACCACCACCGCGACGACGGCGAGGCGTCTGGGACCGCGAGAGGTGGGCACCGAGGATGGGGCGATCGCGACGCGCGACGTCGCGGATGTCGCGGATGGTGGTGTGGATGATGTGACGTGTTGGATGGCGTTCGGGGATGATGATGGGAGTGATGCGTGCGCGGATGCGACGGCGGCGGCGACGACGACGATGGGGGTGCGCGCGGTGGAGGCGACGGGCGGGGGCGCGCGCGAGGCGTCGCGTCGGGCGGGGTCGATCGAAGACGCGCGAGGCGCGGTTGAGGCGTACGAAGGCGCGCCTTTGGCGTTTGATGAGGTACGTGTGTGTGTGTGTTCTTTTCGTATGTGTGTTCGCGTGACTCGGATGTGTGCGCTACGACAACGCGTGAAACATCCGAGTCGCTCGCGCGAGCGCGCGAGTATATTCTCGCCAGGTGCCTCGTTTTGAGCGACGGACTGACGGGCCTCGCGTATTCGCGCTTTTTCACAGGCTTTGTTTGCGTTACATTCTTTACCTTCGCTTCCACGCGATATCACCACGGCTTTTGATGCACATGAATGCTACGATGCTGAGGAAACCGTACCGTTCATCGCACCGGAATGGATTGAGCGTCCGCGGTGCGTCGCGAGCGCCGGGAGCGACGCCGAGGATGACGACGTCGTCGCGGACGCGTTTGGTCTTGGATCGACATTTTTAGAACACGATATGGATTGGATGTCCACGCCGCCGTCGCCTGTGCGTTTTATCCGTGAACCTGAACACGTCGAACGTACGCGTCGAGCGCGAGAACTCGCGTGGGAAGCGTCTGAGATGTCGGAACGCGCGAGACGCGAGGCGACGATTAAATCGGCGTTGTCGGCACCCGTGCTCGCGAAACCGACGATGTCGGCGTTTACGAATGAATCCGCCCACGACTCTTTTATCACCGCCGCCGACGGTCGTGTGTTTATCGCGAGTGATTTGATTGACGACGACGACGACGACGACGACGACGACGACGACGACGACGAACGTTTGTGCGCGTTTCGGCCGGCGGCGCTCTTGGAGGACAGCGCTGCGATGCGCTCGTCGAGCGACGCCGAGGAGTCAGACGGCGACCACGTTGCCGTGTACAGCCAGCGTAAGCGCAGCGTCAAACGTAGTCGCCCCCATGCTACTCTTGCGAATCATCGCACCAGCGGTCGTCGCGCCGCGAGGAAACCGGCGGGCAAGGCGGGCAAGACGTCGCGCGCCGCCGACGCGTACGTCTCAATCGACGGCAAGCGACAACGACGTGGGTGCTTGCATTGCGGGACGGTGAAAACCCCGCAATGGCGCATGGGGCCGGAAGGGAAGAAGACTTTATGTAATGCGTGCGGTGTGCGACACATGAAGGGGATTTTGAATTGAGCAAAAGGGTAGAGTTTAGCAACAAACCACCAAGGACTGAATTTTTGACGAGAGTTAGCCGAGGGCGAATGAAACCTTACTGCTACGTACTGTACTGGTTATTGAAATACTATGAAAGATAAAATTAGCTACATCCCACGTTCGGCCATGTAACGCTCGATAGTATCGACGATGACTTGCGTTTGCGACTCGATTTCGAGGTTGACGTCGTCACCCACCGACTTGTTTCCGAGCACCGTGACGCGCAACGTTTCGGGAATGAGCCACACGTTGAATTCCCCAGTGGTTTTGTTCACCTCGCCCACGGTTAGGCTACATCCATCAACAGAGATAAATCCTTTCGGAAGCACGTATTTGATCAACCCCTCATCGCTGAGCTTGAACACAACCTTGCGATTGTGCTCCGTGTCCTCCACGGCGGTTATCGCCGCCGTGCAGTGCACGTGTCCCGACACCGTGTGACCACCAATTTCATCCCCCACGCGCGCCGATCGCTCATAATTCACCTCACCACCAACTTGTAACTTACCCAAATTCGTCGCTCGCAAAGTCTCGACAATCAAATCAAAACTCGCCGTCTTCGACGCGCTCGAGCCCACGCGCGCGTCAACCCCGTCCACGCGCGTCACCGTCAAACACGTCCCATTCACCGCAACCGACGCCCCGATGCGTATACCATCCAACGCCCCACTAGGAAATCCAAGCGTCAACCTCGCAAACGCACCATCGAGCGTCTCGAACGCCTCCACGCGCGCCTTACCTTGCACGAGCCCGGTAAACAGCGCTCGAGCCGCGCCCCCCATCCGCCGCCTCGGTCTCCGCGTCGCGCCGCGCCAACCACCCCGGCCGTCGCCGTCGCCACGCGCACCGCCCGCACCGCGCACACCGCGCATCGCCACCGACGACCTCGCGCGCAGCGTCGCCACCGACGCCACCGACGACGTCATCATCGTCATCATCATCACCCCCGAGGGTCGGTCTCGCGCGCGTCAGGTCGTCCCGTGTCGCGCGATCGAGCCTTTGCGTCCCCGGCGATCATGGCGCACGCGATGATGGCCCGAGTCGACGTACGATACGTACGTCACACCCCATCGACGGAGGGAAAAACAAAAACGCGCGACGA
>Ga0181597_10006405_pt1 | contig 10971 bp, 5 predicted proteins | sample 041ome_5_FD_148647 | JGI IMG/M metagenome (GOLD analysis project Ga0181597, IMG submission 148647) | Coastal salt marsh microbial communities from the Groves Creek Marsh, Skidaway Island, Georgia - 041403US metaG (spades assembly) | ecosystem: Environmental > Aquatic > Marine > Intertidal zone >... | reverse complement strand
CGTAATTTCCAAAACTTGTTTCGTTTTTTTGTCCACGCGGAAACCTAACGCGCGCCCCGGGTCGTTTCCGACCAACGCTTCGCCTAAACCGATGCAGATTTCGCCGCACATGATATCGTTATCCTCCGTAGTAGAGGTGGGATCTTTCGAGTGCAAGACAAACGCAAACTCGGCGTCGCACAATTCCATGTTCAAAACTGCGACGGAAAGTTCAGTTTCTTTGATACCAACCGCTAAACGAGAGTTGAATGCGCGTTCGGTCCATTTGGACGCCCAGACGCCGCAAATGGACGCCCACAGGTCGTCCACGGAGACTTTCGACGACGATGACGTTTGTTCAATCGCCGCTTCCAACTCTTTCGCGAAATCGTCCGGCAACTCTAACCCTTCGCTTATGACTCTTCTTGCCATTGTTAACGCTTTTCTTCGTAATTCAACGTCGTTCGATTTCGCCGTAGCGGATGCAATTTTCACGCACGCGTCTAAATTCGCCTTCGTTTCCGGATCTTTCTTCAACGCCTTCTCGAACGCGCCAAACGGCAACGCGAAAGAAGCCGGGACAATAACGTTCGCTTTCTCGGCTACTTTTGCCGAGGCGGCTAACGATTGCGATTTTCCACCGACTACGCCGGCGGCGTAAGCGTCCGGAAAAACGACTAATTTTCTCGTCGCTTTCGTTTTCGGCACGGAGACGGATTTCTTCTTCTCGCCAGCGGACGAGGTTGTCGAAGTCGATAACAAAGTCTTCGCTTCGCTTTCTTCCACGTTCGTAAACTCAACGGAGTTACCGTCTACACTTTTCGCCACGGCAACGTACTTGAAATCTTGAGCAATTATTGCGTTCCAAATGTCGTCGTTTTGTACGGACGCCAGGAACGCGCCCGTGTTTCTCGCGCGAATCGCGACGTGAGACAACACATCCACGGGCGTCTTCGTAATGACGCACGAGACGCCTTTCGGGATATCCTCTAAACCGCCGAGCTTTTCGGAAAAGAAAACGACGGGTAATCCATCATCTTTGGTGGTAAAATCTTCGCCTTGCGCGTCTTCCAAATTTTGGAATATAACTTTACCCGCGCACTTCGCCAACGCGTCCGGAGATTCGCCGTTGCTGGAAACCAACCACGGCGACTTGTTTTTACACGCGTTTCGTGCGTCGTTGAACGCGGCGTTGGCCAAACCGGCGGCAACAAACAAAGCGTGACCTCGAACCATCTCTTCGCCAAAGTTCATCAAATACGCGTCTGAAACAGATCCTTTGGCGACCGAGGCGATGGCGTTGGCGGTTTTGTTCGAAACCGCGCATAAAGCGTCCATATCTTTCGCAATCGCGCACGTGACGTTATCCAAAGCAGCTTTCATCGTCAACGCCCACGACTCGGACCATCTCGGGCCGCACTCTTCGCCTTGCGCGCGTCGCAAATAGTCCAACGATTTTTGCATGTTTTCAGATTCGCCAGTCAACGTGACGTTTTCAATCGCGAGCTCTAACAAAGACAACTTGGAATCTTGGTCCAATGACATGAAATCGATTTGTTCAACTTTCGTTCGAAAAAACTTCTCCAACGCGGCGTCGAGCATGACCACGTCGCGATCAGGTTCCCCGTCGTGTTTCCAATTGCCCTGCATGCACTTTCTGACCTCGACTATTTTGCCCGGGATCCAATGCGCGTCTCTGTTGCCGAGAATGTCCCAGACCCCATTTCGAGCTTCGTCGGAAATTTTACCTTGCGCGAAGCCCATGGCCGTGTCGACGTCCGCACCCCCGTGCGTGGTTTTCAAAATCCATAAATAGTGCTTAAACGAGTCAATCATGTGCGGTAAGTGACAGGCTGGTCCCGTGATGCCCTCGGTTCTCCATCCGGCTTTCATGCCGGCTAAATCTTCTCTGCTCAATCTCCCGTGTTCCCACAAGTGCGCCCAGAAATCGTCCCAGTTTCCGGTGTGTAAAAAGTGCAAATACGCTTCACATATTTTGATGTCATCCGGCGTCGTGTTTGAGTGTAACTTTTGGTGCCACTGGGCGATGAACGGATCTTCGATGCCCGGTCGGTGGCCTTCTTTAATGCCGTGTTCTCTCATGATGTTCAAAATGCCCAGACGAATATCGTCGCCGTTCCCGCCACCTCTGGCGACGAACTGCATGGCCATTCTCGCGTACTGTCGAGAGGTGCCGTCCGGGTGTTTCGCCGCGACGGAGGCCAAGCGACTGGCGATGACTTTTTGCAAGTGCGCCATATCTTTCCCTTGGTAATTGTGTCCTTCGTACCACGGTAACTGTTTGGTGGAGGACAACCTCAACCACGCCAAGACGATGCCTAATCCTTTGTCGTTGCACTCTTTCGCGTCTTCTAGCACGTCGTTCAAAAGGCATATGCGACTGAACAAGTTTCGGTTATCGGAACCTTCAAAGTCGCAGACTTTCTTCAACACCGCGGCGCTCGCCGGGTCGTCACCAAAGACCGAAGTCACGTCGTCTCCGCCGGTACCAGACGACGACGACGACGACGACGACGCTCTGACGACGAATTTCGGGTCCTGCGTCAGCGCCTTCACGTCCCCTTCTTCCGCGTGCAGCCACTCCTCGCCTCTCGTCAAAATCCCACAAATTTCCGTCACTTCTTTCACGTCCTCTTTCTTCGCCGTAAACTCCAACTTCCCCTCCGCGAACGGCGTCCGACTGGCGATCCCATCTCCAAACTCGGTCGTATCTCGAGGTTTCAGCGCATCTGGCGCCATGACCCACGCGTTCGGATCTTCAGTCGTCGACGTCTTCGTCGCCCAGTGCAAAACCACGTCGTCGTTATTATTCCCGCCCGCCAAAGAAAAAGTCACCGAAATACGCATCTCCCCGCTCTCGATATCTCTGAACTCTCTCGAGTGCGTTTCAACGATCGACCCAACAAAACCGGGGACGTTGAACGACGCCGAGCGTTCGAAGAAAATCTCTTCTTCTTCTCCAGAAGATGAAAACTTCTTCTGTCTCGCTTTGACCGTGACTTCGGATAAGTCGTTCTTCGTAATCGCGGCGGCGCCGGAAGCATCGTCGGTCTTCTTCCTTCTCGTCGATGATGTCGTCGTTTTCCTCCTCGTCGATGTCGTTTTCGAAAGAGATGTCTCTTCTTCTTCTCCTCCTTCCGTCGCGGCGGCGTCGTTGGGTGGTAAACTACTTCTCGCCAAAAAAAAAGTGCTCCTCTTGCGAGTCCGAAAACGTCTCGGCGTCGTTGCGCCGAACGACGACGACGAGGCCGTCGTTGGAGAACAGGCAGACGACATGTTTATGAACGATTAGTGAGAGAGTTCCCGAGCATTTTTTTTTGACGATGGTGTTTAGGGTTTTACATTTTATTATATTTTAGGGTTTGGGATTTCTTTGTTGAGCTCCTCTTTTAATAAGAGAAAAAAGCGCGCGCAACGACGACGACGAAAACGACAGAACGGGCGCGTCATGTGCAAGAGATGCCGCTGCCGACTCTCTCTTCTCTCTTCCTATCCTTCTTCTTCTCGAAAAAGAGGAGGATTTTTTTGGCGCTTTGAGGAAGAAGAAGTCAAAGAAGTCAAAGAAGAAGAAGATGAAATTTGGAAGAGGAGGAAAGTCGCGGTCGTTCTCGGCGGCGGCGTTGCCGGGGCGAAGTGCGCGGAAGAGCTGCTTCGATTATCGTCGAACGACGAAAACGACGCTCGTTCGAATCTCGAGGTCGTTTTGATCGAACGGTCGGAAGTTTTGAAGCTTTTCCGTCGTCGTAAAGATGAAGATGAAGATGAAGAGTTTTTTGCGCTCGAGACGGTTGCGGTTGAAGATTTTAGGACAAAGTCGCGGGTAGTAAAAGGCGGTCGATTGCGCGTCGTGCGAGGCGAAGCGATTCAAATTGATGGTGAGAAACAAACGGTTACCGTGAGAGTTGATGATGACGACAATAATGATAATAACAACACTCGAGAGATTGCGTTCGATCAGATTTGTTTCGCCGTAGGCGCGAGACCGAAACGGTTGCCGTCGTCGTCGTCGTCGTCGTCGTCGCGCGACGATATCGTTAAATACGTGCGGGATACGGAGTCGGCGGAGGTTTTAGGCGACGCGTTGCGAAAGGCGTTCATGAGGAGTGGGCGCGGAGGTACTCGCGCAGGCAGAGAAGGTGGTGGGGATAATAATGAAGACGAAGAACGGAGCGTAGAGAAATCGATGACGAGAATAGTGGTTTCCGGGAACGGCGCGGTGGCGATGGAGATTGTCAACGCGTTGGACGAGTCGTTTCTACATATGGTGATGTCATTCGTTAAAGCAGAACGAGATGACGCATCTTCCGTGAATAAGGATAACAACATGAAGAAAAAGATGAAAACGATGATAGAAGCGTTGAAGCGAATGAAAGTCGTGTGGGTGGTGAAACACGAAGCCATTGGAGACGCGTTGTTCGATCGCGACGCGAGCGCGTTCTTATTGGAACACAGACGGGCGAGACGAGAAGCGGCGAGACGGAAAATTCTTGGCGAAATAGATGCGCACGAGAGGAGAAACGCCAACAATTATAGAAATGACGATGAGTATATTCAAAGCAATGAAGAAGCAAACGCTCCAAAGAAAAACGGAACTACGAAGCAATTCACGTTCGATGAGAAAATTTCTTATCCCCGACGTCGCGGCGCGTTTGGCGCGACGGTGTGCGCCAAGACGTCCTCGGCTGGGCCCGATTGGTTCAAACGCATCAACCAGGCTTTGCTTTTTGACGACATTTCGGATGATGAAGATTGTAAGAAGAGTAGCGCACTCGTAGAAGAAAAAGAAGAAGAAAGAAAAGACAACGTCGACGATTGCAACAAGGAAAGCGACCGCGAGAACGTCGAAGAGAAAGAAAACGAACGTGGAAGAGGGGGCGCGTATTTAACATCCGTGGTGAACGCCCTGTTCGAGGTAGACTGGTTAACGATCGAAGCAAACTGCGAAATCAAAGATGTCGTCCCTTTTGTCGAAAAGAATGGATATAAAAGCGCCACCGTGCGTTTGTCGAATAACAAAACAGTCTCCGACGTCCTCGTGGTTGCTGCGTGCATCGGCGTAGAACCAAATGGAGGCGATTTGTTCGGAGACGAAGCTACCGCGAGGGAAACGTTTGGATTCGTACGTGGGGACGATGCGGCGGTGAACTCACCTCCCTCTTCCAAAGGAAACGATGGTGACAACACCATGTTCATCACCGATGGCATGCGCGTCACGGAGACGTTCGAGCTTGAGCTACCGAACAAACCAAACGTTTTCTTCGCAGCGGGAGACTGCGCGCTCTGCGAACGGCGAAACGAGGACAAATCGACAAACTGGTTCCAAATGCGTTCGTGGTCGCAAGCTGCGCAAAGCGGTGCGCAGTGCGCACGATCGATGTTACAAGTCGACGGCTACGAATACGGATTAGGTTTCAATTTTGAGCTGTTCACGCACTCGACGACGTTTTTCGGTTTAAAAGTCATCTTGTTGGGAAGCTTCAATTTGCAAAAATTTCTTCCAGAGGCGGACGAGAAGGACGTGAGAATACTCTCGCGAAAATTTATCGATGACGGTAGTAGTAGTAGTAGTAGCATTGAAGTTGCCAACAACAACAACAACGAGGAAAAAGGGGAAGAATATTTTACTTCCTTATGCTCGAATTCAACGTTCATTCGGGTCGTCACGTACAAAGGCAAAGTCGTGGGCGCCGTTCTCGTCGGCGAAACAAACTTGGAAGAAACGTTTGAGAACTTGATCCAAGACAAAATCGACGTCTCGCACCTCGAGAACGACCTGTTAGACCCAGACGTGGATATAGAAGACTATTTCGATTAGCTTAGATACAATGCATGTAGTAAATGATTAGTGTATTATTACGGTAGTAGTAAGTAAGCGTTATGTGAAACTGTATTTGACTCTCTACAAAATGGCTATGTGAACTAAAAAAGAACTCTAGTGAGGTTTCGGCACGAACCCGTCCACCGCGAAATTCCTCGTCGCCGCCGGTATCTTCACCCTAATGCCATCAATATCCTCCTTCGCTATAATTTGACACCCCAACCGACTCGTCTCGGTTAATCCAAACGCTAAATCGAGCATGTCGTTTTCGTCGTCGCACGCCTCTGGAAGTTTATCGAACACCGCCTGGTCCTCGACGATGACGTGACACGTCGAGCACGCCAGAGACCCTTCGCACGCGCCTTTTCGTTCATCGAGCGGTCGAGAAGAACAAGAAATGTAGAAGTAAAAGAGAAGAATACAGAATGGTCAGCGCACGAAGCGAAGCAAAACGAAACAGAAAAAGCCACGTCCCTTTTTCAAGATTATTCTTCATCGAGCGGGACGCGCCGAGCGAGCGAACCGAGCGCGCGAAAGCGCGCGCGAGAGACGAAAGAGAGAAAGAGAAGAACGCGAGCACAAACACCCCCTCTCTCTCTCTCTCTCTCTCTCTCTCTCTTCGCATCGAGAAAACAAAAGAACAAAAATTCTACCTTCGAGTTCGACGTCGTTTTCGTGCGCCGCTTCCATTAAACTTTCGCCGACTTTCGCCTTCACGGTTATTTCCTCCCCCGTTTTCTCCGTAAACGTCACCGCTATTGTTTTTACATCATCGTCTTCCTTTCCATCTTTGTGCTCTTTGTGCTCAAGAACCACGCGAGAGGCAGTCGCGATGGACGACGAAGAAGGAACAACACGCCGCGTCGTTGCTCCTGCCACCGTTCTTCCTGCTCTCGTCGCGAGTCGCTTTGTTTGAAAAAGACGACGACTCGTCTCCGATAAAAACGAAGAAGAAGATGCCGCCGACGACGTGGAGGCTGAACAACTTTCCATCGCAAATGCGAGTCGAGAGAGATTTCGCAAACAACAACGCGTCGTTCTCGTCATCTCTTTCGTCGCAAAAAACACGCACGCGCTCCCAAACAAAAGACAAGAATATATATAGAGAGAGAGTTGGGAAAGCTTTTCGTTTTTCGACGCGATATAGAGAGAGCTTTAATGCCTTCTTTCTGTGGATAAATTGGAAAAAAAATCTCCATTTTCTCTTCCCTATAACGAGCGAAAACGCGATGAAGACGTCGTCCCCATCTCCTCCTCCTCCTCCCCCTCTTCCTTCTTCGACCTCGGTCGAAGAAGAAAAAGTCTACCGCCACGTCGAGAGAGTTTCCCTCTCGGACTTGCTCGTCGAAGCGGACGTCATTTTGCAATCGTCTTCTTCGTCTGCTTCTTCGTCGACTTTGAAGAATTCAAAAATGTCATCGCCGTTGCGCTTTAACGACAACGACGACAACGACAACACCGCTCTTCTGTTTCCACGAGCGCTGCTGAAACGACTGAAACCAGCGTTCGCGTCTTTTTGTCGTCGTTTTCACCGTCATCATCAACGACACAAAACCGGCGGCGACAGCAACAGAACGATGATGTTTACGATGAATTCGAAAGCGTGGCTTTCGGTGTTGACGGAATCGAATTTACTTTCAAAGACGTTTTCGACGTCGAGAGCGATCGGGTGCTTTGAAAACGTCGTTTCGCGACGCCGCGAGAGTAATGACGACGAGAGGAAGAAGAAGAAGAAGAAGAACACTGGCGACGACGACGACGACGAAGAAGAATATGTTGGGAACGAAGAGCGAAGGATTACGTTCGAGGAGTTTGCGACGTTACTCGGCGAGGCGGTGGCGAAGGCGTACGACGTGGAAGCGAAAGCGGTCGGGAAAAGAGTGGTGGCGACGGCGTACGCGATGGAGAGGAAGAGAGAAGAAGAAGAGCGGAGGAGAGAAATGTTCGCGAGCGATGCGGTTATTGGTGGTGGTGATAATGATGATGATGATGACGACGACGACGACGACGACGATTATGACTATTTCGAGTACGAGCTTCGATACGGCGTCGAAAACATCAACAACAACGATGCCAACAACATCTCGCGGCGGCCGCGAACGATGGCAACGACGCAACCTGCCGCGACTTCATCAAAATCTGTCACAAACAACAACCCTGACGTGCCTGTTTCTCCTTCCTCTCCGTCCTCGTGGCGAATCCGAGCGGAGAGGTACACGAATAGATACAATAGAAGTAGCTTAGACGGCAATTACCTAGCGTCATCATCATCATTGGCGGCGGCAAACTCGGCGAGAGGAAGATACCGGTACGACGAGACCGACGAAGAAGACATTCTTCTCGAAGACCGCGTCGCGAACGCTTTCGAAACCGTCTTTTGCCAATCTCTGGCGACGACGACGGGACCCTCTTCCTCTTCGAGTGCCTTCCGCCTCGGAGGAGGAAGAGGAGGAGGAGGAGAAAGAAGAAGAAGAAAAACCATAGACGAACGCGAATTCGTAAAAATATGCACCGCGTGCGCGTTAATCGGCAACGGTTTCACCGCATCCGACTGCCTCGACGTCGCCTTCGCCGTCGGCGCTGCCGAAAAAAACGGCGAGATTACCACCCGCGCGTTTCTCCGCGCTTTGCGGAAAATAGCCTCCGCGCACGACGTATCCTTCGCCGACGTCGCGAGACGAGTCGTGGCCGTTTCCAAAGCGCTGCTTCGCGAAAGGTAGTAGCAGTAGTAGTAGCAGTAGAAAGAGACGATTATTTATAAACAAAAACGCGCGTACTTTTATGAGTAAGATTTTAAATCCGGAAGTTTAAACGCTCTCGCGCGTGATGAACATTTTCCTCTTCTTTTCCATCTTCTCTCTCTCTTCAGAAGAATCTCGCGGGAGAAAACATAATAATAATAATAATAAGAAGATGTCGTCGTCGGACGAAATCGACCTCATCTCCGAGATCCAATCCCAAAACGTCGAGTGTTTCAACGCCGTCACCGATTGGCAGTTCGCGCTGACGACTGGGAGAGACACCCCGACGTTATCTTTAGACAGCGAAGTCGACGACGCCGAACTTCTCGTCACCGTTGCGTTTAATCAAATCGTCAATCTGAAACGCGTCATAATCCACGGAAAGCAAGGCGAGGAGACGGTCTCGGCGCCGAAAAGGGTTAAAATTTTCGCGAATAAACCAAACTACCAGTTCGACGATTGTTCGAGCAAAAAACCGACGCAGAAACTCACGTTTGGGGAGAAGGAGTGCGCGTTTAGAGAGGGAGCTGCGATGGAGTTAGACCAGGTAAATGAAGGGCACACGCGTGTTATATTCTCTTCTCGATTTCATATCCTCGAGTAAACGCGACGCGTTTTGAATCCTCGTAACATTCGCGATAGGAAAAGAATGCATTCGATCGACCGCGATGGTTTTTTATCACATGTTACGACTCAATCGCACTTTTACGCGCGTTCGCGCGACACGTCTCGACGACGCGCGTGTTGACCTTTTGGTTCTCTCTTTCATAAACAGACGCTATTTAAAAATGTTCGAACGATCACGCTGTTCGTAGAAACGAATCAAAGCGATGCGCCGCAGACGAAAATAGGTAAGATTCAGTTTTTTGGCGTGCCGGTGCACACGACGGATATGTCTGCGATTAAAAAATGCTGAGGTTCGTAAGCGGCTCGAGTATTCCTCTCTCTTCTTCGTTCGTTTAGCGAGCGAGCGAGAGAGGAAACGAGTCGCGCTCTTCACAAAAAACCCAGTAGCAACACGCACATTTGCTCGCGCGGGCCTTCAAAATAAAAAGAGCCTATTATGAACACAAAGTGACGACGCCGACGATACAATGCATTCACGTAAAAGTCTCGAGCGATCCGATAAATCGACGCGAACAAATGAAAATTTAAAAAACTTCTTTCGCACGTAGCGATAATATACCTCGAGGCTGCGAGCGCGCGCGCGAGAGAGAGAGAGAAAGAGAAAGATGATTGATGGCACGACGCGCGCAATAAGCGCCGGGTACGCATCAAATTCAAGAAGTTGTACATTACACATTCATATTACATATATATATATGATATATATAATCTAATTGCGCACGCAATATTCTACGCTCGTTGCTTTTTAATCTCTTCTTCTCGGCGTTTTCTTCGTGTTTTCTTTTCAGAATTCAAGTCAAAATTCTCCGCATTTTCCCCGAAAGAAACACAACACAAATAATCACACGAAAAACATGAATGCCGCCGCGCCACCACCCATCGCGCTCTCCGCGGTCTTCATCGTCAACCTCCGCGGGGACGTGCTCATAGAGCGGCAGTACCGTTCCGACATCTCTCGCGCGAACATCGACCAGTTCAAGACGGAAATTCTGAACGGCCACCGAAAAAGCGTCAGGAGGACGTCGACGATGATGTCGTCGTCGTCGAGCGGAAACAACGGCATCTCGTCGTCTTCTAATAAAGGCGACGTGCAATCGCTCCCGCCGGTTAGAATCGTCGGTCAAATCAAGTTCATGTTTATTCGAGTCGCGAACGTGTACGTGTGCGCGGCGACGAAGCTGAACGTGAACGTTTCCATGTGTTTTGCGTTTTTGAAGAGCGCGATCGGGACGTTTCAGGTGCGTGTGGTGTTTTCTCTCTTTTTCCGGCGGGTAAAACGCGAAAAGCTCTCGTTGTTTGCTTCGTTCTTCTCCGTGGTTATCTTTGTGTGGATGCGCGATGTGCGCTCGTCGCCGGTGACTGACGCGTTCTTTTTTCTCTCTCTCTCTCTCTTTTTGTTTGATTCAATTCACAAACAGTCGTACTTTGGGAAAGTGAACGAGAATAACATCCGGGCGAACTTCGTGTTGATGTACGAACTGTTCGACGAGATGTGCGATAACGGGTACCCGCAGATTACGTCCGCGAACACGCTGAAAGAGTTCATCACGCAGAAAGCGTCGGTGTTGGATATCATCGAGGGGAAATTGAATAGCAAAGGAGAAAACGGACAGGCGAAGTCGAAGGACGAAAAAGAAGAGGCGATGAATAAATTAGAGAGAGCGAGGCAGACGACGGCGCAGATGACTGGGGCGGTGCAATGGAGACGGCCTGGGTTGATGTATAAGAAGAACGAGGTGTATTTAGACGTGATTGAGACTATTTCGTGCGTCACGCAGGCGAACG
>Ga0181597_10006400_pt1 | contig 10981 bp, 14 predicted proteins | sample 041ome_5_FD_148647 | JGI IMG/M metagenome (GOLD analysis project Ga0181597, IMG submission 148647) | Coastal salt marsh microbial communities from the Groves Creek Marsh, Skidaway Island, Georgia - 041403US metaG (spades assembly) | ecosystem: Environmental > Aquatic > Marine > Intertidal zone... | reverse complement strand
TATACGAAGTCTTATAGATAAGCGATGAAAAGGATAGCAATAATAGGTTCAGGGATATCTGGGTTATATACAGCATACCAGTTACATAAAGATTACAATGTAACCATATATGAAAAGGAAAACTATCTTGGTGGACATACAAGAACACTAGAAATAGATTATTCAAAAGGTATAAAGTTCAATGTTGATACGGGTTTTATAGTTTTTAATAAGAAGAACTACCCTAATTTCACGAAAATGCTAGAAAACCTTGAAGTTAGTATAGGTAAAAGCGATATGTCATTTGCTATCACTGGACAAAAACAAAATGATCCAGAAATTAAGTATTGTGATTTTAAAAGTTATTTTGCAAATAAAAGTAATATACTTGGATTTAAATACTATAAAAATATATATAATATAAATAAATTCAATGCTTTATCTATAAAATCTATAAAAAGTATGAAGAATGATTTAAATGATATTACGTTAAATCAATTTCTACAAAAGAATAATTTCGACAAATTCTTCATCGATAATTATATTGTGCCAATGGGAAGCTCTATATGGAGCTGTAAACCCTCGCAAATTCTAGATTTTCCTTATTTATCTTACGTGAACTTCATGAATAACCACGGGTTATTAAGTCTAAGTAATCAACCACAGTGGTTTTATATAAAAAATGGTAGTAAATCTTATGTAGACAAGCTCATAAGCAATATTAATACTAAATTCAAGTTAGATGCAGCTGTTTCAGAGGTAATAAACTCTGACAAAGGTATTATTGTAAAAACTTTGAAGGATAAAGATGAGTTTGATTATGTATTTTTTAGTAACCATCCAAATGAAGTTCTTTCAATTGGGTCAAGCCTGACAAAAAGCCAAAAAAACATACTATCGGACATTAAATACTCGTCTAATGAGGTTGTGTTGCATAAAGATACTTCAGTTATGCCAAAAAATAAGAAATGCTGGGCTAGTTGGGTATATAAAAAAACTTCTACTAGTTTCCCTATAATGTCATATTGGATGAACTCTCTTCAAGAAATCGATAAAAAACACCCTATTTTTGTATCTTTAAATCCTGGTAACCAAATAAAAGAAAATAAAATTATAAATATCCATACTTTAGAGCATCCTATTTTTAATATGTCTACAAGAAAAGCACAAAATAAAATTCCATCAATCCAAGGAGATAATAAAAATTTTTTTTGCGGGGCTTATAATCAGTATGGATTCCATGAGGATGGAGTGTTATCTTCTATAAAAGCTGTAGAAAAATTGAGAGAAATTGATACATAAATGAAATTTATAAAAGCTCTAGTATTTCATAGAAGAAATTTTCCAAAAGTTAATGAATTTAATTATAATAGTAATTACATAAGCATTTGCCTTCCTCTTAAAGACAAAAAAACAAATTTTTTTAGCCTTAATAAATTCAATATATTGTCTATTTATGAGAAAGAATATGCTTATGAGCATGAAAATCTACTTGAGTGGTGTAAAGAAATAGTTAGAGAAAGATACAAGAAAAATATAGATTCTTTAGAGCTGATAACGATGCCGAAAATTCTTGGTTATGCTTTTAATCCAGTGTCATTTATTTTTTGTTATTTTCAAAAAAAATTGGTTTGTACTATATTGAAGGTAAATAATACATTTTCTGAAAATCATTACTATATTAATTATACAAAAAATAACGAAGAAAAACATGAACAAAATTATAACATCGAAAAACTATTCCACGTATCCCCTTTTCTTCCAAGGGATGGATATTATAAGGTAAAATACAAGAATAATGATGATTGCATACAGTTCTATATAGATTACTATGATAATAATGATAATAATATTTTACAAACATCAATCAGCGGGAAAAAAGTAAATGTTGATAAAAATATTATACTATTAAAGAATATATTTATAACTGGTTTTTTTGTAGCAAGAGTAATATATCTAATACATTTTCAAGCTATTAAACTATATTTCAAAAAAGCTAAATTTTATAGGAAACCAAAACAAAATGAAGATAGACTAACTTAAAATGAAATACTTAGAAAAAATTAAAATTGATTTATTTATCTTAACATTAAAAAAATGTAAAAAAGGATCAATAAAAGTAACAACACCAGATAAAAAAACTATAGAAGTTAGAAACTTATCTGGTGTCAAAGCTGACATAAATATAAAAGATTGGTCGATTGTAAGTAATATGATTAAAAATGGAGATGTTGGATTTGCTTCTGACTATAGAGATGGCAAATGGACAACCTCGAACTTAAAAAATCTTTTTACTTTTGTGATATCAAATGATCAGACTTTAAGTAAACTTTTATTCGGTAAATTTATCACAAGATTCTTTGCTAATATTAAATATGTATTAAACAAGAATACTATCAAAGGAAGTAAAAAAAACATAGAGTCTCATTACGACCTTGGCAATAATTTCTATAAAATATGGCTTGATAAGTCTTTAACATATTCATCTGCTTTATTTTTTAATAATGAAACAAGTCTGTATGATGCTCAAATAAATAAATATAAGCGTATTTCTGATATATTAAAAACCCAAAGTAGTAACAAATTATTAGAAATTGGTACTGGATGGGGAGGATTTCTCAATAACTCAAAAAATGATTTCCAGCAATTAGATAGTATTACTATTTCTAAAGAGCAGTATACGTATTCAAAAAATCTTCATAAGGAAAATTCAAATATAAATGTAATTTATGATGATTACAGAAGAATAAATTCAAAATATAACTCGATTGTTTCTATAGAAATGTTTGAGGCTGTAGGCCAGGAATATTGGAATACTTTCTTCCAAAAAGTAAATAACTTGCTTGCTAAAAATGGAAAAGCAGTAATTCAAACAATAACTATAGATGACAAGCTATTTGATGCATATAAGAATAGCACTGATGCAATTAGAACATTTATATTTCCAGGTGGCATGCTTCCATCGCAAAAAATTTTTTCGAAATACGCAGTAAATAATGGATTTAAAATTTTAGATAAATTTTCATTTGGCGACTCATATTCTAAAACTTTGGATATATGGCACGAAACATTCAAATCAAATCTTGATGAAATAAAAAATTTAAATTTTGATGAAAAGTTTATTAGAATATGGGAATACTATTTGACATCTTGTTCGTCAAGTTTTTCTAACGAAAGAACAAATGTTTATCAATTCACACTTCAAAAAAATTAATAATGAATAAATATTGGATTATAGGTTCTAGCTCTGGAATTGGAAAAGAACTTGCAAAAAAATTAGATGCGAAAGGATGTGAATTGATACTATCATCAAGAAATCATGAGAAACTTAATGAATTAAATAGTAAACTTATTAATAAGCATGAAGTTATTCCTTTAGATTTATCTGATAAAGATCAATGTTTTAATGTTTCTAAAAATATTATAAATAAAGATATCGATTCTCTTCATATAATATTTATGTCGGCAACATACAGCCCTGACAATTCGTCTGATTATGAAAATGTTATTAATGTAAATATTCTAGGTCTTTTGCATATACTTTCTGTAACCAAAGAATTCTTAAAGAATACCAAAGATACAAGTCAATTAATTATTTGTTCAAGTCTTGTTGCCTACAAAGGATTACCTTATAGCCAGCCCTACTCTATGACAAAAGCGGCTCTTTATAATCTTGCATCATCTCTTCATATTGAGTTAAAAGGTATTGTTGATGTTAAAGTTATAACTCCAGGATTTGTTAAAACCCCTTTAACAGACAAAAATAATTTTCCTATGCCATTAATTATTAGCGCAAATGCTGCAGCAAGTATTATCACCAAAGGAATACTAAGTTCTAAAAAATTTGAAATTAGTTTTCCATTGCCAATGTACTTAATTATGAAAGGTTTGCAAACATTACCAAACTTTTTGAGCAACTTTATATCCTCTTTAGTAAAAAAAGGTACAGATAAGATTTAGTTTGGCTTAACTGTCTTATTATTTGATTTTATCCAAGATAATATTCCACCTGACGCATTATATACATTAGAGTAATTAGTACCTTCATCTAAAAGTTTTGATACAATTCCACTTCTTCTTCCGCTTCTACAGATTATAATTACTGACATGTTATTTTTGATTATACTTCCTAAATTAGATAGCCATTTTTCTTTATTGTAATTACCTTGCTTATCAAAAAATGTTAATAAGTGACTGCCTGGTATGACGCCTGTTTGGCTCCACTCATCCGCACGTCTAATATCTATTATAGGCGTTCCTTTATCTATTAATTTTATGATTTTCAAATTATCTACATTGATAACATCTGCAAATGAATAATTAGGTAAAATAAGTATGTAAATAAAAAATATTAGTATTTTCATATTTCAAATATATCAAAATAATATAAATTTTCCATGTTGTCCATATTTAGTACATATATATCTGTACAGATATGGCACAAGTAGAAATTTTGATAAATTTTGTTAAATTTGAGACTCAACATTAAAGAGGCAATGTGAAATATTTATTATTATTATTTGTATATTTTTTTTCTACTGTGAGTTTGGCAAATCACTGCAATTCTGGCGCTAGCCATGACGGTCCAGACAGACAAGCTGATCAAAAAGGCTATATGGAATCAAGTGATACTGACATAAATGAAAAAAAAGTAAAAGATGAATCATCTAGGTCTATTGGCAATAACCCAGAGGACAAAGAAATTAATCTATAGGAGGTTTTTATGAAATATTTGTTATTAGTAGTATATTTATTTTCAACAGCATCGTTTGCTGGACACTGTAGCGCTGGCGCTTCACACGATAAAGATCATGATCATGAAGCTAAGCATTCAGAAATGAAAAAAGAGTCTAGCATGAAGGAAGATAAAGATACTGAAGAAGTAGAAGCTAAAGAAGACAAAGATTCAGAGGCTTAATTTCGTAGGACATAACTCTAGAAAAGGATTTTCTAGGGTTATCTTTTCTCACCAATATATTTATTATTCTTAAATGATCCTTTATTAGCTTTCTTGCCAGAAAAAAATGTATATATACCCTCTCCTTCTCTTTTCCCATTTTTCCATTCCCCTTCATAAACATCACCATTAGGAAAATTATACTTACCATTACCATGTTTCTTGCCGTTTTTAAAATCTCCGCTATATTTGGCCCCATGCACCCAACATATAAATGTTCCAAATCCAGACTCTTTGCCATTTTCAAAATTTCCAACATAAGTTGCGCCATCAGAAAATGTGAAAGTTCCTTTTCCGTGATATAAGCCATTTTTAAAATGACCAACGTAAGCTGTCCCTTCTATGGCAACTGATCCAACACAGTTATTCCAATTTTTATGATTTTCTCCTTTGCAATTAGAAACATCCTCATTAGAGTACACCTTGGTGGTAAAAATTAATAAAAATATTATAGATACTTTAATTTTTAACCTAAGCACTATTTATCTCCCTCTTTAACAAAGATACCATCAACCATTCTTCCTTTTCGATCCTTAATATCATCGTAAGCAACTGATAAACACTCTTCCATAGTTAGGTTATTTCTCACCATGATATTAATTAATACAACCATCATATCTCCAATATCATCACGAATATCCTTGCCTTTACATAAGCTATCTGACAACTCGCCTGCTTCTTGAATTAACTTCATGTATTGATCTTTGTCTGAACTTCCTTCAATAAGATTTCTATCTCTGTGCCATTGTCCTATAGCTTCTTCATAATTAATATCTGTCATAATTTTTATCCTTAATTGTCTAGTTTTTAGCAATATTTTGCTTAATATCTTCTTTTATACCTATAATTGCTGGGATACCATTTGATTCTTCATATGTCCTTAAAACTTTACTCCAGTCTATCTTATACTCTGGATTTTTTTCAATAAAGTTCATCACAGAAGTTATTGGTTTATAAATGTTTTTTGTAGTTAAAATATTTTTCTGATTATTTGAATAAACTTCTTTATCATTAAAAGCATGTACTTCCATATAAATATAATTATTATAAATACCTAATTTTATCGGCTCATTAATAATTTTTACTTTTGTACCCAAAGCAGTGTTGTAAAAAATAGTCTCTATGTCTTTATTTCTTAGCCTTATGCATCCATGCGACACCATCATTCCAATACCATACTTTTTATTAGTTCCATGAAATAAATAACCACCATCTACATCAAGCTTTAAAGCATAATTTCCTAAAGGATTATCCGGCCCCGCCTTAACTTCTCTTGGTAAAATTTCCCCTCTTTCTGCATGCTCAAGAATGATTGATTTAGGAGGGTACCACGAGGGATTCTTGACTTTACTCTTGATAAAAGTTTCGCCTAATGGAGTTTTCCAATCTAGTCTTCCAATACCAACAGGATAAGTCAACACTTTTGTGTTTTCGTATAAATCTTCACTTTTCATATAAAAATATAATCTTAATTCGGCAAGATTCAAAATAATACCATTGTAATTTTTTTGAGGAAGTATATACATTGAAGGTATTAAATAATTTGTATGTGGCTCTGGACTCCAATGATGTGATTCAGGATTAGCTATTAATAAATCTTGGAAGCCTGTTTTATATTGATTTGCCATATCGGCAACATTATCATTTTCTTTGACAGTTACTGTCCTTATAGAACCAACTACAGTATTATTTTTGTCTAAATAAAATAACTCCAAAGAATATGCATTCACGCAAAAAACTAGCGTAACTGCATATGTAAAGATACTAACTGGTTTTAGAAAGTTTTTTAAACAGTATACAAATTGAAAATAAAATAGTTTCATTATTTTGAATAATATCAATATTCTTTTTAATATTTATTAATTTATCATAAAACAAATTTAATTTCTCTGAATTATATTCTTTAATAATATTATTATTATTATTATAAAAGTCAGTATTTTTATTGAGAATATTTGCTTTTTGAAAGCTAACAATAACAAAAAGAAGCATATTAATAATATGATCTATTTTATATGCGGAAAATTTTTTAGAGAAATTTATTATATTTTCAGACGAAGAAACTACATCTTCGATATCATAAAAAAAATCATTGATTAAAGAAAAACTCTCTGAATAACAACTTGAATTAATATCTTTATTATTTAAATTTGAAAGAACATAGTAATTATCAATATCAATTTCATCTAGGTAATTAAAGTAACTACTTATATCTTCTTTTGAGGGATTTGTGCATTTTAAAATTGTGCTTCTACTTATAATAGTTGGAATTATTGAAGATAATTTTGATGTTGTGAGAATAAATTTGGTGCCAAGTGGTGGCTCCTCAATTATTTTTAATAAAGAATTTGATGAACTCACATTAAGTTTTTCAGCATCTTGGATACAGATAATTCTTTTTTCTACCTTTAGATAGATCTTTTCAAGCATCTCTCTAATTTGATCAACTTTGATTATTTTTGAACCATCTTCTGATTTTATTAACTTATAGTTAACATTGTCGTGTATTGATATATTATTTTTATCATCTAAATAATATTTTGATATTTCTGTAGCTAAATCTTTTTTTCCGATCGACTTATTTCCTGATATAATCAGACAATTAGGTAAATTATTTTCATCTATAAGATTTTTAGCATAATCAAAGTTATTTTGGAGCCATTTATGCTGCATAGTGAACTACCCAAAGATATTTTTTTCTTTTTCTTCTAAGCTTCTATTTAAATTTTTAAAATATTTTAAAATTTTATTCGGTCCATTTATTATATAATCATCAAGACTATTTCCTTTGAACTCACAAAAAGACGTTTCTGTCTCATAGATTTTAATTCTTTTTAAATTAGGTAAATACTCAATTAATTCTTCCCATATGTAAATTGATAAAAATTCTGTACTAGATCTCCAGGATAATTCTGAGCACGTAAGATTTAATGTTTTGTGATCAAATTTTTTAATTATAAGATTTTTTGTTATATTCTTTATTAATGAATAATCAATGACAAATCCGGTCATTGGATCTATCCTATCTTTAACAGTAATTTCTATATCATATCTTCCTCCGTGAAGATTTTTACACTTTCCGTCATGATCAGTTATATAATGCGCAGAGTCGAAAACAAGTTTTTTGGTGATACTAGCTTTTGGTGTTTCTTCATAGAATTTTTCAAATAAGCATGGCATATTTTTCAAATGAACGTCTAGCTTACTTTTTAACTTTTTGCAGTCATCTTTTGTTTTAATTCGAGCAATCCATAAGTCTTCCGCTATCGTTAGTTTATTGATTTGTATATTATGTTGATTAAGATTTTTTTTGAGAATTTCTAGAACATCATTTTTTATATCTTTTAAGTATATATACCCATTTGATATATAACCCTTACATAAAAGAATTATTGATAGATATAGGTAAAAATCACTTATTTCGTAATTTTGAATATCTATAAAATTAATATTTTTTTTGCTTGTAGCTATAAAATTTCTTGTTATCGTTTTATGAGATTCATCTGAATATTTATTTTCTTCATAAAATTTAAAACCCAAAGAGCTAAGCTTATTTTCAATCCAATATAAATAATCTAATTTTCTTACTTCCTCATAAATATGAATATTATTATCGACATTTATTAAAAGCTTTAAATCGTGATATGCTTTCAATATATTTTGTTGCTCTTTATTTACCTGATTATTTGATAATTTATTTAGGCTTACTTTTTCTGATTTGTCATCACTTGCGAGAATTGTTTCTATTGGTATTGCGTGTTTGAAAGAATATTCTTGTGTTGTTAATCCGTCTTTTTGAATTTTCTTATCTTTTGATGACATTTGTTAAGTTTAATATATGTCTATTATATTCTAAGTTTCAAGTTTAAGTATAAATTGCGCCATCCAATTGGTTGGCGCAAAATAATACAAGATAGCTTTAGAATCCTTGGAAAGGATGATCTGTGCTGTCTTTTTTAGATAACATTTCATCTACTGAAGGAGTGCCGTTTACCGCAGCTGCGATAGCACCTTTTGTAGCTTTATAGTTATTTTCGTATATAGCTTCGTCGCTATTTGCTTCCCAATGGATGAATACACCTACACAAATGTATAAGTCATCAGCTTCACCTTTTGGAATAACGCCAGCTTCAACGCTATCTGCTACAGCCATAGCTACAGCTTTTTGAGCAGGACCAAACATTTGAACAGCTTGTTTAGCTCCTTTAATTGTAACTTTGTTAAACATCATTGTATTTGGTTTACAAACTAAGTTTGGACCAACCACTGCTAATAATGATGTAAAACCATCTTTGTTATTACAAAGACCGTTACAAAATGCTGTTTCAACTGCTGAGCCTCTTGGACCGATTAATAAATCGATATGAGCAATCTCTGCCATAGTTCCTGTTGGGTCATTGTCGTTAACTAACGATTCCCCTACCATCACTTTATTTATTGCCATGATATAACTCCTATTATTATAATAATTTAACGTAAAAATAGCTTTCGCCATTAATTTCTGCGAATAGCTAAGTTTTGTATTATAAACCCAAGCGGTTAAGAAAGATACTTGCCACTACAACATCAGCTGTTGTTCCAGGATTTAACCCTTGTATCTTAAGCTCTGAGTCCATTAATAACAACTTATTATTTAATGTATTTGGGTTTTTTGATGCACAATAATCATCTGCAATAACTTTAAATCTCTTAGAAAGCTCTTCTGCAGCATTTAAACCGTGTTTTCTTGCTACTAAAGAATCAGGATTAGAGCTTATTTGCTTTAAAAATGTTGCTGTTGTTGCGTTCTCAGCATTTTCCATAATATTAAAGTAATTTCTCCAATTTTTTGATATAACATTGATTATATTATGAAAATAATTTGAATATTCGTTTGCTATGAAGTCATATTTTCTTGCATAGTTCATAGCCTCCAAAATAGTAAATTTACCAGATTTACTTTCTTTTAAGTCAAATTCTGATTTTGAGCCCATACCACCAGCATTTGCTATATTTATAGCTTTATAGATATCCCTGGTTTGCTTGTAACTAATATTATTAATTACATTTTTAAGGTTATTTTGGTCAAATTTGTGATTATTGTCAGAATAAATGGCTTCAACTATAGGAACACATAGAAGAATAATGCCTAAATTGGTGTTACAACCAACAACATCCATCGAAGCTTTGACGCTTTCAAGAATTTTTTTACCAATATCCATATTATGTTCACAAATAATATCTGAGCAAGCCATAGAACTTTGCAAGAAATCTTTATGAGTCATTCCGTATGCAGGGTGATCTAAAAAGACATTACCAGGCTTTATAGAAAACACATCTAATTTACATGAATATTCAAAAGCCATTTTTACCTGATTTTCTGTTAGTTTTGGCATTTATTTATCACAAATTGTTAAAAAGTTTTTTATCATTTCTTCGGCAATATTCATATTATTACATACTGATTGAAGCCCTTTCCAAGCTGGAATACTGTTAACTTCAGTTACGGTATATCCATTTTTATTCAGCATAATATCCACTCCAGAATAATTCATTCCTAACGCTAATGACGATTCAATGGCAAGTTTTTTCATCTCATCGTTAGGCTCAAATGGTTCACATTTAGCCCCATGTGCTACATTATTAATCCATGTATCGCCCTGCCTAGTCATTGAAGCGATAACTTTATTGCCTATAACAAATAATCTCCAATCTATAAATTTTCCTTCCGGATGTTCTAAAAATTCTTGTAAATAATATACATTATTAAGGCTGTTATAATCAGGATGTAAATTTTTATCGTCTAATATTTCTAAACCCTTGCCCTGAGAGCCAAATATAGGTTTGCAAACGCATTGTTTATCGTTAAAGTTATCTTTAAATTTTTTAAGATCTTTAATATTACTTGTAATATAAGTATTTGGAGTTGGAATTTTGTTGGCATTTAATATGCATGAGGTTCTTACTTTATCAACACTCTTTTCAATACATAAAGTATTGTTATAAACGACTATATTGTGTAGCTCTAAAAAATGTAATATATCTAAGTGAAAACAAACTTCTTCC
>Ga0181597_10006394_pt1 | contig 10988 bp, 9 predicted proteins | sample 041ome_5_FD_148647 | JGI IMG/M metagenome (GOLD analysis project Ga0181597, IMG submission 148647) | Coastal salt marsh microbial communities from the Groves Creek Marsh, Skidaway Island, Georgia - 041403US metaG (spades assembly) | ecosystem: Environmental > Aquatic > Marine > Intertidal zone >... | reverse complement strand
CGATGTCGGATGATTATTTCCAGCCTGTTTCGGCACATCACCATCCATCAGATATCGTGCGGCCTGAAAATCCAGCATAAAGGCCTGTGCTTGCAGCAAAGAGGTTTGCACCCATTGCCCCTTGCCGGATTTCACCCGTTCCAGCAAAGCGATGAACACGGCTTGCGCGGCAAACAGACCGGCGCATAAATCAGCGATTGGGATGCCAACGCGCATCGGGCCTTGTCCGGGTTCACCGGTAATCGACATTAACCCCCCCATGCCTTGCGCGATCTGGTCAAAACCGGGTCTGTCGGCCAGCGGCCCATCCTGTCCAAAACCAGAAATAGATGCATAGACAAGCCCTGGATTGTGCTTTGCCAGACTGTCATAATCAATGCCGAGCCGGTGTTTGACGTCGGGCCGGAAATTCTCAACGATCACGTCAGCTTTTTGCGCCAGCTCCATGAATATTTTTTTGCCTTCGTCAGATTTAAGATTGAGCGTAAGGCTGCGTTTATTGCGGTGCAGATTCTGAAAATCCGGCCCGGCCCGGGGCCCGCCCATCTGTGACTTGTCACTCGGTGCCTCAATCTTGATGACATCTGCACCCCAATCTGCAAGTTGACGCACACAAGTTGGCCCGGATCTAACTCTGGTGAGATCAAGAACCAGATAGTCACTCAGCGCGGTGCTTGCCGGCGGGGTGCGTTCACCACATCGGCCAAGGTTATTATCGCTATCGTTACGAGGGCTCATTGAATTCTCCTGAAATAGATCATGGCCGGAAATATATTATGGCTGGAATAGGCCTCGGCGGCCATTGCCACAAGGAAATTGAACACCAACCTAGCATATCAATAAATGGTGATGAAAGAGGCTTAGAAATTAAAATTTGTTGTTGAGGGTCGCAAGGATTGTTGCTTTGTTGAAAAAATTGTTGTGCGATGTGATGCCGGCTTGGGGCAAATGGGCATGCAGCGAATAAGGGTGAAAAATGCAAACAGCGATTCCATTTCTTTTCATGCGAGGCGGCTCGTCACGGGGGCCCTTTTTTCAACTTAAAGACGTACCCGCAGACCGCGATAAATTGAGTGAGGTTCTGATCGCGGCTGTTGGCTCGGGTCACCCCTTGAATATTGATGGTATTGGTGGTGGCAATTCGGTAACGACAAAGGTGGCGATTGTCTCGCCCTCGTCCGACGACTGGGCCGATATCGATTATCTTTTTGCGCAGGTCAGTGTGTCTGATCATCTTGTTGATTACAAACCGACCTGCGGCAATATGTTAACAGCCGTCGGGCCGGCAGCGATCGAAATGGGTCTGGTTGCTGTGTCTGCTCCCTATACCGAGATTAAAATACGCGCGGTCAATACCGGCGCGCATGTTGTGGTGAAGGTGCGAACCGACAATGATCAGGTCATTTATGAGGGTGATTCGCAGATCGATGGTGTGCCGGGCACCGCCGCACCCGTTGAGATGTGTTTTCTGAATGTTGCCGGATCGTCCACCGGATCATTTCTGCCAACCGGCAATTTGATCGACAGCATTGACGGAATTGAGGTGACCTGTATGGATGTCGCCATGCCAATGGTTATCGCGCGGGCTGAGGATTTTGGCTTGAGCGGTCACGAGACAGCCGAGCAACTCGATACGGATCGGGCGTTTTTTGAACGGATGGAGCAGATCCGGCTCGCGGCAGCGGTGCAGATGGGCATGGGTGATTGTGCGCAATCTGTAACGCCAAAATTTGCATTGGTGGCGGCAGATGAGCGCATTAACCACATGACCGTACGTTATTTTATGCCGTGGAAAACGCACCCCACGCTGGCTGTTACCGGCAGCCAGTGTCTTGCCAGCTGTGCATTGACACCGGGCACCGTGGCCTATCCATTGATGCAGTCGTCAGGCGCGACGCCGATCCATGTGATTTTGAACCACCCAATGGGAAACATGGAGGTGATCACCGATTATCAGATACGCGACAATGAATTTATCCATCATTCAGCCGGGCTTGTCCGCACCGCAAGAAAACTGGCCGCAGGACAGGTCTTTATACCCGGAAAAATCTGGGACGGAGATGCCGGGTGAAACTTGCCATAATTGATGATTGGTCGGACGCGCTTCGGACATTGCCCTGTTTTGCCAAGCTTGATGGCTTGGATGTCGCGGTGTTTGACGACCATGTAGATGACCCAGCAGCACGCGCAGACCAGCTGGCCGCATTTGACGCGGTGATTTTGATCCGCGAACGGTCGCGCATTACCCGCCGATTTCTCGAGGGCCTGCCAAATTTAAAACTGATCTCACAATTTGGCAAATATCCGCATATTGATATTGATGCTTGTTCGGATCACGGCGTTTTGGTGTGTTCCGGCAAACGGTCGCATGCACCATCGCATGCCGCCGCCGAACATAGTTGGGCGCTGATCATGAGCGCCATGAAAAATATACCGGGCCAGATGCAAAATCTGCAAAATGGCAAGTGGCAACAGGGCGTTGGAAAGGGTTTGTTTGGCCGGCGTCTCGGGCTTTATGGTTATGGGCGTATTGCCAAACGAGTGGCCGAATATGCCGAAACCTTTGGTATGCAGGTTGAATGGTGGGGGTCGGCTGATGGTCGCGCACGCGCGCAAGCTGATGGCCGCAGAATCGCCAAAGACCGTGCGGGTTTTTTTGCCGAAAATGATATTGTGTCGCTACATGTCAGGTTAACGCCCGAAACCCGCGGCATCATCACCGCGGCTGATCTTGCACAGATGAAACAGGATGCTTTGTTGGTCAATACGTCACGCAGTGCATTGCTTGGCCCGGACGTTCTGTTACAGGCACTTGATGCTGGCCGACCCGGCGCAGCGGCAATTGATGTGTTTGACGAGGAACCTATTTTCTGGCGTGATGACAAACTGGCGTGCCACCGGCGGGTTATCGCAACACCCCATATTGGTTTTGTTACCGAAGAGGAATTGGAGATGCAGTTTTCCGAAGTGTTTGATCAAGTGGTCGCATGGTATAAAGGGGCGCCGATCAATATGGTGAACCCGGCGGTCTGGCAGCCCGTATCTGATGACGCGTAGCGTGCCCGATACTATGCCTGGTTCAATGAAAGTGATTATTGCATCACCGGTTGGCGGGCCTGAAACCCTGCAGCTGGCGACCCGCCCTTTGCCGCAGATGAAGTCAGAAGAGGTGCTGATAAAAGTCAGCGCCGCCGGGGTCAATGGTGCGGATATGAAAGAGCGGCAGGGCAAATATCCGGTGCCGCCGGGCGCACCGGATATTATGGGTCTTGAGGTATCCGGGGAAATTGTCGCTGTGGGCCAGGGCTGTCGCAGATTCGCCGTTGGTGACCATGTGTGTGCGTTGCTGATTGGCGGCGGATATGCCGAATATGCTGTGGCTCCCGAGGGGCAATGCATGGCTGTTCCGAAAAATGTTTCGCTGATTGAATCGGCGGGCATTCCTGAAATTTTTTGCACGGTTTGGGCCAATATGATCGATCGTTGCGCGCTACAGGCTGGCGAGACGGTTCTTATTCAGGGCGGCACCAGCGGTATCGGATATGCCGGGATAAAACTGGCAAAAGCGTTTCAGGCCACGGTGTTTGCAACCGCACGAACCGAAGAAAAATGCGCGGCAATGCGCCGCTTCGGCGCTGATCATGTGATCAATTACCGTGAACAAATATTTGATGAGGTCTGCCGCACCGAAACGGATGGGCGGGGGATTGATGTGATTGTTGATATCGTTGGCGGGGACTATCTGCCAAAAGAAGTGGCATTGCTGGCGCATGGCGGCCGACTGGTCATTATCAATCTGCCAGCTGGCAAAATAGCAGAGGTGGATTTCGGACATGTTCACGCCAGACATCTGACGATCACCGGTTCACGCATGCGCCCGCGATCAATTGCCGATAAATCAAAAATATGCCGGGCATTGGAACAGCATGTGTGGCCGCTTTTTGAAACGGGCGAGATATGCACTGAAACCTGTGCTGTATTTCCGTTTTCGCAAGCCGCTGAGGCGCATCGGCTGATGGAATCAAGCAACCATATTGGCAAGATTATTCTGACGCCATAGCGCCTTCATTTTTATCATCAAACGAGAGAGACAGTTTTATGACACGGCTGAAGCCACTGGATACCGGTTTGATGACAGACCGGCAAAAACAGGTTTATGATGCCATTGTATCTGGCCCGCGCGGTCAGGTACGGGGGCCGTTGGCGGTCTGGTTGCATCGCCCGGAACTTGCCAGCAAGGCGCAAGAGCTTGGTCAATATTGCCGCTATGATTCGGCATTGCCGCCGCGCCTGTCAGAGCTGGCTATCCTGACGACAGCGCGTATCTGGGATGCTGCATTTGAATGGCAGGCGCATGTGCCGCATGCGCTTGCTGGTGGCATCACGCCCGCGGTTATTGCATCTTTGGAAAGTGATGAAACGCCGCAATTCGACAAGACGGACGAAGCCGTCGTATATGCGTTTGCGCGCGAGCTCAATATGACGCGGGCAGTGAGCGATGAAACATTTGATCGCACGATTGCATGTCTTGGCGCTGACGCAACCGTTGATCTGGTCGGGGTGCTTGGATATTACGCGCTGATTTCGATGACCATCAAAGCCTTTGATTTGCCCGGTTTGCATGATGGTTCAGAATGAAAAAAATACCGGGCGCCGCCCGCTTGTAACTGAATCCCACACTGTTCCGTTGTGGGATTACACAATCGCGGTTTATCGCAAATCAGGTGTCGCCGCGGCATGTCTGGAATTGCAACATAGCGCTCACATTGATGTGCCGTTGTTTTTTTGTGCCGGCTACGCATCACTGACAGGCAGGCGTTTCGACAAAACCGCGCTGGCGTGGTTATGCGATATCTGCACCCCATGGCAAAAAGACATTGTTCAACCGCTGCGACTGATTCGAACGCAATTGAAACAGGGTCATGAAATGATCAGCCGCACCACAACCGAGGCTTTCCGCACCGAGATTAAATCAATGGAGCTTGGTGCGGAACGGATTCAAATTGATCTGATGCAGGATCTGGTCACAGAATTACCGATGCAGCAAGCCGCCTGCAGCATTGAACAGCTAACCTCAGTCCTGACGATGGTTGTCGAGCGTTACAGTCAGGTGGCCGCAGATGCCCCCACATCATCAAAAATCAGTTTTTTGGCAGATCAGATGTATCATTATTAGATCGTTTTGAAGATTTGCCAGACCAGCGTTTCACCAGATCAAGGTCAAAATCGAACAAATCGAGGGCCCGGCCAACCGATTGCGTGACAATATCGTCAATCGTTTCTGGCCGGGTGTAAAAGCCGGGTACCGGCGGCATGATGATGGCGCCATTCTGCGTGGCCTCGGCCATTAAGCGGATATGGCCTGCATGCAAGGGCGTTTCACGTAACATCAAAACAACGCGCCGCCGTTCTTTAAGGCAGACATCAGCAGCGCGCGCTGTGAGCTCTCCATTAAAGCAGTTGGCGATACCGCTTAAGGTTTTTATCGAGCAGGGCGCAACCAACATGCCTTCGGTCTTAAAGGAACCAGATGAAATCGATGCGCCAATATCATCGTTGCTATGAACATAATCAGCCAGACTGCGCAGCTGTTCTCCGTTCAGATCAACCTCAGACAGCGCGGTACGATAAGCCGAGCGTGTGATGATAGCGTGGGTTTCAACATCGTCAATTTCAGCAAGGATTTGTAACGCGCGAATGCCATAAATGACACCAGACGCGCCCGTTATAGCAATGATGATTCGCCGCATATTATGGCCTTTCTTGTTAGTAAGTTAATGACGATAGATGGATTGAAAAGCCGCAGGCTAAGTTGCCTCATCACCAGAGGCTTTCGAACCATCCGGATCGACCTTGGTCTCTGGCTTTAACCCCTCGACCGCAAGCTTGGCTGAGATACGCCCGTTTTCCAAATATTCTCCAGCCGCGGCGCGCTGGCCAGCGGCGTCCCATATTTCGTGCCAGGCGCCCAAAGAATAGCCATGCCACGGGCTTTTTACGTTGAGTTTTGGCAGTCCAAGCTCTTGCCAGATTTCCATCGCCCGCTGCATATGTTGTTTCGCTGGCAGCGCCAATGGCGGCATTTGTGATTTCATTGTCGCGTCGATTAATAAAGATGAATCTTCTTCACCGCTATGCTCGCGTTTCGGCCCATGGCCCTGTCCGCGAAAATCAACGGTTTTTATGTCTTTAACGGGGTTGGAACGATACGAGATCGCCCATAAAAGCGCATCAGCATTATCCACATCAATATCTTCGTTCACCGCGATACATATTTTGCTGCAATCCCCTTTAAAAAAGGCGGCATTATAGAGCGAACGCCAAATTTCTGTGTGCGGCATATTTTCTTCACAAGTCACCACAGTGACGCGCAGTAATCCGGTAAGTGGCTCGTGCAGAGATACCTTTTTGACGCCTTTAATGTTGCATTCATCCCGCAGATGTTTGAGGAATAGTGGCTCATAGGCAACCCGCTTTATCATGCTTGACTCGCTTGGGGCGACCTGGCTGATATATGATGGCACGACGGCTTTTTTTCGCCGTGTTATTGCGGTTATACGCATTGGCATATTGTATTCTTCGAGCGCGATATGCCCATGTGACTCGCCAAAAGGCCCCTCAGGTTCGACTTTTGTTGTGTCAATAAACCCCTCAATAATAATTTCAGCCTCTGCGGGAATGGTCAGATCAACTGTTTTGGCTTTTGTTACATGAATCGGTGCATTGGCAAGGCCGCCGGCAACGGTAAATTCATCGACGCCCAATGGCAGTTTTTGCGGGCCCATGAAGGCGACGATCGGTGGACAGCCCAGAACAATGGCAACAGGCATTTCCTTGATGCCAAGCTCCTGATGTTTCTGATAATGCTGGAAACCACCGGCACCACCAACACGTGTTGCCATGCGCACAACAAGCCGGTCGGGCGCTTTTAGCGCGCATCTGTATGTTCCCATATTTTGAACTGAAGTGTCTGGATCTTTTGTGATGACATTACCAGCGCTCAAGGTCGGCGCGCTGTCAAAGCCGGGGGTCGATACAGGGATTGGCAGCGCGTCAAGACCGCCGCCTTCTTTGGTCAGACTTTCCCCAGTCTCGACAATTTCATGGCACAGGGCGTTGTCGATGAATTTTGGCGGGATCGGGTTGCTGATCGCCTGTTCCCATTTCTGCTGGACGTCATCAATGGGGCAACACATGCCCACACTGTATATTTCACGATTAGCTGCCAGCCCGCCAACCAGAACGGGTGTCTCATATTTGCGGCCCCGGCCATCATGAATATTGGTAAAGAGAAATGCCTTGCGCTCAGACTCTTTCATGCCACCTTGAAATTGCCAGCGGACCAGCGGATGCATCTCACTGTCTTTATCAATCGGTATATCGACTTCTATAAGCAAATCACGTTCACGCAAGATTGCAATATGTTGGTGGAGGTCGTGGTAGGGGCGGGTCATCGCTATCTCCGGTGATTTGATCAAAAGAACAAATCGAAATAAAATCCTGTAAATTCATCTATCAATGATTGAAAGTATGTCTCAAATCGATGAATAGGTGCAAGTGAATCTCTGGCGTCACTTGAATCTCTGGCGTCACTGTTCCGTTTGATGCCTCTGGAAATGCGATGGTCAGTTTTTTTCAGAAAATGGTCAAAAAAACCGCCTGCGATCGCGTAAGATGCGGATTAATTTTTCGGCTCTGACCGCATCTGTGCCTGCTTGCCGGCGGCGCGTTTAACGGCGGCGAGTTCATTGGAAATTTCATCAAGCTTGGCATGTAGTTTCTGCAGATCGCGCTGGGTCACCGGGGCGTCATCATCCTGCCCGAGAGCTTCGGCTTCAAGCTTTTGCGCGGTTTGCATTGAATCAACAATGATGCCGATGAAAAAATTCAAAACAGCAAAGCTGGTAATGATGATAAATGGCAGAAAAAATGACCAGGCCCATGGGAACAAAGTCATCGTCGGCCTGACCACGCCCATTGACCAGCTTTCGAGTGTCATAATTTGAAATAATGTGTATGCAGACGCGCTGATGGTGCCAAACCATTCCTGCATATTTGGGTCTGGATGAACGCCAAACAATTTTGTCGCTAAAACAGCCGCCACATAAAAGATCAGGCCAAGCACGCCCACCACCGATACCATGCCGGGGATCGAGTAGCCGATGGCTGAGACCACCCGCCGCATCTGCGGCACAACCGAGATCAGGCGCAGAACCCGCAAAATCCTCAATGTACGCAACACGGTGAGCGCACCGCTGGTTGGTAACCAGGCAATGCCGACAATCACAAGATCAAAAATATTCCAGCCTGAACGAAAGAAATTCAGCCGGTATACGTAAAATTTTAATGCCAGCTCAACAGAAAATATCACCAGAATGATACGGTCTATCCAATGCAGGGCGGCACCAAAGTCGGACAGAATCTCGGCGTCCGTTTCCAACCCAAGGGTGACGGCATTGATCAGTATCAAAATGGTGATAAAACTTGTGACCGCACGACCTTCTAGCGATGATGCGATGGCGTCTTTATGAGTTTGAGCAGACATGAAATAACACTATCCAGATAAGATTTGGCCGCAAGATATGTGCTTATGAACCGAGATACAAGGTTGAAAATCATCTGCGTAAATGGCGCTGATCAGATCGATGCGACGGGCTGAATTTCTGTGGTCATGTGGGTGATCTGCATATTGCGTGAAGGCTCTGTTTGCTCTTCTTTTCTTACATAAGCATATTCTGAAATGATACGGCGTTGCGCCAGTACATCCGTATGGCGCACAAAAACGAACAATTGATAAAGATTGTTTGCAGATTTTCTTTCCGCCAATTTGCATCACCGAAGGGCTAGGTTTGCGCCGTTAGCTGGTGTTGAATGGGTGAAGGGCTGTGATTAAACTGGGATAAGGCGACATCGGATGGGTGAGACAGTAAGGGGCGCACATGCTTGAGGTTCTGGGTAATACAGAATTCACCTTTCAGATGTGGAGTTTGTTCACGCTGATTGTTGTTGCGCTCATTTTCTATGCAAATGAAAATGTACCGATGGAAGTGACATCCGTCGCTACCCTTGTTCTGCTTTTACTGTTTTTCCATTTTTTCCCGATTCTGGATCAGAATGACAATAATCTGCTTGGCGCTGACCGGTTGCTTCATGGCTTTGCGAATACAGCGCTGCTGACGGTTCTGGCGCTTCTTGTTGTTGGCCAGGGCATGGCCAGAACCGGTGTTCTGGAAATTGTCGCGCGCTATATTTTGCGGATCAGTTTTGGCAAATTATGGCTGGCTGTGCTGATCGCGCTGCTTGCGGTGTTATTCATCAGTGCGTTTTTGAACAATATTCCCGTTGTGGTGATTTTTATTCCGATCCTGCAGGGCATTGCCCAGCGCTTTAAAGTGCCGGCTTCAAAACTATTGATGCCGCTCAGCTTTGTTGCGGTTGTTGGCGGCATGACCACATTGGTCGGTTCGGGAACAAACCTGCTGGTGTCCAGCGCTTTGATTGAGGCTGGATATGAAGAGTTTAGTTTCTTTGAGTTCACTGTTCCGGGGCTTGTTCTGGCGCTGACCGGTCTGCTGTATGTGATGCTGGTGGCACCAAAGCTGCTTCCCAATCGAACCACCCTAAGCCACCGCCTGCGGGAACGTTCGGGCCAGCATTATATCGTTGAACTTGCCGTGTCTGCCGATTCTGAACTGATTGGCGAAACCATTACGGCTGGCGATATGCCCGGTTTGACCGGCGTTAAGCTGCATATGATCCACCGCCAGGGAAGAACCATTTTGCCACCCTTTCGTAATCAGCGAATTTATGATGGTGATGTGCTTGCGGTATCAGCAAGCCGGGATAATTTACGTGAGACACTCAATCGGGATGTTGGCCTATACCAGATTGGCACTCATTTTGACGCGCAGAGTGAGCATGCCTCATCAGATCAGATTGTTGTCGAACTGATGATTCCACCATCCTCTGCGATGGTGGGGCAGGCCGTTGATAAGGCCCGTTTCGAGGCCAGAAACAATTGCTATATTCTTGGTGTTCAACGTCATGCGCACATGATTCGAAGCCGTATGGGGCAAGTCAAGCTGCTTGCCGGTGACATGCTGCTGGTGCAATGCGCTGCGGAAAAACTGCATGATATATGTGATGATTTAGATGTGGTGTTGGTTGAGCTGTCGATTGAGGAGCTGCCGAACAGGAATAAAATTCTGGCCGCGGTTCTGACCTTTGCGAGTGTGGTACTTATGGCTGCATCCGGTTTGGTTCCGATTGTCATCGCGGCCATTTTCGGGGCCTTGATGATGATCATCACCAAGGTGATAACGCTGCCGCAAGCGGTGCGCGCGATCGATCCGAAAATTGTGACAACAATCGTAACGGCGCTGGCGCTGGGAACGGCAATGCAGGTCACCGGCGGCGCGGCGTATCTTGCCGAACTGGTGCTGCTGGCAACCGGCGATAGCGGCCCGGAAGTGGTGCTGAGTGTGTTCTTTATTCTGGTCGCCTGCCTTGCCAATATTGTCAGCACCAAGACCTGTGCCGTGCTGTTTACGCCGATTGGCCTCAGTCTGGCGTTACAAATTGGACTGGATCCGCGGATTTTTGCGGTTACCGTCGTGTTCGCGGCCAATTGTGCATTTGCCACGCCATTTGCCTATCAGACAAGCCTGTTGGTGATGGGGCCGGGCAGCTACCAATTTAAAGATTTTCTAAAGGTCGGATCACCCCTGGTGATCATCATCTGGATTGTCTTTTCACTGTTTGCGCCCTGGTATTACGGCATTTAAGGGCTGGGGCTTTATCGCGCAAACCATCGCATGCTGCCACATTTTCGGTTTTTGGCCGAAAAGGGACATGCGTTTTGACGAAATGATGATCCTGGAAAATTGGAGCGGGTGAAGGGTAGTTCGACGCCTAATCCACGCACCAACAAATACCTGAATTTCAATTATGTCAATTACTTAGCATATATAAGCGCTATCTAAAACACC
>Ga0181597_10006381_pt1 | contig 11003 bp, 18 predicted proteins | sample 041ome_5_FD_148647 | JGI IMG/M metagenome (GOLD analysis project Ga0181597, IMG submission 148647) | Coastal salt marsh microbial communities from the Groves Creek Marsh, Skidaway Island, Georgia - 041403US metaG (spades assembly) | ecosystem: Environmental > Aquatic > Marine > Intertidal zone... | reverse complement strand
TTCCATCATAGTAGAATGTTGTATCAGATGCATCATCTAATTTTCCACCTTGACCCCAACGAATACTGTTATTGTTTCCATCTAAGTGCCAAAGATCTATTACATTTTCTTCAGTGCCGTCATTGTTCTGATATAACTCCATTTGAAAGTTATTACCATTTATATACGAATATGCATCATACATTTTTATTGTATTGTTAGAACCAAGTTGATTTACTTTTAAATCTGTATTTGTTCCGCCAGATTGTACAATACTTATTTCGTTATCTGCCTGTAGACTACTTGCGATTAGCAATATTATTACGCTTTTTCTCATTTTCTTTCATCTGCAATATAGTGTTTACTTTTTGTTGCAGCCTGATCATGTCGTTGTCTAACATTCTTATTTGATCTATAAGTTTTATAAGTGCAAAATGCATTTCTTTAATTGCGGGGCCGATAACCTTTATCATCGTTACCCAAACATAGTAAACAAAATAGCCTAGTCCAACCATCGCTACAATAGGAAATCCGAACTCTGCTATTAATTCTGCCATTTACTTAAATTTTGAATCAATCCAACATTTACCATAATAAAGTATTCCTAGCCATATTGTAAAAAGAATACCATCTAAATAGCTTAGTTCTTCCCATGCTGTTAGTACATCCATTAATCTCTCCTTACGTCTATGCTTCCATCTTCTACGAAGTTTTCAGCTCTTGCTATTCTATCTAAGTCTGGTGCTAAGTCTAGTGCTGCGCTTACGCTTGTGTCTAGTCTTATCATGTCATTGTTCATTGTTTTGATTCGTGTAACGAGCATTTCACAAAAACCTTTGAGAGTTCCTATTTGACCTACTACGCCACTCATAATTTGTTGCATAATCACAAAGATAAAGATTCCAGCAACTAATGCTCCTGCAATGGGTGCTCCAACCTCTGCGATTAGTTGAAATACGTCACTCACTTTTCTTTAAGAAGCTTTTTCATAAGCTCACCATAGTTACCTTGTCCAAAAGTTCCTTGTGAGTTATCTTGTATGTTTATTTGATTTTTAATATTTGATGCTTTTGCTTTTTCAAGTTCTGTCTGTGCTTTTATTTCATCCATACGAATTTTGTGAGACATTGCTACAAGATCAGCTAAATCTTTATTTGTAAATACTTGACTTTCTTCTGCTTCTTCTAGTTTAGCATCAATAAGTGTGTCTAAGACTTCCGCTAACTTAAAGCGGTTTCTATACCCTGAGTCTAAATATACCTGATCTACGTATGCTTTTACCTCTCTTTTATTGAGGTACTCAGAAACTTTTCCTTCTTTAATCTTGAGTCGGCTACACACTGCTGGAATACTACCCAGCTCTAGATAAGCATTTGCAATCTCCAGCCCTTCTGGACTGATTCTCGTTGATATTTGATTCTTTGACATATGTGAATTATAACAAAAACTGACCTGGAAGTCAAGTTATATTTTTGTATGGGGTGGGAAAATGTGGATAAAAAGAAAGAGGGGACCGAAGCCCCCTCTTAGGAAGTGCATTAGAATTGGTATTTAAATCCTAATTGGATGCGATATAGACTTCTATAATAGTTAGTGCTTTCGTTATCAACCCTATCGAGGTTCATACCATAAGCTGGTCTATACTCATATGTGAAATTGCCATCACCAAGAGATACTGGTAAGGCTTCAGCAATTGATCGTGCAGATCCAGAAGCTTTTGTTTGTCTTCCGTATTCACTATCAATTAAATTAAGTAAATTTTCAACATCTAAAGTTAGAACGAACTTGTCTTTGTCTGTTAGTCCTAATCCTGGGAATTCTTGAGTTATTTTAAAATCAAGTCTGTAATTCCAGTCTGTTTCAAATTCATTGATTGGTGCAAGGCTACCTGCGTAACCAGATAATCCAGCTCCTGCGATAAGTGCATCAAACTCTTCTTGGAACCAAGATGGAATAATAACATCTCCATTCGGTACATAGAAGGCTGCAGTCTCATCACGAGTAGATTCTGTATCTAGTCCCCAAAGAGCTCCATCTTTATAGTTTCCAAAAGTATAAGAGAAAGGTTCTCCACTTACTGCGGCTCCTATAAAGGTGAATGTTGTTGGGTGATTGTCGAAGAAGTATTTTGTATAATTTGCTACAAAGTTAAATGTATGTTCTCTTGAATACATTGATCTGTGCAATACATCTTCATTAAAGTCTGTATACTTTGTTGTATACTTATAATTTGAAATGTTTCTTGAAGAAGAAAGGTTTCCAACTGTTTGAACGTCTTGCCATGTGTATGACGCATAGACATCCCAGCTTTCCCAAGCTTTTGACATGGATAAACTTACTAAGTCTGAATTACCTTTGTCTGTGTTGGTAAGAAGCATATCATAGCCTCTTCTGTCATAGAATTTCTCCATAGCTTTACCACAGTAAGAGTAGTCAGCATATATAAGTCTGCCATCTACAGCTTTACCGATTGGCATGTTAGAAACACTATTACCAATATCAGAACAGTTTACTGATCCAGCAAATGCAGGATTTCCTAATCTCAATTGTTTGAAATGTAAGTCAGTATCTGTTTCTGTTTTTAAGTAATCAGCACTAAAGTAGTAACCGTCTCCAAGTTCCCAATCCATACCAATTGACATCTTCATATCTTTTGGTAGTTCAAAGTCAGGATCCATAATATCTGCGTAAGCAGGTCTAAATCCTGGTTGACCTGGTTGGTAAATATAAGAATCAAAAGGTGAGGTATCAAAACCATCAAAGTTTGCTGCAGCACTCAAAGGTACGTTTGCATTCTGTATTCCGATTCCATCATTTGAGAAAGTTCCTCCCATCCATACGTTTGGTCTACCACCAGTGAAATAACCCATTCCACCTCGAATAGTAACATCTTTCATTGATCCAAAATCACCATAATCAAATGTAAAACCAAATCTTGGTAATACGACATCTTTTCCGTCTAAGCTAGTATCGTTGCGAATACCATAGTATTCAAATAAGCTAGGATTATACTTTGGTGTTTGATCCATTGAGTATTCTTCCATTCTTACACCAAATTGTAATGTAAGTTGATCACTGTAGTCCCAAGTATCTTGAATGTAAAAACTTGTAGTTTCTATTTCAAAAGCTGCTGAGCCATCTTCGGGGTTTCCAGATGGAGAGTTTCTATAATCAATGCTATATGGTGTTTTATTTTCAAAATCATCCATACTTGCAAAAAGTAGTTCTGCATCTGAGTAAGCTACAAATCCATTAAATACATCAACAGAGTTTTTATGTATACCTGCTACAAGTTCATGTGAACCAAGTAGATATGACATTTCAAACTCAAGTTCTGAAGTATCTGTTGAAAGAGAGTTAAAGTGTCTAAATACATCAGGACCCATAATTACTTGTGGTCCTCTGTCTCCTTGTCCTAATTCTACAACTGCTCTCATGAAGTCAGCACCGCCAACACTGTCTTGTGCAGTATCTACAGTTCTCATTCCATATCTAAAAGTTGTTGAGAAGTTATCGCTCCAATCACTAAAGATTTGGAAACTGTCTGACTGAAGGTCAGTAGTTTTGACATAGTTACCACTTGTAAGTGCTAATACTGTTTGTGAACCACCATACTCTCTTATATCATTATTTTCTGATGTTTGATGAGTATATGTCAATCTTTGATTGTCATTCATATTCCAGTCTAATTTTACAAGTAGATCTTCATCAAGAAGTTCATTATTCATTCCTTCTGCTGATCCAGCATCATAGTTATAAACAGATTTTGCAAGATCAATAATTTTGTTTGCATCTGCTAATGATACACCGTCAACTTCTCTAAGGGCACCTGATCCAGCTGCTCCCCATATTCCAGGTTCTGTTTTTTCAAACTTATCATAGTTAATGAAGAAAAAGAGTTTGTCCTCTATAACGGGGCCGCCAAAAGTATACCCGATTGTTTCTTCGTCAAATTCTCCAATAGTTACAGACTGATCTTCGATTTGATCTCCGACCCAGCTGTCTCCCATTTGGTAGCCATAAATGCTTCCTGAGAATTCGTTAGTACCTGATTTAGTTACAACATTAACATTACCTGCTGTTGAACCTGAATCTCTTACGTCGAAGTCTACTACACTTACATTTACTTGCTCTACGGAGTCAAGTGATATAGGTGAGCGTACTCCTGGATATCCACCATACTCAAGACCGAAGTCATCTGATTGGCCAATACCGTCAACACTAAAAGTACTATATCGAGCATTTGCTCCTGCAATAGAAATACTTTCTGTGTCGTCTCCATTAAAACTAACGCTATAAACATTAACAAATGGTTGTGTTGCTACTGCATCTTTAATGTCTCTTTTGACAGATGCAATCTTTCCGATTTGATCGGAAGTTAAAGTACTCTTAGGGCCTGTAATAAGACCTGAAGTATTTAACTTTTGTCCAACTACAACAACTTCTTCTTCAACTGAGGCGCCAACAACAAATTTAATTTTGTCGGTTTCTCCGAGTTCTAAGAATAGATTGTCGCGAGTTGAGTTTCCTCCAGGGGAAGTAACGATTATAGAATAAGGACCACCAACACGCAAATTACGTGCTAGAAAAATACCTTCGCTATTTGTTACTTGGGAGGAGACTGAGCCGGACGGCTCGTGGATTACGGAGACTGAAGCTCCTGGGATGGCGTTACCAGTTGAACTTACTACAGTTCCTCTAATTGCCGACGTGGTTTCTTGGGCAAAAGCTGGAATCGCTAGAAAAACGATAGCAGATAACCCAAGGAATAGATTTCTAAAAACCATATTTTACTCCTTATTACATATTGTTGTTAACAACAGTTTATTGAAAGCGTAGGAAATAATCCTACATATGTGTGTATTATAACAAATTTAACCAAGGATGTCAAGAAATATTTTCGAAATGCATCATTATGATGCGTTCTGTGCGTCTTTTATGATTCTTCAAAAAATCCAAAGTTGTACGTGAAGAGGGGCCTGCGCGGGCGGCTGACATCATGTCTACTAACCGCCCCCTATATCATAGGTGGCTAATCTTGTCAAGAATTTTATATACACCCTCAACATCAAGACCCGCAATCACATCATCTGTGATCTGTGTGTCATAACACAAGCTGCCATCAGCTTCTAACACAGCAACTTCAAATTGACGAATACCGTCGCCACTAATGACACTTGCTCCATATCCGTTCGGAAAAGAATATTTTGTTTGGTTCTTTCCATAATAACTATTCTTTTCTGTTATAAACGAATCTAAGGTTAAATTATTTAGCTCCATTTTTCTCTCTCTATATTATCAGCTAACTCACAACACGCATCACAAAGGACACGCCCACCATCAATATCTGTCTGTCCACACTTAGACTTGACTTCACGAAACGAATACATTGTTTCGACATATCGCACAACCTCAGCCTTACACTTTGGATTTGGACGAAAACTATATTTAACATCTAAATACATAATTACCCCACCATATTATTAATAGCAATCGTGCCAACGATTGCACACCAACCAATTATAATTAATGACCAAACAATGAAACTATCCATTATTTGCCACCTCTTAACTGCCAAAGATTAAGGCTGTTAGCCTCAACACCTTGTAAAGCTAGGCGTGTAGCTTTCGCCATACCTTGCTCAACTGTCATTGAAGGATTGTTGAATGTGCAACCCTCTTTATCAAATGGAAGATTATCAATTAAAGATTTTCTTTTATTGATTTTTTGTTGTAATATTTTATTATTCATAAATACTCCTAATTAATTATTTATACCACCAATTATACACACATTTTCAAAATTGTCAATAGGTAAATGCAACTTTCTTTAATTTTAACCGCAGATCAGACACTTAGAATGATACCTTAATATCACCAAAGAGCAATGCTATGATCCCAGCTATCAGCACGAGATCAGCACATACTGACCATATAATATACAGCTTAAATAAATACTTACTAATATTAACCCACATTTAGATCACCCAATTCAATTGCTAAGCCAACAATACATCCAGCTACTAGAAAGAACATACCAGCAAAGATGATACCCCAAATAAATTCATTTCTCATATCATTGACTCCAATTCTTGATTAGCTAATTTCATAGCTACTATATCGATCATGGTGTCTCTTGACATCATGCCATTGTTATTGCTAACGCTACCTTTTAACTCAGCAGCCAATTCTTCTGTAGACATTGCACACGCCTCATCAATTTTTCTATCATACAATTCTTGTAATACTAATACTGACATATATACTCCTATTTAATTATTTATACCTCTAATTATACGCACATTTTCAAAATTGTCAATAGATAAATGCAAAAAAGAGCAACTTTCTTTAATTTCAACCGCAAATCAACGACTTAGGCGGCGCCGGTCCGTAGGGAACCCTTGGGCCCGGGGGTTTTCGCAAACCCGCTCATAGAGCGCGTTTCAGCGATGGTGTCTACTATCACGAAATCATGCATAGACTCATTAAAAACACCTGCTCTGTAGCCCGCTCGTAGCAAGGGTTTCAGAGCACCTTAAAAAATCTCGTGAAAAAAACTTTACAAAAAAACGCCATGACAACGTTGTCACCCAGGAATATTTTACAACGCTAACTCACTGATCTGCCGTTAAAAATTAAAAAAGAGCAATTATTTTCATTTTAGGGGTTTACAATTTCTCAAATAGGCGTATAATTAGGGGTATGAAAAGCAATAATGCAATAACTAAAAATAAAGACTTGGAGGTCTATTATGGAAAAAGCAAAAATGCCAAAAATGGCAGAAAAAACCAAAGCAACTCTATGCAAGGAAATAGGGCAACAAATGAAATTATCTCAAAGCGAGATGACTTCATTAGAGCGAACATCAAAAGAGATGTTGCTCAAAATACAAGGTTGGATTTCGTAGCCTTGATTGGGTGGATAGGTGCAATTTTATTGTGCCTATCCCCTCTTTTTAATTTGGTTGTTTGGTGTTCACTTGCAATACTAGGTTTATCACTCTTGACTATTCAAGCCTATATAAATCGTGTTTATAATCTTTTATTCTTGAACATCTTTTCGATCATTACTTTTTCAATTAAACTTATAGGACAATTATTATGAAAAAACAAATATTTATTTTCGATCTTGACGATACTGTCATTGACTCATCACACAGAGCAACTCTTAAAAGCGATTGCATAGAGCTTGATCTTGATGCTTGGCGTAGAGATAGCACTCGAGAAAACATTTTCAAAGATAAACTTTTGCCACTTGCAACTTTTATGAAAGAATGTATAGAAGATGACAATGCTTTTGTTTGGGTCTGTACTGCTAGAAATATGCAACGAGCAGACCATGACTTTTTGGCTCATCATGGCTTAACGCCTAACCTTGTTTTATCAAGACAACTTGATGACGATAGGGCAGACCATGAACTAAAATTTAAAATGCTCAATAAACTTTTACAGCTAAAACCTTTTAGAGATTGCGAGACAATATTTTTTGACGACAAGCCAAAAAATCTTGATGCTGTAATGGATATTATAGATTTTCCTCTTAATGCTACTATGTGCAATGAGATTGGGGCAATTCCTGTCGAATGGAGTCAAGCATAATGAAAACTTACTCTGTTTATATCATGCGTGTTAGTGGCTTAAAACTAGCACGAGGATTAAGAAAAATTGGCGTTGCTAAAAATGTTGAACATAGACGCCAATCAATTGAAAACTCATTGAGAAAAGAATTTGGAAAAGATGTTCTTGTTTATCTTGAATATGTTTTTGAAATTCCGAGAAGGGGCAAAGGTGGTTTCAAGGCTTACAACTTAGAGCATCAAATACAAACTTACCTTGCCCCTAAAAATGTGCGTTGGATTTTTTCTAAAAAATCGTCCGCAGGAAAATCTGAATGGTTCAGAATTTCAACACCACTAGCTAAGAAATACATAGCTTGTGCAAATAGATGGGTGAAAACTCATTTTGTGGGATTGCCAAAAGATTGGGAACGAAATACCAATGGGCAATTATTTAAAAAAGGCATTTATTAAAAAGGAGAAAATTATGTCAATATTTAACAGCGAGAGCGAAATGGATAGATTTGAAAGGCACATGAGACCATTAAGAGCCTTTAACGAAAATCGTAAATTAAAATTAATTCGAGACGAATTAAAAAAAGATTTGCAACTGCAAAGAAAAAAGCTAAGATTGAAAAAGGCGGAGCAAAAAATACTTGAACAAGAATTGAAACGCTTCAAGCCTCTACAATTAGAACTACCTCTGAAACGCCCTATTTAAAGGCGTTTCGGGGCGGGCGGCGCCGAGCGGTGAATCACAATCGTGAATCATCATCGTGAATCACGTTGAATGCGTCTCATTCTCATAATGATAGTCATTCTCATTTAGATAGGGGGGCGCGCTCGCTGCGCCAAAGTGCGAAAGTGAAGTACTAAACTGAAGTTCGAATTCGATAGAGGGGCACGCGCAGTGTTTGCCCAAGTCTCCGTGATAGTAAGCACTTACATCGCTTTTGCGGGTGCTGCACGCTCTGCGCCAAAGTGCAAAAGCTAAGTGTAAAAGTGAAAGCCACGCGAGCGGACATAAGTGCAAAAACTAAGTGCCAAGTCTCTCTAAGTTGGCGACTTGAGCGAGCCACCGCAAATTTGACCTACCCCTTTCCCACCCGGATAGTATATCATAGTTTTGCGGGTGTGTCAAGAGATTACGGCAAATTTATGACAATTTTTTGCGTTTTTTGACGAAATTTCGAGCGAAGCGAGGTGGTTTCGCGTCCTGCCCCCGAGAATTCGTGCCCACATTTTTATGAATACTTCACATTTATTATTGACAACGCCATTCAATTCAATTATAATATATCTAATTATGAAAAAAGAAGAAAACTATAAAGATTACACACTAATTATTCCTGCCGACATTATAATGATTGTCGACAGAGCAAAGACAATGTGGGACGACTTTGATCTCACTATATGGATTAAAGATGGAACACCACACTTTTGTGATATGATAGGCTATTGGGATGATGGAAACTACCATGATCGTACGCCTGAAGAAACATGGAAGCTAATAAGAAGTTGGTGGCAAAAGAATAAGGATGTATTCGACTACGAGCAAGAAGTAGCTAAAGCAAAAGAAAAGTTGGAACAAGCACAAAAAGAATTAAATGCTTTAGAGCAGAAAGCTGAAAAGAAAGGCTGGCACTTCTGGAAATGAAACAGCGAAAAATAATTCTTGACAAGTCCGATCATTATTGTTATAATATATTTATGTTTAACAAAAGAATGAATGTGGCTAAGGAATTAGAACGCATCAAGAAAAAGAAAGCGAACAGAAAACCAATAGCTTGGCGAATGTTTATGACACACCCATTAACTTGGATATTGTTCGCCCTTTTAATAGGAGTTATAGGAAAGTGAATAAACCTACACGCAGACGACAACGATCTATTAACAACAATGTCTCTTTACAAAGGCGTAAAAGACTAGCCAAAGACATGAGTCAATGGCAAGCACACCAAATTCAGCTTTGGCACACTATGAATGAGGAGATGCTTGAACAAGAAAAAAGATTGAAAAAGTTAAGCGTACCTATTGACAAAACATAATTAGACTTGATATAATATTCTTATTATGAAAACAATAAAACAATTTTTTAACAAACTACTAAACAAGGAGAACAATATGGCGCAAGCTAACTACACAGAAAAAATGACAGCAGAAATGGTTGAAACATACGCTGCTAACCCAAGCAGAGAGACAGTAGAATCTCTAGCTAAAAAACTAGGCAAGAACACAAGATCTGTTATTGCTAAACTCTCAAGAGAGGGTGTCTACAAAGCTACACCAAGAACAACAAAAACTGGTGAGCCAATCGTAAGAAAATCAGAACTTCTTACCCAAATTGAAAACCACTATGGTATTGAGCTACCTTCCCTAGTGAAAGCCACAAAGGCTGACCTCCAAAGATTGATTGACACAATCTCTAGCTAAATTGTCAAGGAGTGGTGAGCCTAACTCACCACCTTTATCAAGGTAAGCTAAGTAGTAAATAAACTAAAGTTTTTCTTGACAAAGGGTTAAAAGCCTGATATAATATTCTTATATTTAGGAAAAAGAGGAAATGAGAGCATATCGCACAGCGACCTCGATCAACCTTGATCCTAGCAAGTAAAAATAATTTAAAATTTTTCTTGACAAATGGTTTCACTTTCAGTATAATATATTTATATCGAAAAAAGATAAAAGCCCGACATTTCGTAAACTGGTATCAATTCCTATGTGTGTCGGCAACCTACCAGAAGTGATTGAGGTAGGTAAGAGGTTGGAGTATCAATCACCCAATCCCCAGCAGTAGTTTTCTCTCTGACTACTGCAATATGAGAAGGAGAGCGTGAAGTAGGGGCGATTCAGCTATAGCTGTCAAACCATAGGCGTAACAAACTCGTGATTATTAAGCAATGCGACGACAACATTGGCTACAGGACGCTGACTTTATGTAGCGTTTTCCACAGAAACCTGTATAAATATCTAGTAGGAAAACAACACTTTTAATAGTATGTAATGGGCGAAAACAAACGGGATGCTTGGTAAAAAGAAATGATTGAGCTAACGCCAATAAATAAACCAACCCACGACATTGCATACTCTTAAGAGTTGAAGGCAGAGGTGTAAGAGTATATCTCTTTGTAAAATCCATATAAGTCCTCAAAGTAGTAGAACTACCATAAGAACGGCTGCTACGCTCTTACTAAGTCCCACGCTGTGTCGCGTTCCACGCGGAATCAGAGAGTAGGGCAAACGCATAGAACTCTCAATAGGTGTTAGTATTCGTACTAAGTAAATAAATCCTTGTCGAACGATAGATGCGAGTAGTGTTGCGACTACTGTTAAATAAAATGCTATGAGTAGCGATAATTAAATCTTGGTTAATCGAATGAAGTAAATGACCACCTACCTACTTGCCACCCCTTTTCGCGATGGTGGTTGGTTGAAGTAGAGGTATAAAAGCGACATTCACTGTTCGAGAC
>Ga0181597_10006371_pt1 | contig 11012 bp, 6 predicted proteins | sample 041ome_5_FD_148647 | JGI IMG/M metagenome (GOLD analysis project Ga0181597, IMG submission 148647) | Coastal salt marsh microbial communities from the Groves Creek Marsh, Skidaway Island, Georgia - 041403US metaG (spades assembly) | ecosystem: Environmental > Aquatic > Marine > Intertidal zone >... | reverse complement strand
AGCAAAGAGAAAACCTTCCTGTTGTTCTTGAGCCAGGAACAATAAATTTAAAAATCTATAAGGATAGTATTAGAGCTTCAAAAGTAAGTGGTACAAAATCAAATGAAGACTTTACAACTTATAAGTCTAAAACAAAAGATTTTTATGATGAATTAACAAAGATTCAAAATGAAATTAGAACTGCAAATTTTATGAAAGACACAGTTCTTATAAGAGACTTAACAACACAGTTTGAATCTTTAAGAACTAAACTACTTCAATATGAGGAAAGTTTTATAGTTGAGAATAATGATTCTTATCTCTCTTCTCTAATATTGCAAAGAATGCTGATGAATCAGGAACTTGAATTTGAAACTATTGAAAGCTATTTTTCGAGATTTACTGAAATAATTAAGAAAACAAAATCTTCTAAAGAAATTAAAAACAGAATAAACGAAGTCATTGAATCTAAAAATGCTATATCAATAGGTTCTACTGCACCAGACTTTGAAGGTCCTGGACTGGACGGAGAATCTATTTCTCTTTCAGATGTGAAATCCAAAATTATTTTACTCGATTTTTGGGCGTCATGGTGTGGTCCTTGTAGAATCGAAAACCCTGATTTAGTTAAGCTCAAAAATAAATATTCTTCTAATGAATTTGAGATTGTAGGAATTTCTTTAGATAGAGATAGAGATTCATGGATAAACGCAATAAAAAATGATAACATTGAGAATTGGGTTCACATTTCAAACTTAAAATTTTGGGGTGAACCAATTGCTAAACTTTATAAAGTTATTCAAATGCCAACAACATTTTTATTAGATGAAAATAGAAATGTTATAGGAAAAGATGTTAAAGGCATTGATCTTGAAAATTTAATTTCAGAACACCTTCAGAAGTAATTATTTTTTTATAAATCTCTCAATAATAAAGGGGAGAATAAGTAATAAGATAAGCCAAGTTTGACTAACTATAATACTAGGTTTAATAATAATAGTAATTATAATTCCTGAAATTGCTCCTCCTAGATGTGCTGAATGTCCAATATTGTCATTAAGCTTTTTCATACCATAAATACTATATAAAATATATCCAATTCCAAAAATATAAGACGGTAAAGGAATTGGAAATAAGATAAATACAAGTTTCATTTCAGGAAACAACAAAATAGCAGAATAAACTATACCGCTTACTGCTCCACTTGCACCAACAGCCGAATAAAACCCGTTGTTTTTATATTGTTTATATGTGTAATAATTTCCAAAGTAAAGACTTACTATGTAAATAATTATGTAGTATAGACCTCCTAGTTCATTTAATATTTGATTAGAAAATACAAGAAGCGTAAAAAGATTAAAAAACAAATGATTAAAATCTACATGTAAAAAAGCAGATGAAAACATTCTATACTTTTCACCATTTTTAACAGAACTAATATTGAATTTGTATTTATTAAAAAAAGAATGGTCTTTAAAACCTTTGATTGAAATTAAAACTGTTAATGCGATAATTAAATACAACATTATTCAAAAATATGATAAATTTGCATCAATGAATTATTTGACAAAATTTATTATTTCACCGCTGTTAATATTCATTTCCTATCTTCCTTTTAGGGTTTTGTATTTTATTTCTGATATTTTTTATTACTTAATCTATTATATTATTAGATACAGAAGAAAAATTGTAAGAAAGAATCTAATATTATCAAATGTTTCAAAAAATTATAAAGACTTATTAAGAATTGAAAAAGAATTCTATCGTCATTTAACCGATGTCTTCTTTGAAATGTTTAAATTTTATAGCATTTCACCTGACGAAATGAAAAAAAGATTTTATATAGAAAATCCTGAAATATTTTTTGAATTAGAGAAAAAAAATAAAAGTGTAATGTTTATGACATCACATTACGGAGGATATGAATGGTTTCTTTCAATAAATTATCACGTGCCTCAACTCCCATTTGCTGTATATACCCCCCTAACAAATAAAGGATTAGAGAAATTAATTAAAAAATTCAGATTAAAACACGGTTCGAAATTAATTTCTAGGTATGAAGCAGGATCTTACATAAAAAAACAAATAAAAGAAAATAAATTGTTTCTGTATGGAATGGCTGCTGATCAATCAGCTCAGATTAGATCAATTACATATTGGAAAGAATTTCTGGGAGTCAAAGTTCCTGTTTTTACAGGATCAGAAAGAATTGCTAAACAACATGACATCCCTGTTGTTTTTGGAAAAGTAGTTAAAATTAAACGTGGATACTATAAAGTTATTGTTGACCTTATTTCCGAATTTCCAAATGAATTTAAAAATTATCAGATTACAGATATTTATCTTAAGAAATTAGAAGAACAAATAATTGATAAGCCCGAATACTATTACTGGACACATAACAGGTTCAAGCATATGGACAAAGCTCCAAAGGATTAAGCAGTCATATCTTTAACTAGAGTATCAATCTCACCAATCAAGCTTCTTGCTTTTTCTTCATTTTTGGCTTCACTGTATATCCTAATAATAGGTTCTGTATTTGACTTTCTTAATTGAACCCAACTATCCTCAAAATCTATTCTAACACCATCAACTAAATCTAATTCTTCATTTTTATATTTATCAGCAATTTGAGTTAATATTTTATCCACATCAATTGAATTAGAAAGATTAATTTTTTCTTTAATCATAAAGTATTTAGGATAAGTATCTAAAAGTTTACTAGCAGTCAAACCTCTCTCACAATAAAGGGACAAAAACAATCCTATTCCAACTATAGCATCCCTACCATAATGACTTTTTGGATAGATTACACCTCCATTACCTTCTCCACCAATAACTGCATTAACTTCTTTCATTTTTTTTACAACATTCACTTCTCCAACAGCACTGTAATAATGAGTTTTACCGTATTTAACAGTAACATCATTTAAACCTCTAGATGAGGATAGATTTGAAACAGTATTTCCAGGGGATTTGCTTAAAACATAATCAGAACAGGCAACTAGGGTATTTTCTTCTCCAAATAGTTCTCCATTTTCACACATGAAAACCAGACGATCCACATCTGGATCAACAGCAATTCCCATGTCCGCGTTTGATTCTAACACCTTTTTTGATAAATCTGTAAGATTTTTTTTAAGTGGCTCAGGATTGTGAGGAAAATTACCATTAGGTTCACAATGGATTTTTATAACCTCTACGTCTAATTTTTTTAAAAATTCCGGAACAATTATTCCTCCAGTTGAATTAACAGCATCAACAACAATTTTTAATTTTTTAGATTTAATATTATCTGCATTAACAAGGTTTAAACTTAAAACCGAATTAATGTGTTGAGACATTGAATTATTTATTTTGGTTAGTTTTCCTAATTCATTAACGGCTGAAAATTTAAAATTTTTATTTTCTGAAAAGTCAACAATCAATTTCCCTTGATCTGAATCTAAAAACTCTCCATTTTCATCTAATAATTTTAAAGCATTCCATTCTGTTGGATTATGACTAGCTGTTATTATGATTCCACCATTAGCATTATATTTTTGAACCATAATTTCAACTGTAGGAGTAGTTGATAGGCCAAGGTCAACTACATCAATACCCATTGATATTAAAGAGGATTGAACTAGATTTTGTATCATTTCTCCTGAAATTCTAGCATCTCTTCCTATAATAACTTTATTTTTTTTGTTTGGATTTTTAGTTCTAATCCATTGTCCGTAAGCACATCCAAAATTTACAGCATCTATTGGAGTTAAATTGTTTCCACAAACACCTCCAATGGTTCCTCTAATTCCTGAAATTGATTTAATTAATGTCATACTTCAAAGATACAACTAGATTAATATTTTATCTTAATTTTAGAATAGTTAATTTTCTATATGGCAAAAATATTATTTCGTTTATTTTTTTTTCTAACAATTATTTCATGTAATACAAATAAATTTAAAAATGGAATGGTTGTTTCAGCAAAACTGGATGCATCAAAAATTGGTATTGAAATATTAAAAAATGGAGGTAATGCTTTTGATGCAATGATTGCAACTGATTTAGCATTAGCTGTAGTATATCCAAACGCTGGTAATTTAGGTGGTGGTGGATTTATGGTTTACAGATTAGCCGACGGAACTAAAGGCTCACTAGATTTTAGAGAAAAAGCACCTTTAAAGTCTTCAAAAAATATGTATTTAGATGAAAATTCCAATATAGTTAAAGGCTTAAGTACAAAAGGTGGTCTTTCAGTTGCTGTTCCAGGAACTGTTGCAGGATTATTTGAAATTCATGAAAAATTTGGATCACTCCCTTTTAGTCAATTAATACAACCATCAATAGACCTTGCTGAAGATGGATATGTTATTTCCAAAAAACAAGCAAACACTCTTAATCAATTTCAAAATGAAATTTATGAACTTAATGATTCAATAAAACTCTTTGATAGTAAATTTAAAGAGGGAGATATTTTTGTTAACAAATCTTTGTCTAAGACATTAAAAAAGATACAGTCTGAGGGAAAGGATGCCTTTTACGATGGTGAATTAACATCAATTATGATTGATTATATTAACAAAAAAGGTGGGGTTTTTACATATGATGATTTTAAATTATATGAGCCTGTATGGAGAGATCCTTTGATTTTTAATTATAAAGACTTAAAGATCATCTCTATGGGACCTCCTTCAAGTGGCGGAGTAGTTCTTGGTCAAATTTTAAGAACTATTGAGGATGTAGATTTATCAAAAATAAAACATAACAGCACAGAATATATTCAATTACTTGTTGAAGCTGAAAAATTATCTTTTGCTGATAGAAGTAAATACCTTGGAGATCCCGATTTCAATACAATCCCAATAAGTAATCTATTGAATAAAAATTATTTAAAGGATAGATTTAGTGGTTTTAAATTTGAAAACGCAACTAAATCTTCAAACATTAGACCTGGAAGTTTTTTTAAGGAAAGTATCGAAACAACTCATTATTCTATTGTTGATAAATATGGAAATGCAGTTTCTGTGACAACAACACTAAATGGAAATTATGGATCAAAGTTAATATCAGGTGAATTAGGATTTTTTTTCAATAATGAAATGGATGACTTTTCTATAAAATCCGGATATCCAAATATGTACGGACTTGTTGGAGGTGAAATTAACTCAATAGAACCTGAAAAAAGAATGTTGAGCTCAATGACACCAACAATTGTTGAACAAAATGGTAAATTATCATTAATTCTTGGTAGTCCTGGAGGTCCAACAATTATAACTTCTGTTTTACAAACAATATTAAATTTTTATGAATATGGTTTTGATATACAAAAATCAGTAGATCTGCCAAGATTTCATCACATTTGGCTTCCTGATAAAATATTTTATGAGGACAAAATAATGACAAATAAAACAAAAGCAGAGCTTATAAATAAAGATTATATTTTAAATTCAACTCACGGGTTTATAGGACGAGTTGATGCTATTCATGTCGATGATAATAATTTCTTTCATTCAGGTGCTGATAAAAGAGGAGATGATGCAAGTTCTGCATATTAATTAAAACTCTATATAATTCTTGGCTTTATTGTTGTATTTTGCATGTTTGATTAATTATGAGTGAAGTAATTTCTGTCAAAGGTGCTAGGGAACACAATTTAAAGAACATAGACATAAATATTCCTAGAAATAAACTTGTGGTTATCACTGGTCTTTCTGGAAGTGGAAAATCCTCATTAGCTTTTGATACAATATATGCTGAAGGACAAAGAAGATATATAGAAACATTTTCAGCCTATGCTAGACAGTTTATTGGTGGACTAGAAAGACCTGATGTAGATAAGATTGATGGTCTTTCCCCAGTGATCGCTATTGAACAAAAAACAACATCAAAAAATCCAAGATCTACAGTTGGCACAATAACCGAAATATATGATTATTTAAGATTATTGTATTCAAGAGTTTCTGATGCTTACAGTTCAGAAACAAATGAAAAAATGATAAATTACAGTGAAGATGAAATATTAGAGTTAATTATTCAAAAATTTATTGGTAAAAAAATAAGTATCCTCTCCCCTGTTGTGAAATCTAGAAAAGGACATTATAGAGAATTGTTTTCATCTATAATAAAACAAGGTTTTATAAAAACAAGAGTTGATGGAGAGATTAAAGAATTAACACCTGGATTTAAACTAGACCGTTACAAGACTCATGATATTGAAATTGTAGTTGATAGAATGTCTTTAAGATCTGATGAAAGCTGTTATAAAAGACTTAAAGAAAGTATAACAACAGCACTTTATCATGGAAACGATTCCTTATTAATAATTAATGAAGATAATAATGAAAGCTCTTACTTTAGTAAAAGTTTAATATGCCCATCATCTGGAATATCCTATGAAAAACCTGAACCAAACTCTTTTTCTTTTAATTCTCCAAAAGGAATGTGTAAAAGTTGTAATGGTTTGGGTATAGAAAATAAGGTTAACATAAATTTAATTATTCCAGACAATTCTATTTCAATTTATAATGGAGGAATAAAACCTTTAGGTAACTATAAAAAAAGTTGGATTTTTAAACAAATAGAAACAATTTCCAACAGATATAATTTTGATATTAAATCTCCAATAAATAAAATCCCAAAGAAAGCGTTAGATGTTATTTTAAATGGAGGAAACGAATCTTTTTCAATTGAATCGAAAACTTTAGGGCTAACAAGAAAATATACTATTGATTTTGAAGGCGTTATAACTTTTATTGAAAATCAATCTAAGGAAATATACAGTGCTAGAATAAAAAGATGGGCCAATAGTTTTATGGATAAAATAGAATGTGAAACTTGTAAAGGATCCAGATTAAACACCCAAACTAACTACTTTTTGATAAATGACAAGTCTATTCACGATTTAACAAATTTGGACATTGTTGATTTAAAGAAATGGTTTTCAAATATTGAGACTAAACTTAGTAAAAGAAAAAAAATCATTGCCTCTGAAATAATAAAAGAAATAAATAAAAGACTTGATTTTTTAATTGACGTTGGACTTGACTACTTGTCATTAAATAGACCTGTTAGATCTCTTTCCGGTGGTGAATCTCAGAGAATAAGACTAGCTACTCAAATTGGATCTCAACTTGTAGGTGTATTATACATACTAGACGAACCTAGTATTGGACTTCATCAAAGAGATAATTCAAAATTAATCGAATCGCTAAAAAAGTTAAGAGATTTAGGAAATACCATCATTGTAGTTGAGCATGACAAAGAAATTATGGAAAAGTCAGATTACATAATTGATATAGGTCCAAATGCAGGAAAAAATGGAGGTAATATAATCTTTGAAGGAACTTTTGAAAAAATATTAAAATCTTCAACTGTAACAGCTAAGTTTTTAAATCAATTAGATTCAATTGATGTTCCTAAAAAAAGAAGAAAATCTGAAAAAAAACTTACATTAAATGGTTGCAAGGGAAATAATTTAAAAAATATTAATGTTGAATTTCCTTTGGGTCTAACAATTGCTGTAACTGGGGTTTCGGGAAGTGGAAAATCAACATTAATTAACGAAACATTGTATCCTATTTTAAACAATCACTTTTTCAACGGAGTTAAAGAACCATTGAACTATGAATCTATTAAGGGATTAGAACATTTAGACAAAGTCATTGAGATAAACCAATCACCAATAGGTAGAACCCCAAGGAGTAATCCTGCAACATACACAGGAGTATACAGTGAAATAAGATCTCTTTTTTGTATGACTCAAGAGTCTTTAATTAGGGGTTACAAGCCTGGTAGATTTAGTTTTAATGTTGTTGGTGGTAGATGTGAAACTTGTCAGGGTGCTGGCCTTAGGAAAATAGAAATGAATTTTTTACCTGATGTATATATTAATTGTGATGATTGCCAAGGCAAAAGGTTTAATCGTGAAACATTAGAGATTAGGTATAAAGGAAAATCTATTTCTGATGTTTTGAACATGACTATAAATGAGAGTTGTAATTTTTTTGAAAATTTTCCTAAGATTTTAAGAAAATTAAAAACTCTGAAAGATGTTGGATTAGGTTATATTACATTAGGCCAACAATCTACTACTCTATCAGGAGGTGAAGCACAAAGAATTAAATTAGCTAGCGAATTATCTAAAAAAGATACTGGTAAAACAATTTATATTTTAGATGAACCTACAACTGGATTACATTTCCAAGATATAAAGGTCTTACTTGAAATGGTTAACAAATTAGTTAATAAAGGAAATACTGTTGTAATTATAGAACATAATATGGATGTTATTAAAACTGTAGATCATATAATTGAAATTGGACCAAATGGTGGAAAACTTGGAGGTAAAATTATTTTCAGTGGATCACCTGAGGAGCTGTGTAAGTTAAACGATAGTCCTACAGCTCATTATTTAAAAAAAGAGTTAACTTAGAGAGATGCACAGAAAAAACTTAAAAGGATGGAATGAGGTAAAAACAAATGACTCTTGGTCAGTTTTTAAGATAATGGGCGAGTTTGTTGATGGTTTTGAAAATTTAAGTAAAATAGGCCCATGTGTCTCTATTTTTGGATCTGCTCGAACAAAACCTGATCATCCCCATTACAAATTAACGGTCGATATTGCTGAAAAAATTGTTGAACTTGGTTTTGGAATTATTACAGGGGGTGGACCAGGAATTATGGAAGCCGCAAATAAAGGTGCAAAGAATGCATTAGGTCCATCTGTTGGATTATGTATTGAACTTCCTTTCGAACAAACAGTAAATAAATTTATTGACGATGATAAATCTTTAGATTTTGATTACTTCTTTGTAAGGAAAGTTATGTTTATGAAATATGCTCAAGCTTTTGTAGTTATGCCAGGAGGTTTTGGCACATTGGATGAGCTTTTTGAAGCATTAACATTGATTCAAACTAAAAAAGCTGAAAAATTCCCTGTAATTCTTGTGGGAAAATCGTTTTGGGATGGATGTATTACTTGGATTAAAGAAGAACTTTTAACTAATAACCAATATATTTCTAAAATTGATCTAGATTTGTTTTCTGTTGTTGATTCACCTAATGAAGTAGCCAACATTTTAAATGAATTTTATGATAAAAAAGGCTTCAATCCTAACTTTTAATGTGATTTTAAATTAGATTCATGAAAAAATATTTATTTATATTTTTTTCATTTTGGTCTATTTTAATATTTTCTCAAAGCAACGAATACTTCATTGATGCTGAATTTCTTCCTAGTGAGAGAAAAATTATAATAAATCAAACCATAAATTTTTTCAATCATAGTGATAAGAATCTTTCACATATAATTCTTAATGATTGGCCTCACTCCTACTCATCTTCTTTATCTCCACTTGGTCAAAGACTTTCTGAAGACTTTACTTTAAATTTTCAAAGATCAACAAGAAACCAAAAAGGAAATACATTAATAAAAGATTTATTAATAGACGATTCCTCTGTAAACTTTAAAAGAATTAATGATAATATAGATTTAATTAAAATAGACTTAAATGAAGAATTAAAACCAAATAATGAAGTTTCTATTTCTATTACTTATGAAATCAAAGTACAAATTGACGATTTTACAGGTTACGGTATAGATAAAAACTTTAATATTAATTTATCTGAGTGGTTCATAACTCTTGCCAAATTAAAGGACGGAAAATGGGTAAATGAAAGTAATTTGGACTTAAACGATCTTTCTTTAGATCCTGCATACTATAATTTTACTATTGGTTATCCATCAAATTACTTCATTGTAAGTGACTTATCAATTCTATCAAAAGAAGAAAATTTTGAAAAAATATTAATTAAAACAAAAAGACAACTTAAGATTAATAATCCTATTATTTTATCAAAAGCAGACAATTTTAGAACATATCCAGTAAATAAAATAAAAATCATCACTGACCTTAATATTGATAAGAAAAAAAAATCTGATTCTTTAGTTAGTAAATTAATTAGATACGTAGATAAAAAGTCAAGAAATAATTTAAAAACAAATCAAAAAGATTCTATCAAAATAGAGTACATATTAAATAAAACTTTGACTTTTCTTGAAAATAAATTAGGAAACTATCCAATAGATAATTTAGTTTTAAGTGAGTTTGATCTTAAAAAAAATCCTATATATGGCTTTAACAATATTCCTGAAATTTTATCTCCATACAAAGAAGGTTTTACCTATGAAATAAATATTTTAAAACTTTTAATCTCTCAATTTTTAAACAATGCTTACCCTTTTCATAAAAGAGTAAATTATTGGGAAATTAAGGGTATTGAAACTTTTTTACTTATTTCATATTTAAAAGAGTATCATTCTGATGTTAATCTAATTGGAAAATATTCAGATATGTCTATTTTAAAAAATAGAGAATATTCTAAATACAAATTTACAGATCAATTTAGGCTATTTGATAACATAATCTCAAGTAGAAATATTAATCAACCAATTAAAACACAGCTTGATTCTTTAACTAGAGTTAATTACAAAATAATCAATCCTTATAAAGCTGGTTTATCTTTAAGTATGTTAGATGATTACTTGGGAGGAAATGAATTAAATAAAACATTAGAGGAGTTCTCCAAAATCAATAAGTTAAATTCAATAAACTATAAAAGCTTACTTGAAATTTTACAAAGTAAATATGATTTAAACTGGTTTGATAATTACTTAAAGTATAATGGAAATATAGATTTTTCTGTCAAGAAAATTGTTTCTAATAATAAATCTAGATTTAAAGTTTCTAATTTATCTAAAATTGTTGTTCCAACTAAAATAACTTTTAAGAATGATAATGAAATAAACAGCCATTGGATTCACTTTAAAAATGACACAATTTTAGATCCTCTTGAAAATAGTCAAATCACAGTAAATAAAGACAAATTCTTTTCTGAAAGCAATTTTAATAATAATACATCCTTTCTAGATAAAAGCAGGAAAAAGATAAAATTTGTACTGTTTAATGATTTTGATGATTACAAAAGTAAAAAGATCAACTATATGCCATTGTTTAATTATAATTTGTATGACGGAATAATGCCTGGAA
>Ga0181597_10006363_pt1 | contig 11018 bp, 7 predicted proteins | sample 041ome_5_FD_148647 | JGI IMG/M metagenome (GOLD analysis project Ga0181597, IMG submission 148647) | Coastal salt marsh microbial communities from the Groves Creek Marsh, Skidaway Island, Georgia - 041403US metaG (spades assembly) | ecosystem: Environmental > Aquatic > Marine > Intertidal zone >... | reverse complement strand
GGCGCCTAATCCGGTCAAAGTCCTTGCTGTCGATCACGGGCTAGCGGTGTCCCAACCTCTAAGCCTACGCGAGCCCGAATCTGCTGCCGAGTTACGAGCATTCGCGCCGGACGTATTGATCGTCGCTGCTTATGGATTGCTGTTACCCGAGCATGTGCTGAATATTCCGACCTACGGCTGCATCAATGTGCATGCGTCGCTATTGCCCCGTTGGCGTGGCGCAGCGCCAATTGAGCGAGCGGTCATGGCTGGCGATCTGGAAACAGGCGTCGCGATTATGCAAATGGAGAAAGGCCTAGATACCGGTCCGGTTTTCGCGAGGAAATCCCTAACGATTGACGACTACGAGAATATCGAAGTGCTGGAAAATCAACTGGCAGACACCGGAGCTCATTTGCTGATTGATGTTCTCAGTCGGTTGCCGCAGCGCCCGACACCGCAGTCTAACCAGGGCATCACCTACGCTCACAAACTGACGGCAGCGGATCGCATCATCGATTGGGCACGGGATGCGTCAGATATTGCGCGACAAATTTGGGCTCTCAACCACCGTATGCCCGCAATCACCACCCTTGGACAGACCCAAGTACAAGTCCTAGAGGCGACGGCGATTCGCGAGTTAACCGATATCGCGCCAATGGGCACACCCGGCCGGCAAGCCCCAGCCAGCAAAAAGACCGTTACGATCGAATGCGGTTCGGGTTGGCTGCAGGTGTCTAAACTCAAGATCAATCGAGGCAAGGGTCTACCGATGGATGCCGCCGCCGCTCACAACGGTTATCCAGACGTGTTTCAAACGGGTGCAGTCTTTTCAAACCCGGAAGCTAACGACTCGCCATGACACAAAACACAGACGCTGGCCAAGGTCCGAAAAACGCCAATACCCGTTTGGATATCGCACGGGCGCTAACCCAGATTGTTGGCCATGGACGCACCATCGATTGGGTGCGGGACCAGCGGCCCCAGTGGTTGCAAAGCTCGCTGCACAGCGAACTGCTCTACGGCACGCTACGTCACTATCTTTCCTTGACTGATGCAATCCAAAAACAATTGAAGCGCCCACTCAAGACCAAGGATTTGGATCTCCAAAACCTTTTGTTAGTGGGTGCTTACCAACTGAAGTACACAGCTGTAGCAGACTATGCTGCAATCAGTGAATGTGTGGAGGCCTGCAAGGGACTGGGCAAACCCTGGGCAAAAGGCCTGGTAAACGGGGTCCTTCGAACACTGCAGCGCGGAGGAGAAAAGAAGCCGGACGCCGAAACGCTGGCGACAAGCGATCACCCGGAGTGGCTTCGTTCGCTGCTTCATCGCCAGTACGGCGACAGGGCGTTAGCGCTCATGGAGGGCAACAATCGACGCGCGCCCATGACTCTGCGCATCAACCAAATCGCGATCCCCCCTAGTACGTTCAAGCAACGCCTTGAGACTGCAAAGATTTCATTTGCCGACGGCCCCTGGCCAGAAACCGTTACGCTGCTCGATCCTCAGGTTGCCACCGACCTTCCCGGTTGGGATCAGGGGGAATGCGCAGTTCAGGATCAAGCGGCACAACATGCCGCTCATCTGATCGTGGACGCTCTTTTGTCCAAGGGCCCGAATGCCTCTCCCGTCAAGGTGCTGGATGCCTGCGCCGCGCCGGGCGGCAAACTGTTTCATTTGCGCGAAGTCTTGACCCAAGCAGGCATCGAACACCACCTGTTTGCTTTGGACAACAAAGCAACGCGGCTGCAGGAGCTCAGCGCGATCGCAACACGGCTGGGTCATATTACTCACCCCCATGCCGACGGCTCGCCATTGGCGACCGACTCTATCGGTCTGATTTGTGCGGACGGTTGCGCCATCGATCTACCTTTGCCCGAGAACCTCAACATCATTCTCATTGATGCCCCGTGTTCTGGCAGCGGTACCATTAGACGCAACCCGGACATTCGCCTATTGCTCACCGAAGAAGCGCTGCGAGAGCAACAGGCACTGCAGCGTCAGCTGCTACAGAATTTATGGCAACGCTTGATGCCTGGGGGTACTCTTGTGTACTCCACATGCTCCGTTTTTTCTGAGGAAAACGATCAGGTGATTCACAGCTTTCTTAGCAGCACCGCCGACGCCTGCGTCGTTAACACAAGCTTGGCAACGGGTAATGCCACTCAATATGGCTGGCAGCTACTGCCAACCGAGCCTCTAACCGACGGCTTTTATTACTGCGTCCTGGAAAAAGGTGCAGATCACCACAAGGCAGACTCACCGTGAAAATACTGATTCTTGGCGCGGGCCAAGTGGGCGGTACATTGGCTGAAAGTCTGGCGCTCGAGGCTTTTGATATTACGCTGGTGGATATTGACGGCGTGCGCCTGAACGAACTGGGGATGCGCCTAGACATTCAAACCATCGAAGGCTCCGCCTCACACCCTGACGTACTGCGACGGGCCGGCGCAGACGACGCAGAAATGTTGATTGCCGTTACGTCCAGCGATGAAATCAATATGGTCGCCTGTCAGGTTTGTTATTCCTTGTTCCGTACCCCCATGAAGATCGCCCGAATACGATCCTCTGCCTACCTCGAGAAAGAGGGCTTTTTCCACAAGAATCACATGCCAATTGACCGGCTGATTAATCCAGAGGCCGTGGTAACCGAGCAAATTCACGAACTCCTAAGCCATCCAGGCGCCTTGGACGTGGCCGACTTTGCCAATGGCCGAGTACAGCTGGTGGCCATGCGCGCGGTGCACGGCGGGCCCTTAGTCGGTCATGCCCTGAGCTTTCTGCGTGAAGACATGCCCAACGCCGATACCCGGGTTGCTGCCATTTTCCGACGCGGCCAGTCCATTGTTCCTCGCGGTGATACGGTAATCGAAGCCGAGGATGAGGTGTTTTTCATCGCCGCCCGCGAGCATATCACCAAGGTTATGGGGGAGCTGCGCAAGGCAGAGCAACCCTATCGGCGTATTACCATTGTCGGCGGCGGCAACATTGGCGCGAAGCTGGCCTCGGAAATCGACAAAGAGTATGCCGTCAAACTCGTTGAACTGAGCCCAGAACGGGCAAAGACGCTGGCGAATCAGCTTCACAATACCGTAGTCATACAAGGCAACGCGACGGATCGTGAATTGTTGTTGGAAGAAAACATCGAGCAATGCGATGCATTTTGCGCGCTCACCAACGACGATGAAGTCAATATCATGTCGTCCTTAATGGCCAAACGCCTAGGCGTCAGACAAGTCATCACGTTGATCACCAAACCAGCCTACATTGACCTCGTCCAAGGTGGTGAAATTGACGTGGCCATTTCACCGCAGCAAGCCACCACCGGGTCGGTACTGTCCCATGTGCGTAAAGCCGATGTGGCGCGGGTTCACAGTTTGCGGCGCGGTGCTGCAGAGGCCATAGAAGCAATCGCACACGGCGACGCAACAAGCTCCAGTGTCGTCGGTCGCCGGCTCAACGAGCTTAAGCTCCCCAGTGGTGTGACCATTGGCGCGATCGTGCGGGGCGAAGACGTTCTTATTGCACACGATGACGTTCTTATTGCTACCGATGATCATGTGATTCTCTTCATGGTCGATAAGACCAAGGTGTCCCAAGTAGAGCGCCTGTTTCAAGTCAGCATGAATTTTATCTGACGGATACCTGTGCACCTCTCTGTCATCTTTCGTATTACCGGCACGTTGTTGACTTGCTTCAGCGCAACGTTCATCCCGCCGATGTTGGTGGCGCTGTATTTCGGCGAACAGACGCTTCACACATTTAGCATCGCGTTATTGCTGACCTTGGGCTGCGGTTTGTGCATGTGGCTGCCACTGAGAGGCAATCGTGAGCTGCGTGGCGGGGACGGATTTTTAATCACGGCTCTGTTTTATTTGGGTCTGGGCCTTTTTGGTGCCATCCCTTTTTTGTTAGCCCCGAACTTAAATCTGATCTTCGTCGATGCGGTCTTTGAGTCCATGTCCGGGCTGACCACCACCGGCGCGACAGTGCTGGTCAACCTAGACGACATGCCAAAGTCACTGCTGTTCTACCGCCAACAACTGCAGTGGTTTGGTGGCATGGGCATCATCGTACTGGCCGTGGCAATTTTCCCAATGCTGGGTATCGGTGGTATGCAGCTGTACCGCACGGAATCTCCGGGCCCGGTCAAGGACAACAAACTTACCCCACGCATCACCGAAACCGCCAAAGCCCTTTGGTACATTTACCTCAGTCTCACGGTCGCCTGTGCCTTTGCCTACTGGTATGCCGGGATGAGTGTGTTCGATGCCGTCAGTCACAGTTTTGCGACCGTTGCCATTGGCGGCTTTTCAACTCACGACGCCAGCATGGGATTTTTCAACAGTCCTGCCATCGAAGCCGTCGCCTGCGTATTCATGGTGCTATCCGGTATTAACTTTGGTCTTCACTTTCTCGTTTGGCGCCGCAGGGATCTGCGTTTGTATCTGGCAGACCATGAGGTCAGAACCTATTTTTTGATGCTGTTATTTGTGGGTTTTGCCGTGGTCAGCATTCTACTGAACACACCAGAAACCCAAGACTCAGCCCTTCGACAAGGTATTTTTCAAACGATTTCCTTTGCCACCACGACGGGCTTCGTCACGGAAAACGTCTCTCAATGGCCCGCCGCCGCACCCACCCTACTCTTACTTGCCGCTTTTGCTGGAGGCTGTGCCGGTTCCACCGCAGGGGGCATCAAGCTGGTGCGCGTACTCATGATCTACCTCCAAGGAATGCGCGAAGTGAGGCGTTTGATTCACCCCAATGGCGTCTTCCCCATTAAGCTGGGTAAAACCCCTGTATCTGACCGGCTGATTGAATCCGTCTGGAGCTTTTTCAGCGTCTATGTGCTGATATTTTTGTTGTCCGTCACCGTGATTATGCTGTCCAGCGATTTGGATTTTTTAACGGCTTTTTCTGCTGTTGGCGCAACGCTCAACAACCTAGGGCCGGGCCTTGGAGATGTTGCCAATAACTACGCGGGATTGGATACCGGAGTTAAATGGGTACTCATGTTCAATATGATGCTCGGCCGCCTAGAGATCTTCACCCTGCTGGTGCTGCTAACACCTGCTTACTGGCGGCGATAGAGATCCGGTCTGTTTTCGCCCAAACGCCGAAAGCGTTTATAAGACCATTGGTATTGGGCTGGATCGCGACGAACAATGCTTTCAATACTCGCATTTAGCGCAGCCGCGTGAATGTCTTCCTGGTCGCTGGCAAGCCCCTCGGCCGGTTCGTCGAAGCTCAATCGATAGCGGATGCCTTCAGCGCTAAGCTCCCGCCAAGCCGCAGCCATCAGTACCGTTGGACGACCAACGTTCATCAGCCGCTTACCCAACAGCATTGTTAATGCGTCCTGTCCAAAAAACGGTGCAATTACACCACCGCCTCTACCCGTAGGCACTTGATCCGGCAACACGACAACCACATTCCCAGACTTCAGGCCTCGCATCAGCCCGCGCAAACCCGACGCGTTGGTCGGATACATGTTCGCGCCCTGCCGCTGGCGAGTATTGACGATACTTTCCTCCAGGGCGGCCATATTCGGCGGATCATAGAGAGCGGAAATAGGGTAGACGCGACCTAGGTATATGCTCAAAAACTCCCAGCACCCAAAGTGCGGCATCAACAAAATCACGCCATTCCCTTCTTGCCAAGCGCGCTGCAGGTGCTGTTCGCCGTCAACACCATTGATTTTTTCTAACAATTGATCAATGGGGCGATGCTGCAAATAAGCAAACTCAAATAACAACAGAGTGGCATGAGCAAGCGATGCACGGACCTGATGGTCTTGAGACGCCTGGTCCAAGTCTGGAAAACAATGTGCAATGTTAATCCGGCTTACTCGCGCCATATCGGTATTGAATCGAACCAGCAACCCCGCAATGCCATCGGCAAGGTGCGCGGCCCAGCGGTCCGGGATCAGATTGAGCAACCGAAAAAGGCCTGCAATAAGAAATTTCACCGGGCCTTCAATGCCTGTTGCACCAATGGTTCACATATCTCATAGCGCCAGCAATCGGGGTGGTGATCGTTCACCATGCCGGCACTCTGCATAAAGGCATAACAAATCGTCGGGCCGACAAAGCGAAATCCCGCTTTCTTCAGTGCCTTGGACATCGCTAGCGAGTGAGGGGTTTGAGCAGGCACGGCGCTGGGCTTTTCCTCATCGGCAGCCGGCGCGAAGGACCAAAGCCACGAGGCAAAGTCAGGGATAGCCAGCGCGCTTTTTGCATTGCCCACCAGTGCGTCAAGTTTACCTCGATGCCGGATCAATCCAGCGTCCAAGACCCATCGCTCTATCGCCGCTGGCTTAGTTTTCGCCAGTATCTGCGGATCGAAACCTGAAAACACCTCATCCATATGAGCACGCTTGTTTAAGACCGTTATCCAGGCCAAACCTGCCTGCTGGCCTTCCAGCATCAAAAGACGAAACAGTGCATGGCTATCCAGCAACGGTACGCCCCACTCTGTGTCATGGTACTCGCGGTAGAGATCGGTGCTTTCACACCAGGAGCAACGCACGATATTTCCCTGTGACGACATATTCGACAGCCGTTACATCAGACGTCTAGATTTACCACCGACAGCGCATTCTTTTCGATGAATTCGCGCCGAGGCTCGACATGATCGCCCATCAAGGTGGTAAACATCCGATCAGCACCAATGGCGTCATCTACGGATACCCGCAGCATTCGACGCACAGACTGATCCATGGTGGTTTCCCACAGTTGCTCTGGGTTCATTTCGCCTAAGCCCTTGTATCGCTGCAGATCGACGCCTCGGCGTGCCTCTTTTTGCAGCCACTCGAACGCTTCTGAGAAGTGTTCGACATCGGTTCGTCGCTCGCCGCGCTGTATAAAGGCACCGGCCTCGAGCAAACCGTGAAGCTGGTCGATCATCGCAGATATTGCCCGGTACTCCGGGCCACTCAAGAAGTTAAGCGGCAGTGCGATTTTTTCCGACACGCCTTTGAGAAGCAGGGTTACCTCGGGCACGTACACCTTCGTTTCCGGGTCCAACTGCACCGCAACCGCTGGGTTTGCATCTAGGTTTTGCCGCAGCACCTCAATCAACGACTCCGACCACTGTTTCACAGCGGCCTCATCGCTCATCAGTTCTGGAGTTAGCTTATCCACCTTGACCAATGCCTGAGTCAGTTCCTCGGGATACTTGCGACGCGATCCTGCCAATGTCTGCATCAAAGCTTGATAGGCAACCACCAGCGTCTCCAGCGCTTCACCCTGAATCGCAGGCGCTTCGGGATTTACGAAGAGCTTTGCATCCTGCAGCGACATATCCATAAAGTAGGCGTTGAGTTCGTCATCGTCTTTTACATAACGCTCCTGCCGGTTCTTTTTCACTTTGTAGAGTGGCGGCTGGGCGATAAAGATGTGGCCGCGCTCAAACAACTCGGGCATTTGCCGGAAGAAAAAGGTCAGTAGCAACGTGCGGATGTGCGAACCATCCACATCTGCATCGGTCATGATCACGATGTTGTGGTAGCGCAGTTTGTCTGGATCAAACTCACCCTTACCAATCCCGCAGCCTAAGGCGGTGACCAAGGTGCCGATTTCTTGGGATGACAACATCTTGTCGAACCGGGCTTTTTCGACGTTAAGAATTTTGCCCTTCAGCGGCAATATCGCTTGAGTGCGACGATCACGGCCCTGCTTGGCCGAGCCACCAGCGGAGTCGCCTTCTACCAAGAAAAGCTCGGACAATGCCGGGTCTTTTTCTTGGCAGTCAGCCAACTTGCCCGGCAGACCGGCAATATCGAGGGCGCCTTTTCGTCGGGTCATGTCGCGAGCTTTACGAGCAGCTTCGCGAGCCCGAGCCGCGTCGATCATTTTACCCACGACCGCCTTGGCGTCCTGAGGGTGTTCCGCCAAATACTCTGCGAAAAACTTACTGAGTTCTTGTTCTACAGCGGTTTTTACCTCACTGGAGACTAACTTATCCTTAGTCTGAGAAGAGAATTTAGGATCAGGTACCTTCACGGAAACCACCGCTGTAATGCCTTCTCGTGCGTCGTCACCCGTAGTGTTTACCTGGGCTTTCTTGACGAGATTTTCTTTTTCGATATAGCTGTTTAGAGTTCGGGTTAGTGCTCCACGAAAACCGGCCAAGTGAGTACCACCATCTCCTTGTGGGATATTGTTGGTGTAGCAAAAGACCTGTTCCTGGAAGGTATCGTTCCACTGCATAGCGACTTCAACGCCGATGCCATCCTCCCGCTCTACATTAAAGTGAAATACTTCGTTGAGCTGCTGCTTGTTTTGATTCAGGTATTCCACAAAGGCCTGCAAGCCGCCTTCGTAGAAAAAGGTATCTTCTTTACCGCTGCGCTCTTCTTTCAAAATGATCGAGACGCCGGAATTCAAAAAAGCCAATTCCCTCAGACGTTTTGCCAGGATTTCATACTGGAACTTGATGTTGTGAAAGGTTTCAGGCGATGGACGAAAATAACATTCAGTGCCCCGTTCTTCCGTTTCACCCGTCTCTGCAAGTGGCGCTACTGGGACACCGTGCTCGTAGGTTTGTTGGTAGACCTTGCCGTTTCGTCGAACCGTTAGGCGTAACTCGTCGGATAGAGCGTTCACTACCGATACGCCAACCCCATGGAGACCACCGGATACTTTGTAGCTGTTGTCATCAAATTTTCCGCCAGCGTGTAGTGTCGTCATGATCACTTCGGCTGCGCTGACCTTTTCTTCTGGATGCATGTCGACGGGTACACCTCGGCCGTTATCTTTGACGGTAATGGCCTCTTCTGGGTGCATAATAACGAACACCGTGTCGCAATGGCCCGCGAGAGCTTCGTCAATGGAATTGTCCACCAGTTCCTGCACCATATGGTGCAGACCGGTACCATCCTCGGTGTCGCCGATGTACATGCCAGGCCGCTTCCGAACAGCATCTAAACCTTTTAAAACCTTGATGCTATCGGAGTTGTAGCTGTTGTCTTCTGACATTCTGAACCCTCATGTTTTGAACCCATGCCAACCAACGTAATTTAACACAGAACTGTCACGAGTTCTGGGTTACCGAACCGTGTTCCACGTGGAACACTCGAGTGGTATCCAGTGAGGATAACCCCACCAAATGCTCGGGTTGATCCGTTGTCGTGGCAATCACTTGGCACCCCAGCGACCGAAGTTCAGCAAAGAAACGCTCTCGGTGTGATTCATCCAGCTCAGCCCCAAAATCGTCTAGCAGCAAGACAGGTTTTGCACCGCTCCGAGCAGCAAGCTCCGCTGAGTAACCCAGAGCAATCGCACTGGCAATCAACTTGGCCTGCCCTCGAGAAACAACGGCTCTTGCCGAAATTCCGTCGACTCGTATATCGACGTCCGCACGATGGGGACCCACATGAGTCGTCGCATACCGTTTGTCTCGCTCAAAGGAGGCCGCCAACTGTTCCAGCGCTTCCTCTTCGCTAAAACCAGAACCGTGATAACGAAGATCACAGGAGAAATCGGCCCGCATACGAACGAGGGTTTGTTGAACTTGTGCATTTAACGCGACAACGAAGCGATGTCGCCAGGAGCTGATTTCCGCTCCTGCTGCTGCAAGGGTTGCAACCCAAGGGTCCATTGAGAAATCTTCGGTTGGACTTTCTTTCAGCCAAGCGGCGCGCTGAGTTAGTGCCTTACGAAAACGTTGCGCCGTCGCCAGATAGCTTTGTTCCACGTGGAACAATCCCCAGTCGACAAACTCGCGCCTGATAGCTGGGCCATCCAGCACAAGATCGCCAATACCAGGTAACAGCGTCTGCAGCGGCAACAACTCTGCGTATCGAGACTGACGGTTGACCGATTGACCGTCAATGCGCGCCTCATTAACACCCGTAGAAGATTTACTCCGCGCCAGCTTATGGCTCATCGCGCTAGACGCGACTTCACCGCGCACGAGAAGTTCTTTTTCACCGTGTCGGATAAGTTGCTTGGTTTGGGGTGTGCGAAAGGATCTACCCCTCGCCAGAAGATGAATCGCTTCTAGGAGCGCCGTCTTCCCGGCCCCGTTTTCACCGACCAGCAGATTGATTCCGGGCGAAAGCGCTAGATCCGCCAGGGCTATGTTACGAAAGTGCGAAACGTTCAGCGTTGCAAGATACAAATCTCGGCTACAGCCTCATCGGCATAACGACATAGACCGCATCACTGTCTTCTGGCGACTCAAGTAATGCAGAGCTGTTTGCGTCACTGACACTCATCTGCACTTGATCACTGTTCAATACGGACAGCACATCTAGCAGATAGCTGACGTTGAATCCAATTTCCAGCTGGTCACCGGAAAACTGCACCGGCACCGTCTCTTCGGCTTCTTCTTGCTCTGGGTTATTCGCTTGAATCGTCAGCGATTCCGGCGTTATCGCTAAACGAACACCGCGATATTTTTCGTTTGAAAGAATCGACGCCCGTAGAAATCCTTGCTTGAGCGTGTCTCTATCACCGCTCAACACCCGCGATACATCCTTAGGCACCACTTTCTCATAGTCTGGGAACTGGCCATCAACCAACTTGGTCGTCAACGTCACGCCACCCTTGGTGACTTTGAGGTGGTTACTGCCCAACTGAATGGAGAGATCCTCATCTTCTTCATCAAGCAGCCGACCCATTTCAACCACCGCTTTGCGTGGCACGATCGCTTGCTTGACGGTTCCGGGCTCCGCATTTGATTCACAAGGTTTCGTTGCCATTGCTAGCCTATGACCGTCCGTTGCCACTGCGCGAATGGTCTTTTCGCCAATTTCCAACAACATGCCATTCAAAAAGACCCTTACGTCCTGCTGGGCCATCGCAAAGCTTACCTGATCAATCAGTTTGCCTATTTGGCTCTGAGGCAGCGAAACAACAACATCGGAATCCGCGTTTTCGACTTTGGGAAAATCCACCGCTGGTAGCGTGGCGAGCGTAAATCGGCTGCGCCCACTTCGAATAACCGCGCGCTCCCCTTCCACAACCACGGACACATCGGCGCCGTCCGGTAGTGCGCGCCAAATGTCCGCCAACTTTCGTGCGGGGATT
>Ga0181597_10006354_pt1 | contig 11030 bp, 7 predicted proteins | sample 041ome_5_FD_148647 | JGI IMG/M metagenome (GOLD analysis project Ga0181597, IMG submission 148647) | Coastal salt marsh microbial communities from the Groves Creek Marsh, Skidaway Island, Georgia - 041403US metaG (spades assembly) | ecosystem: Environmental > Aquatic > Marine > Intertidal zone >... | reverse complement strand
CAACATTGACCGGAACATTAATTACACAAATATCTGTACAGCCGTGTGTGATTTCTGTGCTTTCTACCGGGGCCCTAAAGATTCTGAAGGATACGTTCTCGACAGAAATATTCTTCTCAAGAAAATCGAGGAGACAGTTGCGATCGGAGGAGATCAGATTCTTCTTCAGGGAGGAATGCACCCCACGCTACCGCTTGAATGGTATGAAGAACTCCTACGTGATATCAAGTCGCAGTATCCTGAAGTAAATGTTCATGGTTTTTCTCCACCTGAGCTTTTCCACCTTACGAAGGTGACAAAACTACCCCTTCTGGAAATACTTGAACGACTAGCGGCCGCAGGGCTTGGATCGCTTCCTGGTGGTGGTGGCGAAATACTTGTGGATCGTGTGCGTAAAGCAATGACTCGTGGAAAAGTCTTGTCGAATGACTGGCTAGACGTGAATAGAAAATGGCACAGTCTTGGTGGACGAAGCACAGCGACGATGATGTACGGGCATATCGAAACGCTAGCCGAAAGAATAGAACATCTCGACCGTTTACGAGAACTACAAGATGAGACCGGAGGGTTCACCGCTTTTATTTGCTGGTCGTTTCAACCAGACAATACCGAGATGGCTCACATCCCTCCTACCGGCTCTTTTGAATATTTAAAAACCCAAGCCGTTGCCCGGCTCTATTTGGACAACATCCCGAACATCCAGTCGAGTTGGGTCACCCAAGGCAGAGACATTGGTCAACTTGCACTACTTTTTGGTGCAAATGATATGGGTAGCCTGATGCTAGAAGAAAACGTTGTGAGTGCAGCAGGAACTGTTCATCACCTCACTCTTGATCAGATGCGGTCGGCGATCTCAGAACTTGGCTGGGAGCCAAGACGCCGCAACGTGTTCTACGAACTTGTAGATGACAGATCCGACCAAGTGTTGGAAACAGGTCTTCAGTCACCGGCAAGCATTGATCTGCCTGTCTTGGCTTCAGCAACGTAACACAAGAGCAACTCGTATGCTGAATCCGGGCCAACAGCACCGGTCATTTATCGTTCGATCGAAATGGCTGTTACCAGTTACGTGCCACCCTCTCGAAAACGCATGGCTTCGTGTTGAAAGAGGTCTTGTGACAGGCTTTGGGGTGTGGCCACCGCGTACCGATAAAAATATCGAAGTAATTGATCAGGGCAATGCCATCATTACGCCTGGTTTTGTCAATGCTCACACGCACCTTGAGTTCTCTTCGTGCCAGAAACCTTTTTCTACCAAAGGTGGGCTTCACGAATGGATTCACGAAGTTGTTTCGTGGAAACGCGAGCAACATTCTCCCTCAACGGATGCTCATAAGAAAATTACTGCCGCAGTTATGTCTGGTTCTCGTGAGTCCGCTGCGTGCGGAGTCGTTGCACTTGGTGAGATTGCGACTCATGACATCGCTTATAATCAAATATCTGGCCGGCCCCGTCTACGTGTTTTCCGAGAGGTTCTCGGCCTGAATCCATCGAGCATAAAATCCTTACCACCTCGCGTAGCTTCTAGCTTCAGGGAATCGCAACAACTGTCTCGTGCTGGTATTGCTGTCGGACTTTCCCCTCATGCACCATATTCTACGCAGTGGCATATTGGTCAGGCCGCAGTTAACGCAGCGAAAAACGGTTTAGGATCCTGCAAAAGAATCCGAAGATATGATAGCTGCGTGACCCCTCTCGCAATGCATCTTGCTGAGTCGAAGTTTGAGGAAGAGTTTCTCCACAAACAGACAGGCCCTTTCCGAAAACTCTTCCATGATCTTGGCATTTGGCCTACACACGCTCCCGAGTTAGCCTCGACCGCCGACTGGGTGTCTTTATTAGCGAAAAGTAATCGTGGCCTGATAGTTCACGGAACGTATCTAGTCGACAACCCACAGGCAATGGCACGAATCAAGCGGAATCGACACACTCTTGCTCTAGTGATTTGTCCTCGCACCACTCGAGCCTTGTCTGGAAACCTCCCACCTCTTGCAGAATTAAAGAAGTTCGGAGCCCGAGTTTGTCTTGGCACCGATGGCCGCGGTTCCAATCCTGATCTTTCTATTCGTGCAGAGGCAGCCTGTCTTATTGACTCTGGTCTAGCTACCCCCCAAGAAGCTCTGCTTATGATCACCTCCAACGGAGCCTGGGCCCTTGGTTTTGAGCACAGAACAGGACGCATTGCCACTGGACGACCTGCTGACTTCGTCATCCTGAAACCTTCCGTGTCACCAAGCACTGCGGACAAAGCAACTGCTGCAATATTTGACACAACAACTACGGTGGCCTCTACGTTCCGAGGCGGCGTCCCCATAGCTGGAAACTTTTCCTAGCAGACAGTTACAGCCTGCAATTTGAGATGTCTGTCTCAATAATGGCCGAAGCACCTATTGATTCCAGACGCTCCATAATTTTATGAGTTTCATTCCGACGCACCATCGCCCGAACGGAGCACCAGCTATTCTCTTCAAGCGCACTGACCGTCGGCGAATTAAACCCCGGAGTAATCTCTTCTGCCTCAGACAGCCGATTACGTGGAACGTTATATTCCAACAATGTCCATGTTCGGGCTATGACGACTCCCTGAAGACGGCGAACAATTCGGTCAGCCATATCGGTATCGACAACACTTTTATTTTGAACGAGTACCGTCTCATAACAGCCAATCTCTTCGAGCACTCGAAGGCGGTTTGCTGCGAGAGTACTCCCCGTCTCAACGAGATCAACAATTGCATCGGCAACACCTAGAGACACCATAATCTCAACACTACCTGAAAGCTCAACTAAATGAACCTCAACGCCATGTTGAGCTAACCAATCCTGAGTAATCTTTGGAAAACTCGTAGCAACTCTTCGTCCCTGCAGGCTTTCTGGTGACGTAATCTCTGCATCATCTGGCACGCAAAGTGCCAGCCTGCAACCACCTACACCAAGCGAAAGCCTTTCAATAAGATCGACCCGTCCCTCAGCAACAAGATCGGCACCAGTGATACCAAGATCGATTGCGCCCTCTGCTGTCAAAATTGGAATATCATCGGTCCGTAGAAAAACGATTTCGACCGGGACATCACGACAACGAGCAAATAAGGAACGGGAAATACGTCGAAACGCAAGACCTGCATCATGAAGCAGATCAGCGACTACTTCTGACAACCGTCCCTTACTCGGAATGCCTATGCGCAGCATTCGTTCCGCCGCTTCTGATCTCGATTTCTTCATTATCTCTCTACTTGCGTTAAACTCGATTAAATATTCAAAACCGCACAACAACTATTTTCTTGATGCTTTCTCTTCTAGCCCCGACACACCGAAACGCCCAGCAAGTGTGTTCTCTACTTGACTCAGTGTCAGATCACGATGGGCCAACAACACAATAGTGTGATAAAGCAGGTCTGCTGCTTCCGAGACGACCCTTTCGTCCGACTCATTAGCGGCCGCCTCCACAAACTCACCTGCTTCTTCAATGACCTTAGAGCCAATTTCCGCCACACCTCCAGCAAACAGCTTACTGGTATATGACCGATCGGCGTCCGACGTTTTACGACTTGCGATAATGTCTTCAAGTTGCCCAAGTACTATTCCAACAGAGTGTTCTGATGTCCGCTTCAGGCTGTCTGATTCCATCGCTCCTGCTTCTCCAAAAGAGACTTTTACCGCATACTAATAATAATAAATGTACCATGCGACAAAGACTTACGACACCAAAGAACCAATGTCAGCTTCAAAGCCTGAATTAGCAAGTGATTGCATAATCCTTACAGGCCCAACCGCATCGGGTAAGACTGCAATGGGCATTCGTATTGCACAGCGACTAAATGCTGACATCCTCAGTGCTGATTCAGTCGCTGTTTATAAAGGACTTGATATTGGTGCAGCCAAACCAACTCTGGAAGAACAATCGCAAGCAACGCACCATCTCCTTGATCTTGTAGATCCGGCATCACTCTTTACAGCATCCGATTGGCTTCTCGCGGCAGCCCGCGTCATTCAAGACTGTCGCACCCGTGGTCGACGTATACTCGTTGTTGGAGGCACTCCACTGTATCTGAGATGCCTTCGAGATGGGCTCGACGAATTCCCTACGATGGATATCGATTTTCGAACCAGACTGACCCAGGAGATAGAACAAAGCGGCCCCAAGACTTTCTACGAGAAACTCAAACGACTCCGTCCTGACGTCGCCGCTACTATTCACCCCAACGACACAAAACGCATCATTCGATCGCTCGAAATCATCCAGACATCTGGGGTAGACCACACGCGGTCATGGGGTCACGCAGGCAATTCTGAAAAGCGACTTTTTCCGTGCCCCATACTCGTCATCGATCAGCCACGAAAAATACTTAACCACCGCATACACGAGCGAGTAGAAACGATGTTTGAGTCTGGCATTGTGGAAGAAACTGAAGCTGCCGAACAGCAATGCGGCATCGGTACAACAGCAGCACAAGCTGCTGGATATAAAGAATCTCTCGCATTCATCCGAGGCGAAATTACAAAACAGGAGGCCATCACAAAAACGAAACAACGAACTCGTCAACTAGCCAAGCGTCAACGAACATGGTTTCGAAGCTTTTCTGATGCAGTCTGGTTATCTGGCTAACGAGAAGAGCTGATGGCATATCTTGCTCTGGTTGCGCAAATTCCGTGCCAAGCGACCCCGTGTGCTATCAAATAAAGTGCTAGCACATCATCTTGTGGTTGAATCTACTGCCGACCACAAAATCAAAAATATGCTTGTCTTGTTTTTTTTGAGCGCTATCTTCACGTCCGCAATGTTTGGAATTGTCACTCAAGGATGAGTGGCGCGAACAGGCAATAGTGTTGCTCGAAGAAGGAACTTTCATGGCAGCCAAACCGGTTATCGGAATTAATATGGACTTTCGCTCCAGTTGCAAGGAGCATGCTTCGCTTTCATTCATAGCAGCGGGCTATTACGAAAACATTATTCAATCAGGAGGCATTCCTCTTGTCTTGCCTCCTCTTGATGAAGAAGACGACCTTGTAAGGTTGCTTGATACGCTTGACGGAGTCGTCCTCATTGGTGGTGCAGATCTTGACCCTCAACGAGACGGCTACATGCCGCATCCTGCAGTCCGCCCTATGGACCAAAGACGAGAAGACTTTGATCGCATGTTAGCCAAGCACGTCTGTGCCAGGCATCTACCCGTCCTTGCAATTGGTTGCGGCATGCAGCTTCTTAATATTACAGAAGGTGGCACGCTTTTTCTGCATCTTCCTGAAGACCTACCCAAAGCGATCCCGCATAAAGATCCGCTCGACACCGCGCACCGTCACGGACTTCTCGTAGAACCAGACTCTGCAATGGAGCGTGTGTACGGAGACGGTGAAATACGTGTCAACAGCATGCACCATATGGCCATTGATGATCTGGCGGCAGGATTCCGCATAACTGCAAGATCTCCTGATGGAGTCATTGAGGCTATCGAAAGTGAAATTGAGGGATGGCTTGCAATCGCCACCCAGTTTCACCCAGAAGCAGACTCGGCATCTGCTCTTGACGCAAAAATATTTGAAGAGTTTGTTGTGGGAATTACTGGAGAAGTACCGGCAATGCGACTCGTAGCCTGATCTGAGTAGACGTTTTTAACAGCAACTTCATTAGTGAAATCGTGAGGCCCGCCGACAGATCTCTAGTCGGCGGGCCTTTCATGTTGATTCGCAGCAAGTGCTTTATGCTCTCGGTGCCCCTTCAGATGGCACTGTCGCTTCAGGCGGAACAACCTAACCAAAAACAATTCTTCGCGGACAGCACGGCTGTTCATTCAGCGGTACGATTACAGTAGGCCTTTGATTGGTAGCCGTATCATGCGGCAGGCTGCATCATTGTAGCTCTTGCGGAAACCGTTACACCGTTTTACTTATCTTCCCTCTTCTACTTGAACCAATGCTGACTGATTACGATCTACACCTCTTGGGCGAAGGTAGACACTGGAAAAGCTATGACAAGCTTGGCGCGCAACTGTGCACACGTGATGGACAACAGGGAGTGCATTTTGCTCTCTGGGCGCCAAATGCTGAGGTGGTGAGTGTTGTTGGTGATTTCAATGGCTGGGCTGGTCACAATCACAAAATGAGCAAACTGATGCCGTCTGGCTTCTGGCAGCTCTTTGTTCCTGGAGTCCGGCCCAATGCTGCCTATAAGTTTCGTGTGCAAACCGCTGAAGGGACTATTGACCGCGCTGATCCCTACGGCTATTCAGCTGAGGTGCCACCACAAAATGCTTCTCTCGTCGCAGATTTAAGCGATTACAAGTGGAGCGACTCGGAATGGATGGAGCACAGACTGCGACGAGATTGGTTCAGCGAGCCAATCTCATTTTATGAAGTTCATCTTGGAAGCTGGAGGCGACCAGGAGATGACCCGCATCGCTGGCTGACGTACCGTGATCTTGAGAAGGAACTCATTCCTTACTGCCTCGAAATGGGTTTTACCCATGTAGAATTTCTTCCGCCAACAGAACACCCTCTATCTGCTAGCTGGGGATACCAAGCGATCGGCTTATTTGCTGCGACAAGTCGCTTTGGCCCCCCCCAAGATTTCATGTCATTGATAGACGGATGCCATCAAGCCGGTATCGGAGTCATTATTGATTGGGTACCTGCGCACTTTCCAAAAGATGATCATGGGCTTCGCCGCTTGGACGGGACAGCTCTCTACGAACATGAAGATCCACGCAGGGGCGAGCACCCTGATTGGGGCACACTCATTTTCAACTACGGTCGCAACGAAGTTGCGAATTACCTGATCTCATCAGCGTTATTCTGGCTTGACCATTACCATGTTGACGGGCTGCGGGTTGATGCAGTCGCTTCAATGCTTTATCTCGATTACAGCCGTCGTGACGGAGAATGGCTGCCAAATCGTTTCGGTGGCCGTGAGAATCTTGAAGCAATTGAGTTCCTAAAGGAATTTAATGTCCAAGTTCATCATCACTTTCCTGGAACACTGACCATTGCCGAGGAATCCACGGCCTGGCCTGGTGTTTCGCGTCCAACTCATACCGGCGGACTTGGATTCAGCCTGAAATGGAATATGGGCTGGATGAACGACACCTTGCGCTTCATGAGGCAGGATCCAGTTCACAGAAAATTTCACCATGACGAACTGACTTTTAGCCTTATTTATGCGTTCCATGAAAACTTTGTCCTCCCACTTTCACATGACGAAGTCGTCCATGGAAAAGGCTCCTTGCTCAGCCAAATGCCTGGTGACACGTGGCAACAATTTGCTAACCTCAGACTGCTGTATTCATGGATGTGGTTTCACCCCGGTAAAAAGCTTTTATTTATGGGCAATGAGTTTGGTCAGCCACAAGAATGGAATTTTGATGAGAGTCTCCAGTGGCACCTCCTTCAAGAAGACAGCCACCGAGGACTCTCTCAGACTGTTGTGGAACTCAACAGATTACTACAAGAGGAAACATGTCTTCACCAGATAGATTTCGATGGACAAGGATTTGAATGGATTGACTGCCAGAATTGGCAAGAAAGTATTATTACCTTTTTGAGAAAAGGTGTTTCTCAAAAAGACTCATTACTTATCGTGTGCAATTTTACACCCATTCCTCGTGAGAACTATCGAATAGGCGTTCCCGCAGCTGATCACTACGTAGAAATTTTCAATAGTGATGCTGCTCACCTTGGAGGCAGTAATATTATCAACAACGACCGACTCTTGTGTGAACAGATTGCTCAACACGGGCGAGAGAACTCGGTCACTCTCACTGTTCCGCCACTTGCTGCGGTTGCATTGAAACCCTCTAATGCCAGCAAATCATAGATCAGTTGCCTTCAAGACCCAAAACCTCCTATGGCACGTTTTTCACAATCTACCGAGGTAGCCTTGGGTCACGATTCCAAGTCAGTTCCAAATCTTTCTCCAAGCCAGCAATCCAATCCATAAAGACTTCAGCAAATGCTGTCTGAGCAACCATTGACAACCGTCGCTGATCTCCAAGAACACTTTCGAATCTATCCTGCAACTCATCCTCTGAGGGCTTAAAAGCTAGCAAGCGAATGACGTAACAGATCGTCTGTGGCTCATTAAATACGGCCACACTCTTCCCTTCGGCAGTTGAAAACACCTTTTGCATCATCTTGTTGCCCGGCATAGCGAGACCCTCAGGCGATGATAAAACTGGTGCTGAATTTAACCCTGCTGCACCTTGCGTAAGCCAGGTGAACGGGCCAATCTCTTGCACTTTCTCTAACTCAGCCTCCGACAGCGCTTCCGCAAAACCTTTTTCATCTAGTTTCACAACTATTGCAGTAGCCTGCTTTAACGCAAGCGGACGGGCCTCGACGATTCGCCATGCCTTTTCGACATTATCACGAGCTTCCGCAAAGTCTGGGACCCGCTCTTCTTGATCGTCTTGCTTCCACGAGAAATAACGATTGCCTTCTGCATCTCGAGACGTGACTGGACGGAGAGGTATTATCCCATCGCCAAACATCGTCTCGAGCCATCGCTGCTGGCGAATACCAAAGCGACTTGAAGGATCTGGCACAAACTCAAAGCTGTCTCCTATACCGCCACCTTTAGCAGCCTCGGTCACCGTCAACCAACCAGACTCTACTGCAACAAGCGATTGCTTTTCGGCAATTTTTTTAACGTCAGGAGGTGTCGGTTCTTTCTCACCATTTTTTCCACGTGCAATCCAGAGTGCACGATCTTCCGCGTAAGCATTTACATCTGCAGCCAACGCTGAAAAAATTGCATCGATTGTTTCTGTAGCACGTTGCCGAGAAATATCCTGACGAATTTGTTCAGTTACTTCTTCAAGTGGCTGGAATGTCATTTGTAGCTCAGAGGACTTGGCTGGCTCTTTGTTGTCTTTACCGATGGCGGTTTTCGCTGCGGGCTGTTCCTCAATCGAATCCGGAATTGAGGTTCCAGTAATGGGTGTTTCCTCAGGCTGCTGATTTGTGTCCTTGGCAGATGAATCGGTTTCATCCGCCTCTTCTTTTGCCTGAAAAGCAACTGGCATTACTCGTGTTCTGCGAACTGTAGAACCATTATCGGAATCCGATGGCTGACTTACATTCTCTTGTTGTTTAGAATCTTCCTTCGGTGTTATTTCAACGGAGTCCTTCGACACCTTCTTGTCCGTGTCTTGCTCTGGTTGACTCGGAGCCTCCGGGTTCTTCTTCGGTGATTTCCGCTCTTCGCTGTTCTCTTCTACTTTCACTTCATTTTCTTTATCACTGGAACTTGGGGCCGCTTCTTGTGCGACTGGAGGATCAGGCGGTGACTGACGAAATCGGGTTTCCTTATTCTTCTCATAAAACTCCTTGATGTCTTTTTCAGTTATTGTCTTCGCTGCCTCATCTTCAAATTTCTTCTGATCTGCCATAAATGATGCGTACCGAATTCGGTGAGGTTCTTTAAAACCAGGGTTTGGGCTCCTCATTGACGGCAGGTTATTTTTGAACTTCTCAAAATAAGCTTTCAGTTCTGATTCACTTGGTGCCTCAACTGACATCGCAAGGTTTTCAACCTCAACAGGAAAAACCTTAATCGTTGCTGACTGTTCAAGTCGTTTGTAAAAGTCCCACCGCCAACCAGGTGGATCGCCTGAAAAGCCTGTCTGAAACAAGAGTAAAGTATTTCGTGCAATGAGTGCCGTGCGCAAAGACTCAAAAAGGTCTGCCGCCAAAACTGGTGCACGACCATAGCGAAGGCCAGCAATGATTCCATCTAACTGATCTTGCCGAACCATATTGTTTGTCCAAGCAGCAAGAAACTCATTAATTGCAGTATTGCTAACTGTTAATCCGATTTTTTCAGCTTCTTTTGCAAGAAGCATTTCACGAACAATCAGTTCCTCGCCCTCAGGAAAGGCTGGTAATCGGGAAGGATCCCGACCCGCTGCAGCGGCGGCCTGCATAAGAAAACGGTTTGCAAGGGTCCGTAGGGCCACTGCTCGTTCAAGTTGGTCTTCTCGGACCGCACCGCCTTTCCACGTCACAACAACCGGATCAGCAGATGACGCGCCTGCCCCCATTTGGAGAAAAGGTGGGAGCACAAAAAAAGCCAGCATCGCCAAGACCGCCACTGCTACGAGCATCGATCGCTGATATTTCCGGAAGAAGTTGAATGATCCGGCCATAAAACCGCCTTTTTCTGAAGCGCCACAGGTTGGAAAACCACTGAGGCTTGACAAGTAGAGATCGGGGAAGGTAACGCTGTTTAGCTAGAACTAGGTCGGAAATTGTATCGCCAGATAATTTGATGCCAATCCCGATATCAGAAGAAATTATTCACTTTCACTCCGTTTATACGCAAGATTCATGGCCAAAAAGACCTCCCGCAAGGCTCGTACAAGCAGCAAATCAGCGACCCGAGCCGCTCCTTCCGGCGACTACGAGCTCGTAATTGTCGAAAGTCCAGCAAAAGCGAAGACCATTGAAAAGTACCTTGGACGTGGATTTGTCGTAAAAGCGTCGGTGGGGCACATTCGTGATCTTCCGAGCCGAGCTCCCAAGGGAATCAAACAACTTGTACCCGGAGTCGACCTCGAACATGACTTTGCACCAACTTATGAGGTCGATTCAGCAAAGAAAAAGACTGTCACAGAACTACGCAAGCTCGCAAAGGGGGCTCGTGATATTTGGTTCGCGACTGACCTTGACCGTGAAGGAGAGGCCATTGCCTGGCATCTTGCGGAAGAACTCAAAGTGGATCCTAAACAGGCGAAACGAGTTACGTTCGACGCTATTACTAAATCTGACGTCCAACGAGCTTTCGAAAATCCTCGCAGTATTAACATGCCTCGTGTCGAAGCACAGCAGGCACGTCGAATTGTTGATCGCATTGTTGGGTATCGTGTTTCTCCAATTCTTTGGAAAAAGGTCGCCTCGGGATTAAGTGCGGGCCGTGTACAAAGTGTGGCTTCAAGGCTCGTTGTGGAGCGTGAAAAACAGATTCGCGACTTTACTCCAGATGAGTCGTGGGAACTTTCAGGATATCTCTCTTTTGATACCGATGGTGCTGAGGCTCTGCAAGC
>Ga0181597_10006347_pt1 | contig 11035 bp, 1 predicted proteins | sample 041ome_5_FD_148647 | JGI IMG/M metagenome (GOLD analysis project Ga0181597, IMG submission 148647) | Coastal salt marsh microbial communities from the Groves Creek Marsh, Skidaway Island, Georgia - 041403US metaG (spades assembly) | ecosystem: Environmental > Aquatic > Marine > Intertidal zone >... | reverse complement strand
AAATGATTGCTAAAACAGTCATGCATTCTGAGTCTGCTTACAGCATAATTGACCCAGAAGAAAGATTTTGTTCTGCTTTTGGTTTTATTCCAATTACCAGAAAAGATAGTGCTTTGGTATGGTTATTGAGTTGTAATAATTATTTTCTTAATAAAAATAAAATAAATGTATCTAAAAGATTATTAGATTTATCTAATAGCGTCCTGGATCAAGTTAATAAGAAATATTCACATATTATATGTAATGTAGAAAAAGGCAATAGCTTTGCTGCAAGAAGAACTAAATTAATGGGCTTTAAAAAATCTCGGGAACTTGACCGTGTAGATGAATATATTCGAGAGGCTTAAAAATGGGTTCTAGTGGATATCAGATTAACGAACTTGAGGGAGGATATTCTCCAACAATTTCTGAAAAAGGTATCGATATATACGGTGGCCCTAGGGGTTCATTAGCTGGAACGCTTCCGACATGGATTGCTTGGTGGGTTGCCAATTACAGGTATACTCCTGGTCATATTGTATATATGCCTGGAATTTACAACGCAGATGGCAGTAATGGAGCTTACTATGATTCCAATGGAATGTCCTCCAGAAGAGAAGAAATCGCCTACTCTCAGGATATTCAGGCTGTAAACCTTCAAGAAGGTGGAGATCTTGTTGGTGGGGACATGGGGCGAGCGGGAAATGAATATTCTACTGGGTCTGATAAAAGGCAATATTTTGAATACGGCGCACATACTTTATGGGTTAAGTTATTTGGTGAACCAGATAATAGTTCAACTAATGATTCTTCGCTGATAACTGACCAAGACTTTTTTAACGTTACAAATCGAAGGCGAAATGGATGGTATTGTTTTTATGAGTTAATGAGTGAAGTTGACCCTCAAGGTAGTGGTCAGCTTGAAATTGCTTTTCCCCAAGGAAATAGTGTGAACAATAACACTTGGAATAGTACAAAAAAAAGATATTCTATCGTTGTTGGTAATAAAGAAACCTTGAAAGTGGCATATGGTTCTTGGGGTGAGGATTTATTTAGACAAATTCCATGCCAACCAGGACAAACAACAGAAATCCAAGTTAAACATGACGAGACAGTTTTAAACATGTGCGATAGTTTTATTTTATTCGCCGCTGTAGTTGCTGCGAATACGGGTGGGGATTTAGATTTAATTAATTTTATTGTTTGCAAAAGCGTATTGAGGTCTTCTGGTACTCTTGAGGAAAATTTAGAAACTTCTCCTGTTGAGGTTGCAATTTTACCTTCTGATAAAGTTTCAATTGGGGGTAATGTACTCAGAAGTCCTCAAGAGGTTGCAGTTAGGGATACGGTTGATGATAGTTTTGTTGCAGATAGTAGTTTTTTTCAAAACGAAAATGGACAAGATGAAACTATGACAATGGTTTCTGCAGGTTACCCTGGAGTATTAAACCCAGAATCTATTTTTCGTGCAGCACAAAAATCTAGCGATTTCGACTCCACCATAACAAGAATAGCCAAAGGAGACGCAGCGGCTAACGAAGTAATAGTGAACGATGCTGATTTAGATGACGATCATCTATATCTGGATAAACTAAAATTTGGTAAAGTCCCTGCATATGATCCCAGGTTTGGAGAAGCATCAAGCTCATTAAATAGTTTTATCAGTTCTATCTATAATTTTTCTCTTCCAATGTCTACAAGTACAAATATTGATTTTTGGCAAGCTGGTGAATATTACAAAGTTGGTAAGGCCGTTAGGTTTTCCGCTAATCAGTTGGAGTATAGCAGAACTGAAGCAAATCGAACTATTAAAGACGTTATATGGGTAAGCAGGAAAGATCATACTTCCTCAAGCAGTAATAAGCCTCCAATGGGTGCTGGAGCCGATATGCCTTCTGATTTTGAAAATGATTGCTGGAGATCTTATGGCGTGTTGGCGAATCAACCGAATTCATCATTATTGCAATTAAATGATATATATAGAGATTCGGAAGTCTTTGTTGGAGGTTTAATTATCAATAAGTCTCCAGATGAAATTTTATCAATTAGTAATGAAGATCCTAAGGGTGCTCTACTTGGTTCTGCTAGGAGAATTAGAATGTCTGAAATGACAGGCGGTTCTAGGTTATATGCCAGCTTGACTATATCTCCTGCTAAGAAGTTTAAAATCAAATATTACAGAAAAAGAAATAGTTGGGGTCGGCGTTCTAGCGTAACGTTTAGATTTCCGCCTGCAGCAGAAGATGCTGCGGCTGCAGATTTATGGTTATATGCAAATAATTTTAGAAGAGATCACGCGGGTTCAATAAATTTTGCCGTAACTTTTGTTACGCATACAAGTTTTGTATGGGCTCAAGCAAAGAAACGTAGGAGTTCATTTTTTGGAATCTTATTGGGTGTTGCATTGGCAGTTGTTGGTATTTTGAATCCAGCGTTATTTTTGACTGCAGGAATGCAGTGCGCAGCATATGGCTTCGGGGGAGGTTTAGCGCTAGGAGCTTTAGGTGGGGCTGTTGGGTTGGGCGTAGGTACCGCATTAGGCGCTAGTGCAGAAGCTGTTTATGCCAATCTGGGAAAAGGGGTTGGTCGAAAAAAAGCTTTCACAAGAAGTTCTTTTTCTCAAGTTATTAGTAAGATTGCAAGTGACGCACCATCCGCAAATTATGTGTTAGATAGAGGTTCTGCGCCAGAAAATGGCATGGTTATTGGGCGTAATAACAATGATGTTTCAAGCATGTATGATACTAGTCTAGGAGGTAGTAATGCAAATGTACAATCCGAAAATGACATAATTCGTTTTAATTTCGGTAACCTTTATCCATATTTATATGAAAGTAAGTATGGTAATACAATTCATGTATCTGGACAGTATCAATTCTTAATACAAGACTTAAATTCTGCTAGCGCAATTAAGATTGCTTTTAATTATGAGGAGATTAGCCGTAGGGGTAGTAGAAGCGCCACTGATAGCTTTGGTAATCCATTTTCAGGTCATCCAGCTGGAACACCCGAGGGTAGCCATGCAGGAGCAAATGGAACACTGTGGAGTCAATATCGAACTGCTGCGAATGATATTGTAAATGCAAGCGCGAGTAGTACTGGTAATTTAAAATTAATATCTACTAGAAACTATTTTAATTATTTATTAATTGGACCCGAAAATATAAGGGACGATCTAGACCCATTGAAGGCTTTGGTTATGTGGTCAATGGATTTAAGCGACGCCCAATTTAGCGCATTAGTTGGCATGGTTCAGACAGGTTTTAGAGATTTAACATTTAGCTCTGATGGATCCTTTTCTGATCAAGATGGACTTAGCGACTATAAGGAAATTTATACATCTAATCCACCTATAGCTGCTGCAGAAAATGTGGCAGCCACAGGTTACCAACTAGAAATATCAAACAATACCATAACACACGTTAAGGAGGATAAAACAAACGGTCGAAGGGTAAAAATCCTTAAGAACGTTAGCGAATCCCAGGGAATGAGTAGAGAAGATATGGAAGTCCTGGCCAAAGGGCTTGCGCCTGGAGAATTTTTGCTTGGAAAAGATTTAGAGAATTCTACCCCTCAATATATAAATTTTTTAAAGTCTTCAAATCTTGCTGACTCAAAAGAATGGAGTTCAATTAGTAGCGGCACTAAAATACATGGCGGAGACGTCATACAAAATGGACAAGATTTTTACTTTGTTAATGCAACCTTTATCAAGAATAATCAAAACCTATCTGACGTTGCGACTTTAGTTCCAAGATCTTCTTCTCAAATATATACCGCCGATTCATTCTCTCCGAGTTTAACGCTGGTTAAACAATGGCAAAAAATGCTTGAGTCTCCATATTATACCGAGCAGGCAAATGACCGTTCTCACTCCTATCACCTTGCGGGTAGGAAATTAGACTTTTCTTTCGTTGTAAAAGAAAGTGCAGACCCCTCTTTATTTAATCTATTTTTCTTTGGATTCTCGGATTATATTCCAAATTTTGCCTCAGCAAATATGGATACATATGAAATCGATAGCGTGGCCCAACTACCGATGGTTAAAGATTCAAAGGATTTGACTGGAGATTATATTGGTAATGGATCTACTCAATTTGTTCGCGGCGATGCAACTTTTACTACTAATCATGTTTTTAGATTAAAAGACAATATTCCTCGGACAGCAGAGCTTCCTGTTGGCGCAATCCCTGGTTTTAAATCAGAGCTTTCTTGGGAGTACTTAGGTTCGCCTTCTGATCTTGTTTTATCAGTCGTATCAGAATGGACACTGCCTGTTGTAAAGGAGGATAATGTAGAGCTTACTCCTGGCGAAGATGTTATAGCTAATAATAAGTTACGCCCATTAGGTTTTTGGAAATCAGAGGCAGGCACCCAAATTTCTACTTCGAGCATTGATCCAATAATCGAGGAACAAGAGTTTGCGCGCACAGTCAACTTTCCGTGGATTAAAATGACCAGCGCTCCTAGCGATTCGACTGCTCAATATGTTACAACTCAAAATAAGGATGGATCTACCGTATATTTGCTTTCTCCTTATAGCAAAGTATCTGGGCAGAATTCTGGAATTAATTTAGCAGCATTTATACCCTCGAATATAAATGACACATGGAAGAATTTAATGAACAATACTATTCTAAGTAGTTCTCAGACTAATTATATACTTGACGCATATCTTACGAATAAACTTGACATATTAAGAACTTTTGAGATTAATGGTTTTGAGATTTCTCATATTCAAATTGTCATTTCACCTATTACTGATTTAATCGATAAAATTGAAGTTTGGGATCCTAGCGCAAATTACGCAGAAGGAGATGTTGTTCTCGTGCATCATACGAATTATAATTACCTTCCAAAAGACACAGGCCGAATGCAAGCGGCCGTCAGTGACTTTGGAAAATTATGGTTATACGCAAGAGCCTCCCGAACTATTACAAATGGAGAAAAACCTTTTCATAACGATAATCCAGAGCCTAATGCTGCCCCAAGTAGTATGGCGGAATTGGGTGAAGCAATATTACCTGTCGATACAAAATATTGGGAATGCTGTACTGCAAGAGAAGGTTCTACCGTAGACAGTATAACAAGCGGATTGGGCGCAAAAAAATTAGCAAAATCTTGTTACGGAACCGATTTAGACGTCAAGACCTACACTGTTTCGATGGGAGAGCCGGATACTTTTACGCAACCAGGCAGAAGCCAAAAAACTACCGAAATTTATATACCTCAACAAAGAGGAATTTATAATAAAAATGTTTCCATGGATTTTAGTTCCCCTAAAAATTTAATTTTTACAACAACAATATCTCCTGAGGCTAAAATTGTTGGACGATTACCTTCAAGCGCCGTGGCGTATACAAATGAAGGGGGAACCTGGCCTGGAACCCTTAACCAGAAAGCTACGCAATATCTTGAGCCTAGTGATTATGCAAATTTATACGAAGAGAATCCTTTGATTAATTTATTTTTAAGAAGAAGCGTTAATGCTGGGGCAAGATGGACTAGTTGGATTGATGGAATCATTGAGAGCGGGCAGGATGCTGAAATATATAAAAAGATTACATACTCTCAAGGGGATGAATATCAAAAATTTGAGACAATGCCTACTGTTGAGCTCGCTGTATCTAAGGATTCTGGAAGTACTTTTGAAGCGTTCGTTGCTAAAAGAGAATTCGACGAAGACTATCCAGTTTTTCATAAGGGGTTTGATGTACCAATCGGAATTAAGGCAACGATATCAAATGCGCTAGGTATAAATGACAGCCCCTCTAGTTCAGTTGGATCAAATTTATATGGCTATATAAGCTGTTTATATAACCCAGGAACGGAAATAGTAGGCGGAGCGTCAGGTTCAATAAATTTTATTGGAGAAGGGGCTGGTTCAGAAAGAGTTAACTTAAAGAATTGGAGTGGGACAAATATAGAAAATTCTGATGCAGCTAATTTTTATGAAACTATCTCCGCAGGTGATAAGAGTGGACTTTTGCAATACGGACCTCAAACTATATCAAACGAAATAACTTTACATGATATAAGTGGAATCGAGCGAACGAATTATACACCAGCATTTAAAATATTTCTTCCTGAGATATCAAGTACAAGAAACCCTCTTGATCTGTGTGCTCAGAAATGCGTATTAATACTTGGAACAAGAGACTCAAATGACGGCTTGACACACAACCGTACAAAAATTCAAGACTTCGTATCTGGAACTGGTATAAATTTCCATTTTGATAACTGGTTTGCTATACCCACTGGACAAAATAGCTATGTAGATCAAAAAAATCGAACTTGGCCATCCACTGACCAAATTGACAAATTTGGAGAAGAAGACAGTGAGTTTATAAAAATAAAATCTAATTTAAACACCCTAACCGAGGCATTGTACGCTTTATCTGATGTCGTTGGGGCCTCTGGAACCCATAACAATAATTTCATAGATCTAAGTTCGAGCGAAACCCATTATCACGGTTCACCAAATCCTTTCACTAATTTTGATGAAGTGGGAGTGGGTTACTTGACGAATATATTAAAGGGAGCAGGAGAATTTATTGGTGCAAGACAAAATGCAACTTTTAACAATAGCGGAACTTACATCGGGGGAGTAGGTTTAACTCAAACTACGGTAACTTCTACAGAATTTATGTCGATATCCCAGCCTGCGTTTGAAGATAGAGGTATACATGGAAAACCCGAAGGTTCATTAAATATGTATATGTATAATGATTCGGATTATACCTTCCAGATTGATATAGCTATCCCTGCTTTATTGTATAAAAAATATACTAAAATTAATGACCCGAGTGACGTGGTTAATAAAAGCTATTACGATTTACTTCTTGATGATAACTGTCCTGGAGGAGGCGACTCTAAGGCAGATTTTACCGAAGATTATGTTTTTGATGCAAGAATTAAACTTAAAAAGAATTATTTAATGGTTGGCGAGATATCGCATTATGATTCTAATTTTCAAGAAGCTGATGGATATAAAGGTAGAATTTTTATAGATAGATCAGACCTCGGAGATCCTGTTAATAATGATACAGTATCAATTAGCGTTGATGATGGAATAGATTGTCCTCATGGAGCTAATTTAAAAACATTAAATTTAAATTATAAATTAATTGACCCTCCTAATTTAAGTTCTATATCAAATAATATAAACGGAAAGCTGTACTATTATGATAATGATAGTCATGTTTATACTTTTGGTGTTAGTTTTCCTGCTGCGAGTGAATTTGGGGGAAGGCTTGTTATTGAAGACGGTATTGGTCCCGCTTTAACTTTCGAATCTCAATCTGGACCTCCTGTTATAAATTATTCTGGACCAGATAGCCAAGCAACTTCAGTAAAGTTTACTATTGATGATGGAGTTCCTCATGGTTTTGGAGTGGCAAGAACAAGCGCTTCAAATCATAACTTAATTTACCCAGGTGGATTTTCGGCAATCCAAAATTTTCCAGTGGTGACAATTGCAGATGTTGCTATCAATGGAACTCTTAGTTCTAATGGGGATGGCTATATTGCTTATAAAATAACTGGCACTTTTCCTTATATCACTTCTCTTGAGATAAATACACAGTATATTTACAATAATTCTGATCACGAATACAAGGGGCTACCTATTAGCATGCCCGCTTTTGATATTGCAGATGCAACCGATAGAAATCTATTTGTTTCTCGATCTTCTATTTCAAACCTCGGTGTTTCTCGCACGCTTGAACTCGCATATCCAATGTTTGGTTTCGGGCCAATGTATGCAAAAGCCGTGCTTCACGAGGGAATGTTTCCATCTGATAACAGTGGTACTGCAACCCTTTCAATTCAAGATGGAACCCTTTTAGGCTCCCCAAAATCACAAGGAACTTTCGATATACCATACCAAAGATTAGATAAAACCTTTGGAACAATTACAGGAGTTCGAAGCTCAGGAATATTCAAGTTATGGTCAACTTCCCCAACAGTTAATTCGGGGAATATAGACCTAGAAGGACTTGCGAGTTGTTGGGAGTACGGAAAAGTTAAAATAATAACTTCAACTGGTGAAGAGGTTCAAATTCAAGATGATTTGATTGAAGAGGCTGGGGGTTTTACAAATTTTCGTTGGAATTTCACAGATTACAGTTTAAGTGGCAGTATTAATTCACAAAGCGATCTTATTGATGGATTGTATGTAACAATTTTAAATAGAACCCGCGGAGTAAATGAAGGTACAGACACTTGGGAGACATTTAACTATACCCTTGCAGAAGCAATTGATTTATTCCTTGAAAGTAACGAGTACCAATCTAATTATAGCGCAAAAATAAACATGCCACCCAACCCTTTAACAAGAAAGCGTTTTTCAGTAAAAATTCAAGCCAAACAAGGAACTCCAACGAAACTTGTAGTTGATGATGAATTACTAAAAGATGGAGGTTGGGTACATGAATCAGATATATCTGTTAGTTCTATTGGTGACTCTGCAGAGGTTCCTATTTATACAACCCTTAAGCAGTCTTTTAAATATCCCGAGGAATCTGATGACGTAGTAGATAATAGAATGGGTGGACACTTTAATATCGTTGAATCAAGCCCAGACCCTTCTGATGCAACTACAATTGCGCATAGAAGATATACTTCAGTCAATTCAGCCTTAATGTATTCTAGTTACACAAACCTCAGGTCTATGCTTGTCAATTATAACTACGACTCTACTGGCACGAAATACTATACAATGATAATAAATGATAGTCCGAATAGAGTTCCTTATGCTGATTATAAATCAAGAACAAAATATGATCCGTCCAGACTAGGAATGAATGAACCTAATATTTGGATGTCTAGATATAGCTTTGTTAAAAGCGGTATAAATATACACGAGTACGCAACCTCTGCCGCCAGTAATGGGGCAATTGATTTATGCCCGAATTCAATAACTACATTAATATGGGGTGAAAATGCAAAATGGTTAACTCATGAAGATACAGACCCCGACACAGATTCTTCTCCAGCTGAATTTAGTGGAGATAATTTTGTAGTTTGGAATCCTGAATCATATGACGGTTCAGCAGGTTGGGAGGTTATTGGACAAAGTAAAGCTGGTAACGAAAAAAGCTATCTACATTTGCCTAGCTGGATTGATACATTTACAGATTCTCAAGACTGGTTTCAGTCCAACCGAATTCCTGGTTGGAGCTTAACGACCCCGCACATATCTTTTATAAATAATTATGAAAATTTTCAAAGCTATGGCCAATCTGCAGGTGCGGGAACTAGTTTCTGTAATATAATCAAAAATGGATCTGCCGTTTGGGGTGGATTAAGCCTGTCTGACGCCTGGATTAAGGAAGAGGGTGCTTCTGGTTCGGAGAATTGGTTTGGTTATGATAGAGAGGGTTATATAGGGCTTCAAACTGGTCAGGCTTCGAGAATGAATAAATTTATTCACGGCCTTGCTCCAGGAGTAACCTATAGGCTTTATATATCTGCCGCCTGGAGACCCAACTATGGACCTTCTGGTGTAAGGGTTTATGTTTGCGAGCCTGATCAATCTCAATCAGATACAGGAGATTTAACCAATGAATTAATTGGTTATGGAGAATTTACTTGTAATACCGCAAGGTCTATAGATTATAATGCACAAAATCATCATGGAGGAAGAGGCGTTCAAACTAATTTTACGCTAGAAGAACCTTATTCCGCTAATCTTAGAAGCGGGTCATCTAATGTTGAAAATGGCGAACGAGAAGATTACGGAAAAATCAAGAATCATGTTGGTAGTGATGGTTTTCGTTTATTCTATGTTGAGTTTACTCCGTCCCTAGGCTCTGGGGTTATAGAGGTGAGGCTTGAGAACGCTTTTGTTAGCGGTCTTTATGCTGGTGTGGGTAGATCAGATTTAGATAATTATGATTATACATGGTTCGCTCCAACTCAATCAGAAATGTTTGATGTTAATGAACCATGGTTTGAATCAGAGAGAAAAAACTGGACAGAGTACTCTGGAGTTTGGGCAAGTAATGGAATCGCAGGCAGCAGTGGAGATCAGACGGTTTTTATTGGAGATGTTTTTATTAAAAGCGTTCGGCCTTTATATGTTGAAACCGTGAAAGTGAAAGGAGACTGTAAACAGGGTGGTTTCGAGCTTGTATTAAAAAACGGCGACACGCAAAATTCAACTCTACCGAAGGCTTATTTAAGAAGTCCTGCTTCTCATGCTGACATATTCAGGAAAATGTCTGCAACGAATTATGCTGGAGATAGTGTTGACTTGTTCTCAGCAGAAGAAGGTACACTTGGTTGGTTTGAGGTTAATAAAGATTACGAAATAGATATTATTCGTCAACATACCCACTTATTAACATGGGATCCTTTTGCGGTTGATGCAGAAAATTATTCTGCTCGTGGATCGAATCAGGGTTATATTGCTAAAAACTTTGTTCCTGATGTATTTGGTGATGAGGATCATGGTGCTTATGATTTAGATATGATTGTGAATGATGAAGCTGTAGAAGCCTTATATGAGATCATGCTGGGAAGATCGGCAGATACCGATGGAAAAGCCGCAAAGATTGCCAACCAAATGACCGTGAATGAAGTTATAGAAGAGATGTTAGCCAGCCCAGAATACGAAACTTATAAAACAAGCAGAAATCTACCTGATGACCCTAGGCCAGATATGTCAAAAAAATATGCGTTTTTTCCTAATTTAATGACAGGTTTTTACCTTGGGCATGCGTGTTTTTACCATGGAAATATATGGCAGCTTAAACAAGAATACAGAACTTACGGCAATGACGGAACAAAGCCCTTGAGGCCTGGATACGAGAATTATTGGGGGAATACTCAATGGAATTGGAAAACAGAATTTGATGACATTATGCCAAGCTCTACAAAATGGGAAAATATTAGTGATAAAACTTCTAGCCAAATTATTAGCGACGCTGCAAGTGGAACAGGAGCCTATCATAATAGTTCATTAAATAAAATAAAGTCTTGGGACGGTTCGCTTTTTAAGATTCAGCAAGGCTCCCTCATTCCGACTATTTTATCGAAATACGGCATGATGTGA
>Ga0181597_10006344_pt1 | contig 11036 bp, 4 predicted proteins | sample 041ome_5_FD_148647 | JGI IMG/M metagenome (GOLD analysis project Ga0181597, IMG submission 148647) | Coastal salt marsh microbial communities from the Groves Creek Marsh, Skidaway Island, Georgia - 041403US metaG (spades assembly) | ecosystem: Environmental > Aquatic > Marine > Intertidal zone >... | reverse complement strand
TTAAGCAAGTTAATTAAAAATAGTCTTTGTAATATGCTTCATTTAAGATAGAATAGAAATTAATCGTAATTTGGTCCTATTGCAACGATACTAAATAATTGCTAAAACGGAATTTATTCCCAGGATTAAAAAAAATGGCAACAAAGCCTTATCGCTTATTTGTTTCAGATAAGTTAATTTTAATTGCCACCCTAGAAAACTATGGTGTGCAAAATAATGGAGAATTAAATGGTTGATTTAACAAAACTTTCACTTGCAGTGTTTGCTGCTTTTACATTTGCAACTCCTTCGATTTTTGCTCAAGAAAGCGATGAAAATGTCGAAGAGGTTGTTGTCACTGGTACCAGGATATCCAATCCTAATATCATGAGCACATCTCAAGTCCAGGTTGTGACTGCGGCTGATATCGAAAATCGGGGTGCTATAAGAATCGAGGAAGTATTAAATGACTTGCCTCAAATTGCTCCTGGTCAAATAGCTCAAACAGCCAATGGATCAAATGGAACTGCAACAGCCAATTTAAGAAATTTAGGATGCGCAAGAACACTGGTTCTTATCAATGGAAGCAGAATGGCTCCAGGCACAGCAACAGGTGGTTCTTGTGCAGATATTAGCCAGGTTCCAGCATTACTTATCAAAAGGGTAGAAGTGCTCACTGGTGGTGCCACTTCCGTATACGGTTCGGATGCTCTTGCTGGGGTTGTCAACTTTATTCTTGATGATGAGTTTGAAGGCTTTAAAGCAAGCGCAACAAACTCTTTTTATTATCATGAAAATGACAATAGTAAACTCAGAAAACTTCATGATTCATATGGATATGATAAAGCTCCTTCCAAAGTCACTGAAGGTGATTCTCTTAAATTATCGCTTGCATTTGGTGGCTCTATTGCAGATGGTCAAGGTCATTTGACTGGATTTTTTGAGCATGTAAATACTAATCCAATCCTTCAGGGCTCCTACGATGGTGGTGCATGTTCACTTGGCGGAGGTGATACGACTTGTGGAGGCTCAAGCACAATTCCTGCAGGAAGGCTTTATGATTTTGGATATAAAACCAAAGGCTTCACACCCATTGATACTTCTGTTTCTGATTATAAATTTGATTATTTAACTGCTGGCGATGAGTTTGCAGATAGAGATGGTAAACTATATAACTTCAATCCGACCAACCATTACCAAAGACCGCAAGACAAGGTTAACGCTGGTTTTTTTGCTAAATATCAGCTCACTGAAAAGGCTGAGTTATATTCAAACTTTAGATTCACTGAAAATGAGTCTCCATCGCAAATTGCTTATTCAGGTACCTTTGGAGATCTTAGAGCCTTGCCATGTTATAACGCTAACCTCTCTGCTCAGCAGTATCAAGCAATATGCGGAAACTGGACAGGCATGGGTGGCGATCACGCTCCTAACTTTGCAACTGGCGCTGAGGCCTTGAGTTACATTAACTCTCTAAACAGCCAAGTTGCTGATGAATCTATCATCGATTACATGGCTCCAGTTAGAAGTTTAAAAAGAAATGTTGAAGGTGGCCCAAGAACGTATGCCACCAAATATAAGAATATTACCTATGCAATAGGCCTTAGAGGTGATTTGAATGATAATTGGAGATACGATGTCTCCTATCAAACCTCTGAAGTTGACTACTCAGAAGAAATTCAAAATGACCTTTCAATCACCAAGCTTTTAAGAGCTACCAATGTGATTAATGTTGCCGGTGTGCCAACTTGTGTATCGGTATTAGATGGCTCAGATCCAGATTGTATTCCTTACAATCTTTTCTCTGGTGGTTTACCGGGTGATGCTGGAATTCAAGCCATTATTGATGCCAATCCTGAAATCCAAACATACATAGCTATCCCTAATTTTATTTTAGGAGATTCAAGCGAAACCATAATTCAGGCATATGTAGAAGGTGAGACTGGAATATCAATTCCTAACGCACCAGCTCCTATAAGTGCTGTCTTTGGTTATGAGTCAAGGGAACTTGAATCCGACTATAGACCAGATGCATCAGCGCAAGCAGCAGACAGAACAGGTGCAGGTGGTCCAATTGTGGCATTGGCTGGCGGCTACGATGTAAAAGAATATTTCTTTGAATTAGGAATTCCTGTAACAGATAAGATCAACCTTGAAGCTGGAGCAAGATTTGCTGATTATTCAACCAATAATGATACAGATGCCTTTAAGTTTGGTGCTTACTGGCAAGCCAGTGATGAAGTCTCTGTCAGGGGTACATTTCAAACTGCTTCTCGCCATGGCTCAATCACAGAGCTCTACAGAGGACAAGGCTCAAGCCTCACAGATTTAGACCCTGATCCATGTGGTACTGATCCTGAGACAGGCATTGGCCCTAGCTATACGCAGGCTGAGTGCGCTAGAACTGGACTTTCAGCTGCCTTCTATGGCGAGGATTTAAAATCTCCAGCCGATCAATACAATATTTTGACTGGTGGTAATCCAGATATTATTCCAGAGGAATCTGAATCGCTTACTCTTGGGTTTGTTTGGACTCCATCTGCTGTTCCAGGATTAACATTAACATTGGATTACTTTGATATAGAAATCACCGATGGAATTGGGACTATCCCAGCTGCCACATCATTAAAACAATGTTTAGAAACTGGAAATGCCACATTTTGTAATTTAATTCAAAGAGATCCAATCGCGCAGACGCTTTGGGTATCTCCTGGTCAAATTATTACCACTAATACTAACGTTTCAGAGCAGGCTCTATCCGGTTACGATATTATATTCAGTTACCCGCTTGAAACAGCCTTAGGTACAATTGATCTTAAAGGTATTACGACTATCACTGATTCAGACACCTTAATCGTAATTCCAGGGGCTGATGAGCTTGAGTGTGCTGGTTACTATGGTCAAGGTTGTGGTAAGAACCCAACCCCAGAGTTTGCTGGTAACTATTCAGCATCACTCACAAGAGGCGATCTTGACTATATTCTTGGTCTTAGATACCTAGGTGAAACCGATGATCTTAATTCAACAGTCATCGATTTTGAGGCTAAAACATACCTAGATCTCACTGTAAATTATCAATTCAATGATAATCTTCGATTCAGTGTTGGAGCGAGCAATATATTTGATGAGGACCCTGTGTACACATCAAGCGCAGGAACTGCTCCTGGCAATGGTAATACTTTCCCAGGGTACTTTGATGCTCTCGGAACATATATATTTTTAAATGTTTCGGTTCAGTACTAATTAAACTTTAAATAAATCCATTTAAAAGGGGTGTTTTCACCCCTTTTTTTATTTTCATTAATTAATAAAAAATTATTGACTTTATGAGTCAAAGTCGTAACAATTGCGGTAACTTTTATTTTTAGGGAGTAAAAACTGTGTCAAAAATTAAATCAATCTTCTTGAGTCTTTCTCTTGTGCTGTTCACAGGGCTGGTCTCATCTCAGACAGTTACCTCTGGTTCTGTTGTAGTTAATGTTCAGTCATCAGATGCTGCTGTAGCAGGCGCATCAGTTACTGTAACTAATACTGGTACAGGTTTAACCAGAAGCGGTGAATCAAATGATTCTGGAGCTGTGCGTTTTGCTTCATTGCCTCCTGGTGAATACACTCTTGCTGCATCTGCAGCTGGGTATGGTTCATCTAGCTCTGATATTAGAGTATCTACAGGATCTCAAGCTTATGTTGTAAACCTCACTCCTTCTAGCGAAATGGAAGAACTAGTGACCACAGCAAATGTTATAAAACTTAACAGTTACGAAGTTAATGAAACAGGTATTAACATTGATGTAACTGATATTCAAACAAAAGTTCCAGTCGGAAGAGATCTTACAAGCATAACTTTGCTAGCACCTGGTTCAGTTGAAGGTGATGGTGCTTTTGGTTTCTTGCCTTCCTTTGGTGGAAGTAGTGTTGCAGAAAACCAATATCTTGTTAATGGTCTAAATATTACTAACTTTAGAAATTTCACCGGCTTCTCAAATGTGCCATTTGAGTTTTACGATACAGTTGACGTGAAAACTGGAGGTTTCCAGGCTCAATATGGTAAGGCTATTGGTGGATTTGTTACTGCTACTACAAAAAGGGGAACAAATGATTTTGAGGCCAAAGTTAATGTTTCATGGGCGCCTGACTCTCTAAGAGATCCCCAGCCAAATACTAGAGTTTCTGCTTTGCAAGAAAATGAGTCTGATAGCCTTCAGTATAATGTGAGCGTAAGCGGAGCGATTATTCAAGATAAGCTGTTTTACTACCTACTAGCTGCTCCAACTATAAATGAGTTTAATGCTCATAGTAGGACTGCTAATTCTGTTACTGAATATGAAACAGATGAAGTTTTCTACGGTGGAAAAATTGATTATTACTTAAATGACTCTAACATCATTGAGTTAACCTACTTTACCGATGAAGGCGACCAAGTTAATGAAGGTTTTGTATGGAACCCATTGACAAAAGAAAGAGGTGCATCTAGAGGTGAAGGTATTACTAAATTCGGCGGTACCAACACTATTGTTAACTGGACTAGCTTTTTAACTGACTCACTAACATTAGAGATGATGATTGGTTCTAATGAGTATGAAAGGACTTCACAGGCTGCAACCGATGCAACCTTGCCTCCTATCTACGATAACAGAACTTCTTTAGGTAACTCCTTTGCTTATAGATCGGATGCTGTAAACTTCTACGCAGAGCAAGGAAGAGATGAAAGAGATCAGCAAAACATCTCTCTAACCTGGGAAGTAGGCGATCACATTATTAAAGTTGGGTATGAGGCAGAAGAATTAACTGCCACTCAAGAAACTATTTTATCAGGTGGTAAATACATACTTATAGCTGAAACTTCCTATCCTGGTTGTGCTAATGTTACTTCAGAGTATTGTGTCAGAGTCAGAGATTATCGTGTTGGTGGTGAATTTGAACTTGATAACAGTGCTATTTATATTCAAGATTCATGGAACGTTACTGACCGCCTTAACTTAAATCTTGGTTGGAGATCTAGCGATTACAAGAACTTGGATGCCAATGGCGGTACTTTCATTGAAGTCACAGATCAATCTGCATACAGATTAGGTGCTACTTATGATTTATTTGGTGATGGAAAAGATAAAATTTCAGCTTTTATTGGTAAATACTACTTACCAATAGCAGCTAACACCAATATTAGATTGGCTGGTGGCGAAAACTATGTTCACACATACCATAACTTGTTAAATGAAGTTCCAGGTGGTAGCTCAGTCCTAACTGAGGCTGATATCCAATATGGTCCTGCAGTGAATACTGTTGTGGTTGGTGATGGAACTATACCTCCAACTTTTGCCGCATCTACCAATAATATTGAAGCCATGTACCAAGATGAAATTATCTTTGGATATACTAAATATATGGATAATGGTTGGACATTGGGCGCATACTACACCTATAGAGATTTAGCATCTGCCATTGATGATATCCTAGTTGACCATGCGGTTAATGCTTATTGTGATGCTAACGGTATTACTGGATGTGAAGATGTTTGGTATGGACCTCACTCATATGTTCTTGCAAATCCAGGTGTAGATATTAGCTGGACTACAGACGAGTTGCCAGGAACTACTGGGCCTACCACAATCAACCTAACTGCTGGTGATCTCGCATTCCCTACTGTTCAAAGGGAATACTCTGCTTTGGATTTAACCTTTGATAAAGCTTGGAATGGTGAGTATTTCGTTGGTGGTAGCGTAACAATAAGCTCCAACAGAGGTAATTACGAAGGAACTGTCAAGTCTGATAATGGTCAGGATGATGCAGGACTAACACAAGACTATGACTTCCCAGAATTTATGGATAATGCTTATGGTTACCTGCCAAACCATAGAGCCTTTAAAGCAAAACTTTATGGTGCTACCTATATCAACAATGTTCTAGTTGGCGTTAACTATAGAACCACATCTCCTAGGAAATATGGTTGTATTGGTAATTACCCAGGTGGAAGTGGTGTAGATGATAATTACGGCGGAAACTATTGGTATGGTGGAAATGACTCCTGGGCATGTAATGGAGTTCCAACACCAAGAGGTCAGAGCTTTGATGGTAAATGGGTTAATGAAGTTGATCTCTCTCTTAGTAAAGATATCAATTTCCCAGGTGCTAAGTACGCTAATATTCAGTTAAATATTTTCAACATCTTTGATTTTGAAACAGCTGATGACTTTGGTGAATACGGTGAATCCGATGGTACCTATCCTTACGTTGACTATAGACAGCCTATAAGTTATCAAAGAGGTAGATCTATGAGACTTAACTTTGTTGCTAAGTTCTAATTCATAAGTAATTAATAAAGAGGGGCTTTATGCCCCTCTTTTTTTACCATATGATTAATATATGAAAATACAATTAATCCTAACAAGCATACTAGTCCATATAATGGTTCTCATCTCAGCTGAGATAGCCTCTAGTCCAGTAATCGTCCAACCTGGTCAACCCGGTTCTGCATCAAAAATTATTGATGCACAAACCGCAATTAATATAGCAGACACATCATACACACTTGATGATGTGCTTTTTTTGCAGCAAATGATTCCACACCATGAGCAAGCAATCCTTCTTTCAACACTTGCCCCTGATAGAACAAATTCAGAGTCAATATTAGATTTAGCTAAACGCATAGAATCATCTCAGCATGATGAAATCCTATTTATGAAGGACTGGTTAGGCTCGAGAGGAGAGGATTCACACCATATAAAAATATCAAATCATCACATGAAAATGATGGGCATGGCTACGAAAACTCAAATTGAAGAATTATCAGCTCTTAATGGCTTTAGCTTTGATGATCTTTTTTTGCGCCTGATGATTGCTCATCATCGTGGGGCAATTCAAATGGTTGAGCATTTAAAAAACCAGCCTGGCTCAGCTTTTGACCAAGTTTTAAATGATTTTGTTTCTGATTTAGATAATGATCAATCCGTTGAAATAGAGCGTATGAATTTATTGTTAACAAATCTATCTGAAGATCCTCGAGTGAATCTGTCATCGGGTTTATTTCATGCTGATGAGGCTATTTTAAACCTTACAAAAGTAAGTTCCTTGAAAAAGCCTGCTGGGTTTTATGATCCAGGCAATATTGAAGGTGACGGCATGGAGAATTTAGATGAAGATCAAAATGAACAAAGAACAATTGAGGAAATGTCGAGTAACAGAAGGTATCCCATGCTTAGTTTTTCTAATACAGACATGGCTTTTAAAGATAATATTTTAGTCGCAGGTAACTATCATGGTTTTAATATTTACTCTCTTCAAAACCCAGCAACCCCTCAATTACTTTCATCGGTTATTTGTCCTGGAGGTCAAGGAGACGTCTCTATCGTTGGAGATTTGTTAATAATGTCTGTGGAGGAATCTAGAGGCAGAGTTGATTGCGGTCTTCAGGGCGCAGGATCAGAACCTACTTTAGAAAGATTTCGAGGTATTAGAATATTTGACATTTCTAATTTACAATTTCCAAAACAAGTTGGCCAAGTTCAAACATGTAGAGGTTCTCATACTCACTCAGTCGTTGTTTCTGAGACCCCTGATAGAAAGATTATTGTCTATAACTCAGGCACTTCATCTGTACGAGATCAAGAGGAGCTTGATTCTTGTTTTGAAGAAATACCTGGTGATAACAGAACAGCTCTATTCAGAATTGATATCATAGAAATACCAATTGATAATCCTGCTAATTCTTCAATTGTAAAAAGCCCTGCCGTGTTTGCTGATCCTGAAACTGGTGTTTTAGCTGGTTTGTGGAGAGGCGGTGATCATGGTGATGAAACTCAAGAAACCTCCAGGACAGACCAGTGTCATGATATTACAGTATTCCCATCAAAAAAAATTGCAGCAGGAGCATGCTCCGGCAACGGAATTCTTTTTGATATTAGCGATCCATTTAATCCCACTAGAATAGATGTGGTAACCGACATAGGTTTTGCTTACTGGCATTCTGCTACATTCAACAATGATGGCACCAAGGTTGTATTCACCGATGAATGGGGTGGCGGCGGCAGAGCTAGATGCCGAGCTTGGGATCCCTTAGATTGGGGTGCCAATGCTATTTATGATATTGTAGATAGAAAATTAATTTTTAAATCTCATTATAAAATGAGTGCTCCTCAACAAGAAACTGAAAATTGTGTGGCTCACAATGGTTCAATTATCCCAATTAAGGGTAAAGATATAATGGTTCAGGCATGGTATCAAGGTGGAATTTCTGTGATGGACTTTACTGATTCAGAGAACCCTATTGAAATTGCTTTTTTTGACAGGGGCCCTATTTCAGATAAAAAGTTAATAACTGGTGGTTATTGGTCTGCATATTATTATGAAGGTAATATTTATGCCTCAGAGATTGTTCGTGGCCTTGATGTATTTCAATTAACACCAAGTAAGTTTTTGACATTAGATTTAATAAATGAAGCAAAAAATGCCTATCCTGTGTTTGGGCAGCAAAGATTATTTAATCCTCAACAGCAAATTCCTATGACTTGGCCTGCTGAATAAAATCTCATTAAGCATAGCAAAATAATGTTAATGAGGGATTTATCTTTATATCCTTCATTCTTATTTATTTTTTTTATAAGCTCCTCAAGTATAATTAATGCATGAATATTAAACATGTCACTTATCTTTTTGGGGTCATTCTTTTCAGCTCATGCACCCCTTCAATCAACCCTGTTGATGATGGCCTTAAGAACCAAATTCTCCATTTTGGCAATGGTTTTGAACCTCAAGGATTAGACCCTCATATTGTTACAGGAGTGCCTGAGCATCATCTTTTAATTTCTATGTGTGAAGGGTTAACCATTGCTAATCCAAGAGGCGGTGAAAATCTACCAGGAGTTGCTGAATCATGGAACATTAGTCCAGACGGAAAAACTTATACTTTTTATTTAAATAAGAATGCCAAATGGTCAAATGGTGATGCCTTAACGGCAGATGATTTTGTATGGTCTTGGATGAGGATATTGACCCCATCGCTAGGCTCTCAATATCCTGACATGCTCTATTACGTAAAAGGTGCAGCAGAGTTTCATCAGGGGAAAACTGATGATTTTTCTACAGTCGGTGTAAAAGCTATTAATGATCATGAGTTAAGAGTAGAGTTAAAAAATCCAACCCCATTTTTTATTAAACTTTTAAGTCACTACAGTACTTACCCTGTTCACAAAGAAACTATATTAATGCATGGATCAATTGATGATAGGAATGGCTTGTGGACACGTCCTGGAAACTTTGTTTGCAACGGACCAATGAACTTAAAAACCTGGGAGCTTAACAAGCAAATCATAGTAGAAAAAAATCCACTGTATTGGGACGCAGATAAAGTCCAACTTAACGAGATTAGATACTATCCTATTTCAAATGAGTCTACCGAGGATAGAATGTTCAGAGCTGGACAGCTTCATGTGACCAATGTTGTTCCTATGGAAAAATGCCCAGTTTATATTGAAGATAATAATCCTAATTTAAGAATAGAACCTTATATGGGTACATATTTTTATCGAGTTAATACGTTAAACCCAGTCCTCAAGGATAAAAAAGTTAGATTGGCTTTAGCCTATGCTTTAAACAGGAATCAAATTGTTGATAAGGTTTCTAAATGTGGACAAAAAGCTGCTTATTCATTTACACCTCCAGGTTCAGCAGGATATCAGCCTGATACTGAAATCCCATTTGATCCAACTTTAGCAAGATCTTTGCTGGCTGAAGCTGGCTACAAAGATGGTATTGATTTTCCTGTTCTCGAAATACTTTTTAATACTCAAGAAGGTCACAGAAAGATAGCCTTAGCCGTTCAACAAATGTGGCAAGAAAATTTAGGCATCTCAGTGCAGTTGGTGAACCAAGATTGGAAGGTTTATTTAGCCAGAGAGATGACTGGTGATTTTCAAATATCTAGAGGCGGATGGATTGGAGATTATGAAGATCCTAATACATTCCTAGACACACTGCGACCGAACAGAGGCAACAACAAGACCGGTTGGGAAAATGAGGAATATGATCAATTGCTAAAGCTTGCAAATTCAACAAATGAACGATCTTTAAGATATGAGTATTTAATGCAAGCAGAAAGATTGTTGATAAGTGAGATGCCTATTATTCCTATCTATACTTATGTTAGGCAATACCAGTTATCAAGTGATGTTAAGGGTTGGTATCCAAATCTCCTTGATACCCATCACCCTAAATTTATTTATCTAGAAAGATAGCTTAGCAAATGCTTCAGGTTATTTTAAAAAGAATTGCGATTGCAATACCAGTCATTTTGATTGTAGCATCTCTCACATTTTTTTTAGTTCGAATGGCTCCTGGTGGTCCTTTTGATGCAGAAAAGGTTGTTCCTCCACAAGTCATGAAAAATCTTAATGCAGTTTATAACTTAGACGCCCCATTAATAATTCAATACAAGGATTATATGTTTAATCTTGTTCAGGGAGATTTTGGGCCATCATTTAGATATCCCGGTAGATCTGTAACAGAGATGATCTTCACAGGCTTACCTGTTACTCTTGAGTTAGCTTTTTACGCAATAATTGTTGCCATGATCATCGGCAGTCTTGCAGGCATCATTGCAGCAGTGAAGAGGAATACATTATTAGATTACATTCCTATGACTATTGCGATGATTGGAATCTGTATGCCGACATTCCTGCTGGGCCCATTATTAGTTTTATACTTCGGTATTTATCTTGAAGTTTTGCCTGTTTCTGGTTGGGGCTCGCTTGGAGGAGATAAGATTTTGCCTTCAATAACTCTTGGGGCTGCTTACGCTGCTTATATTGCCAGGCTGAGTAGAGGAGGCATGCTAGAAATACTTAGCCAAGATTACATACGAACAGCCAGAGCAAAGGGATTGCCAGAATATAAAGTCATTATTAATCATGCTCTGCAAGGTGGACTTGTTCCAGTGGTTTCATTTTTAGGTCCTGCAGTTGCAGGACTTATTGGCGGTTCATTTGTTGTTGAAACAATTTTTCAAATCCCCGGCCTTGGAAGGTTTTATGTTGAAGCAGCATTCAATCGTGACTATACGATGA
>Ga0181597_10006342_pt1 | contig 11037 bp, 11 predicted proteins | sample 041ome_5_FD_148647 | JGI IMG/M metagenome (GOLD analysis project Ga0181597, IMG submission 148647) | Coastal salt marsh microbial communities from the Groves Creek Marsh, Skidaway Island, Georgia - 041403US metaG (spades assembly) | ecosystem: Environmental > Aquatic > Marine > Intertidal zone... | reverse complement strand
TAGCACCAACCGCCAAAGCGACCGCTCGGGCGGGCGTTCTGGGTGGACTTGGCGGGTTCGGCGCTGCGTTTGATCTGAAAGCGGCAGGGTTCGTTGATCCAATTCTCGTCGCGGCGACTGACGGTGTCGGCACGAAATTGCTGATCGCTGAGGCCAGCGGCAAACACGATGAGATTGGGATCGACCTGGTCGCGATGTGCGTGAATGATTTGGCTGCACAGGGTGCAGAGCCCTTGTTCTTCTTAGATTATTTCGCAACTGGCAAGCTGGATGTGGACCAAGCGGCACAAGTCATCACTGGCGTTGCTGAAGGGTGCCGTCTCGCAGGATGTGCGCTTGTGGGCGGTGAAACGGCGGAAATGCCAGGGGTATACCCCGTTGGCAGATACGATGTTGCTGGGTTTGCAGTTGGTGCCGTAGAGCGCGGCGGGTTTATTGACGGGACAGCAGCGCAAGCAGGCGATATTGCAATTGCCGTTCCCTCTGCCGGTGTTCACTCAAATGGTTTCTCCCTCGTGCGCCGCGTTGTGCAGCAAGCAGGACTCGACTGGGATTCGCCCTGTCCGTTCGCTGAAGGCCAATCCCTGGGCGCGGCATTACTAGCGCCAACGCGAATCTATGTGCCCGCCATGGTGGCTCTGGCCAAGGCTGGCCTTGCGAACGGATTCGCCCACATCACGGGTGGCGGACTGCTTGAGAATCCACAGCGCGCCTTTGAGAAGGAATTGGCGCTTGAGTTGGATGTCAGTGCCGTTCCAGCCCTACCAGTATTTGATTGGCTTCAGGCTGCAGGCAATATTGCGGCTGATGAAATGGCGCTCACGTTTAACTGCGGCATCGGCATGTTGATCTATGTCGCTGACGATAAAGTTGAAGCCGCGCTCAAGCTTCTGGCGGAGAACGGCGCTGGCGATGCGGTTCCTGCGGGCAAACTGGTTGCACGCGGCGACGGTGATTCTGTGCGCTTATCGGGGCTTGATCGATGGCGCGGTTAAAGCTCGGCGTTCTATTTTCGGGCCGCGGGACCAATCTGCAAGCCATTCTGGATGCTTGCCAGGACCCGTCATTCCCAGCCGAAATCGCTCTAGCGCTCTCTAACAGGCCGGACGCCCCAGGTTTATTGCGCGCTAAGGATTCTGGGGTTGCGACATCTGTCATCAATCACAAAGACTTCGCGGACCGGCCTAGCTTCGAGCAAGCGATGAATGAGCGGCTTGATGCGGCTGGCGTCCAGCTTATCTGCCTTGCCGGTTTTATGCGGTTATTGACGCCAACCTTTGTCAATCATTGGGATGGCCGGGCAATTAACATCCATCCGTCGCTGCTGCCTGCCTATCCTGGCCTGCACACCCATGAACGGGCGATCAATGATGGTGCGCGGTTCGCCGGCTGCACAGTGCACTTCCTGAGTGCAGAAATGGATGCCGGTCCGATTATCGCCCAAGCCGCCACCCCGATCCGCGCTGTCGATACGCCGGATAGCCTGGCAGCACGTGTGCTGGAGGCCGAGCATGAAATCTATCGGCGCGCGATCCGCTGGGTCGCTGAAGGCCGGATCACGCTGCACGAAGGCCGAGTGATGATTGACGACGCCGGCCAAGATGCGTCTTTCTATTTGCCAACGGCGGATTGAGCCGTATAAACATTCCTAATCATATGATATCTAAAGGGATCACGTTCGCCATGGTCGACTTCGAAGAAGAATTTCAAACCCGTCACGCTGGCTGGGTGCATTTCTCTAAATTGATGCTGTGGTCGACCATCTTGGTCATCGCCGTACTGGTGCTGATGGCAGTTTTTCTGCTGTAAGCAATTAGAAACTTGCTGAAATAGAAAACGGGGCGCGTCCATTGCAGGACGCGCCCCGTTTCTTTTGGTCGTGAAAGCGTGGGCGATTAGCCGACGATTTCAAGTCCGCTGAAGAAGAATGCGATTTCGGTAGCCGCATTTTCCTGGCTGTCTGAACCATGGGCCGAATTAGCTTCGATGGATTCGCCAAAGTCCTTGCGGATCGTGCCAGCATCCGCATTGGCTGGGTTAGTTGCCCCCATGATATCGCGGTTGGCTTGCACGGCGTTTTCGCCTTCAAGTACCTGCACAACAACCGGGCCAGAGATCATAAACTCGCAGAGATCTTTGAAGAATGGGCGTTCGCTGTGCACAGCGTAAAAGGCTTCTGCCTGGGCTTGGGTCAATTGCAGGCGCTTCTGGCCAACAATGCGCAGGCCCTTTTCTTCAAAGCGAGCGTTGATCTGGCCCGTCAGGTTCCGGCGTGTAGCGTCCGGTTTGATGATGGAAAGTGTGCGTTCTTTTGCCATTGGATTGGCTCCTTCATAGAACGACGGCCTGCCCTTCAGTGAGGGGCAGGCCGTTGTTACCGTTTAAGTTAACGCGTGTTAGCGCGAGTAAAATTCGATGACAAGGTTCGGCTGCATCTGTGCGCCGTAGGGCACATCAGCAAGCTTTGGACCCCGGGTGAACGTGCCTTTGAGGCTGTTGTAGTCAACGTCCACATAGTCAGGTGTATCGCGTTCGCTAGATTGGATGGCTTCAAGAATGAGGGCCATATTCTTAGCTTTTTCACCAAGTTCAACCACATCACCATCCTTCACTTGATATGAAGGGATGTTGACGCGCTGGCCATTCACTTTGACATGACCGTGGTTCACGACTTGGCGCGCAGAGAAGACGGTCGGCACAAACTTCATGCGATAGATCACCGCGTCCAACCGCCGCTCGAGAATCTCGATCAGGTTTTCGCCGGTGTCGCCTTTACGGCGCACAGCCTCGGCGTAATAACGGCGGAACTGCTTTTCGCTGATGTTGCCGTAGTAACCCTTAAGCTGCTGCTTCATGCGCAGCTGAATACCGAAGTCCGACAGCTTCTTACGACGCTGGCCGTGCTGGCCCGGACCATATTCACGCTTGTTGAACGGGCTCTTTGGGCGACCCCAAAGGTTGACGCCTAAGCGCCGGTCAATCTTGTATTTCGCTTGCTCGCGTTTCGCCATAATCTTGTATCCTCAAGTCATGTTATTTTTGTTGTCCCGATTAGGCTGCACAGAAAAATGCCGCCGGGATCACGCTATTGCGCATAATCCGCGTCGTCAGGAGTGCGCGGGTGTTACGAAGTTGAGCGCGCCTAGTCAAGCCCAGCATGCTTTTTGAACGCATCGAACCGCATTGGAGCGCCGAAATGCCGCCCCTGCCCCTTCGATACACCAAGGCCCAACATCTGATCTGCCATAGCTTGATCGCGAACACCCTCTGCCACGACATCTGCACCGACTTCCGCCGCTAGCGCAGCTGTAGCCCGGATTGCAGCCCGTGCCCGTGGATTATCTTCGGCCGCATAGACCAAACTCGCGTCAAGCTTGATCCGCGTTGCTGGAAGCTTCACGGCATAGCTCAGCGAAGCTTGACCGGCCCCAAAGTCATCGATTGCAATCCCGCAGCCAAGTGCAGCAAGGGCTTCAACATCTGCAATTGCATCCGCTTCGTTCAGGAATGGCGCTGTCTCTGTAATCTCAATATTGAACGCATGCGGCACTACAGACGCTTTCTTGACGATTCCAGTCACAATCTCAACCGCACCCTGGCCTAGCATTGCCGCAGAGAGATTGATGCCGATTGGGCCAACAGCCGACAGCTCGACAGCTGCTCGGGCAGCTGCATCGAATGTCCAGATCGTAATTGGTTCCATCAAGCCGCGGCGCTCAGCTTCTGGAATGAAAATCGCTGGCGGCCAGTCTTCGCCGCTCGTCCGTCGCCAGCGCAGCAGCGTCTCGGCGCCGCTCACCCTGCCAGTTGCCAAGTCTGTGATTGGCTGGAACCGCAGCGAGAATTCATCCCGTGCCAATGCCTCAGCGATCGCACCCGGTAGCAGAGGACCAACGCGCCAGCGGCGATCTCGCGCATCATCTGCGAAAGCGAATCGGCCCTCACTGTATTGCGTCGCTCGATGTGCGGCCCGGTCTGCTGTCTCTAAAAGGCTTTGCCAATGACCGCCATCTTCAGGAGCAACAGCAATCCCGATGGCCGCAGTTGTACGGGTTGCAGCCGGTAACGCGCCGAGCAACCGCGCTGCCAAATCGGCGGCTCCGCCCGTCTCACGAAGGTGTGGTGCGAGGATTGCTACCCTGCCCCCACCTAGGCTTTCCGCCAGAGTTTCAACGATATCAACACTGCGCAGCACACCAGTCGCGGCATGCGCCTCCGCCACCGACACGCCATTCAGCAGAAGCAAGGCAGCACGACCAGCACCCACGGCAAGTGCCGCATCAAGCGCCTCCTGCCCGAAGGCCGCCACATTGTCGCCGCTTGCTTCCCCTGCCCTGTCGGGTATGGAGGCATCCATGAACTTGCTCCGCTCCGCTGCCGTCATTGGCGTCTATACACTCCTTAGCCGAATTCTGGGTTTCGTGCGCGATCTGCTGATCGCAGCGACGCTTGGTGCCGGACCGATTGCTGACGCCTTTTTCGTGGCCTTTCGCCTGCCCAACCTTTTCCGCCGACTTTTTGCCGAGGGCGCATTTAACGCTGCCTTCGCCCCCTTGTTTGCAGAGGCATTAACTAAAGATGGCGCGCCCGCAGCCAAACGCGTGGCAGAGGACGCATTGGCGTTTGCAGTCGTGGCCGCATTGGTTTTCACAGGAATCGTTGAACTGCTGATGCCGCTTTTGGTGATGGCCCTGGCCCCCGGATTCCTCGACAACCCGGAACAATTCCAGCGCACGGTTGAAATGGCGCGGATCACCTTCCCCTATCTAGCACTCATGACGCTTACAGCACTTGGCGGTGCCGTTCTGAATGGCGTGGGTCGGTTTTGGGCCGCGGCAGCCGCACCGATCCTGCTTAATCTTATTGCAATCACGGCGATGTTGGCTTTCGTTGATATCGGCAAGACGCCCGGACATACGCTTGCCGCTGCAGTTGCGATTGCTGGCGTCGCACAGTTGCTGATGATCGTGATTATCGCGAAACGGGCCGGGTATGATCTGCACCTACGCTGGCCGCGCCTAACACCAGGCGTTAAACGCCTTGGCAAGCTGATGGGGCCCGGTGTGCTGGCCGCGGGTGCAACGCAGATCAACATTGTGGTGGGGGCGCAGCTTGCTTCGCTGCTCGCTGCAGGTGCGATTAGTCACCTCTATTATGCCGACAGGGTGTATCAGCTGCCCCTTGGCGTCATCGGTGTTGGCCTTGGTGTGGCGCTGTTGCCCAAGCTTTCTCGCGAAGCACAAAGCGGTGATCAAAAATCAGCGAACGCAAGCCTTGCTCGCTCCGTTGAACTTAGCCTTTGGCTGACACTACCTGCCGCAGCGGCTGCTATGGCAATCCCTGGAACGCTCGTCACCGCCCTATTCGAGCGCGGAGCCTTTACACCTGCAGACGGTGTCGCAACCGCAGCCGCCCTTATGGCCTATGCGGCAGGCCTTCCTGCCTTCGTGCTGACGAAAACCCTGGCACCTGCATTCTTTGCAAGGGCTGACACCAAAACACCGGCGCGCGCAGCGGGAGCCTCGGTTGTTTTAAACATCGTGCTTGGATTATCGCTCATGTGGTCACTTGGCCATGTGGGATTGGCGCTCGCGACAACGCTTGCCGCATGGATGCAGGTGACTTGGCTGGGTGCCAGTCTCATCCGTAGAGGGTGGTGGACGCTTGAAGCGGCCTCAGCGCTACGAACCGCGAAACTCATCGTCGCTGCAGGTGCTATGGCGGCGGCATTGATTTATGGCAGCGGGCCAGTCTTGCAGTTCGCGGCTGGCGATATGGGGCGCCTCTCCGCGACGCTCGGCCTGTGTATCATTGCCGGGCTTCTGTATCTCATTCTAGCACATATGCTTGGCGCGGCGCGGCTTGATGCAGCGCTTAAGGAATTCCGGGGACGCAGTTAAGCTTGACGCCAGCGCCCTCGCAGCATGATAACCCCGCTTCCAGCGGCAAAACTCCGCACATAGACCCAGCTTTAAGGACACGTATCCAATGAACCGGATCTTCTCCGGCATGCAGCCGACCGGAAACTTGCATCTTGGCAATTACCTGGGCGCTGTCCGCAACTGGGTCGCCATGCAGCATGACTATGAGTGCTTCTTCTGCATGGTCGATATGCATGCCATCACCATGCCGCAGGACCCAGCAGAACTGCGCCGGTCAACCCGCGAAGTGGCGGCTGCATATATAGCATCCGGCATTGATCCTGACGTGTGCTCGATCTTCCACCAAAGCGCGCTCGGCGGTGAGCACGCGGAACTCACATGGATACTAAGCTCCCTGACCCCGCTCGGCTGGTTGAACCGAATGACTCAGTTCAAAGAAAAAGCGGGCAAGAAGCGCGAGAATGCAGGGTTGGCGCTCTATAGCTATCCAGTTCTGATGGCTGCAGATATTCTGCTTTATCACGCAACCCATGTTCCAGTGGGTGAGGATCAGAAGCAGCATCTGGAGCTTGCGCGGGATATCGCGGGCGCATTCAATCGCCATTACGACATAGAGTTCTTCCCCCTGCCTGAACCACAAATCCTGGGCGAAGCAACCCGTGTCATGAGCTTGCGCGATGGCTCTTCCAAAATGAGCAAGTCGGACCCATCCGACCAATCCCGCATTAATCTGACAGATGATGCTGATACAATTGCGCAGAAGATCAAGCGCGCTAAGACGGACCCTGAATTGTTGCCGGATGATCCAGCAGCATTAGATGGCAGGCCAGAAGCTGCAAACCTTGTCGGAATCTATGCGGCCCTGAGCGACCAGACAGCAGCGCAAGTCCTCGCAGATTTTGCAGGAAAAGGGTTTGGCCAATTCAAGCCCGCCCTTTCTGACCTGGCGGTTTCTGTGTTGAGCCCAATCTCTGAGAATATGCGCCGCTTACTAAACGATCCGGCGGAGCTGGATCGGATCATTGGCGGCAGTGCTGAACGCGCCCGGTCTGTCGCTGCTCCGATCTTGCACAAGACCAAAGATATCGTCGGATTCCTCCAGGTTTAACGCAGCGCTTATTTTTTTGCGTACTGCACGGCGGCACGACCCACGGTCTCACGAGCAATGATGAGCTTGGAGACTTGGGCCGTGCCATCGCCGATCTCTAGCCCCATCACGTCGCGCAGGCGCTGCTGATGCGGTAGGTCGCGGCTATAGCCTAAGTGGCCATGGGTCAGCAGGCACTGGTGGATTGCGTCGACAGAGACCTTTGGCCCCATCCATTTCACCATCGCTGCTTCTTTCGTGTGTGGCTTGCCAGCGTCACGAAGCGCCAGGCACTCATAGGCCAGTAGGCGCGCCGCACGGACTTGGGCATCGGCTTCCGCCAACGGAAATGAAACGCCCTGGAATTCTGCAAGCGGCCGGTCGAACGCTTGGCGTTCAACCGTGTAGGCCCAGGTTTCATCAATGGATGCGCGGGCTGACCCAAGACACATCAGGGCGATCAGCGCGCGGGAATAATCAAAACCCTGCATCACGCGCACGAAACCCATGCCCTCATCACCAACGCGGCGGCTGTCGGGCACTCTAACGCCATCAAACCATACGGACCCACGCCCGACCGCAAGGCTGCCCAAATCATCATAAGCCGTGTTCGATACGCCGGGCATATTCATATCAACCCAAAATGCTGTAACACCCCACGCGCCGCTGTCAGGCTCTCCCGTTCGAGCGGCAACCAGGATGGCATCCGCTTGATTGGCGCATGAGATCGATGCTTTTTCGCCGTCCAGCACCCAATCGCCGCCATCGCGACGTGCGCGGAGTTGCAGGTTGGCGGCATCTGTCCCGCCACGGGGCTCAGTTAACCCAAGCGCCGGCAGCAAACGGCCCTCTGCAATGCCCATAACGGCTTCAGCAGCTAGGTCATCGGGCGCGTGCTCCGCCATGACTCCACCGATCAGTGAACCCAGCAATTGCACATAGGCGACGTTCAGATCACCCCGGCCAATTTCCTCAATCACCACGCCTTGCGTCAGGCCCGGCGCGCCGATGCCGCCTAACTGTTCTGGCAGATCAGGCGCCACGAGGCCCAGCGCACCCATTTCAAGCAGCAGGTCACGATCAAAGCGGCCATCAGCCTCGCGGGACTGGTAATGAGGGGCCAGTTTTTCTTCAGCAAAGCGACGCGCGGTTTCGCGTACCGCTTCCGTCACTTCATCAAGCTCAAACTGCATAAGGACCTGCCTGCACCGGGAACGTTCGGCCAAGCATAGGGAAAAGCCGCCTAGTCGAATATACCGTCAATCAGAAGCTTAATCCGCCCAAGCAGGCCTTCTGGGTCATCGACATCAGAGATAAACGTGACGATGGCAATCGCCATCACGCTGGCCATAATCCCAAGTTCAATTGCCGCGACCCCATGGTTCTCGCGCCTAAAATGGCGTAATTTGCCAGCAATGAATTGACGGGTCATAAGGTGCTCCTGAACGCGGTACTCGTGAACTGTAACCCTCTGGTCCTGAATTCGAATTAAGTTCTATCAGCGACAATTCCATAAAATTTTCGACAAACCGGCGAGGCATCATTGCTGATATTCAGTATTCGGTACGGACACGCTGCATATAAATCCAATTTTCCTCTGCAGCTTCGGACTAAGCCAGCCCGGTTCAAGCTTCAGTTTGTGGCTGGTTTGCTGGCCTTAATGACATTGACGACCACAGTTTGTGCTGCCCCGAACCGGCTCACGATCGCCAGTGCTTTCGCGACACGGCTACCTGAACTGGGCTCCCAGGGTGTTGAGGCCACGCGACGCATCAACAAGAAGCTCGGCCGTCAGTTGAATGTAACGCTGTATGACCCAGGAAAATTGGCACCACCAGGTCGATATATGGACCCCGTGATTGTCGGCGCTATCGACGCTGCATGGAGTACGCCCAACCTGCTGATCAATAGGAATTCCGCGTTCGGCATATTCGGCGGACCGCCATTCGGACTTCCCGCTGCTGACCACATGCGCTGGTTGGCTGGCCCCGCCAGCACTGCCTATACGGCTGCTTACGAGGCAATTGGGCTAGCAGCGATCCCGTGTGGTGTTATTGCCGGACAAGCGTTTGCATGGACACAGGAACCCCTAAGAGCGCCCGGTGACTTAAAAACCTTGCGGATCGGCATTGTCTCGCCTGGGCTGAGCGCGCATGTATTGCGCACTGCAGGAGCGCAGGTTCGCGCCTCCAGCCCTGCTGCACTTCATGTGATGGCATTGAGCGGTGCTTTGAACGCGGTCTCGCTCGGGCCTTACCGCGTTGATTTAAGAATGCGCACTCATCAGGTCGCCGGAAACGCCTATGCACCCAACCCCTTGGCACCAGCTTATGTATTGGACCTGATTTTCGGCCTGAAACGCTGGCGGGCGCTATCGGACACCGCCCGGGCAACGATCCGCACATCGTGCGATGAGACCATCCAGGCGGCCTTAACCCGTCAATCAACGGCGGAGCCCACCTCCCTTAAGCATCTAGCAGAAGATGCGAATTCACTCGAACTGATCCCGGCACCCATCGCCTCCCATCCGCTTGCTGCATGGCGCAGCACGGCAGAAAAGCTTACGGCGGCAAATCCAGGGTTTGCCGCCGCAATAGCCGATTATCCCTGGCCAAAGGATCTTGAGCGGTAGCCTTTTACCGAAGTGCAGCAGCCGCGCGCTGGATGCGCCGACCAGCTTCCTCCAGGACTTCATCAGACGTCGCGTAGGAAATCCGGAAGTGCGGGCTCAATCCAAAAGCAGACCCCGGCACAACGACCACCTTTTCTGTTTCCAGTAAATAAGCAGCAAAATCTTCATCGCTTTCGATGCGTTTGCCATCAGGCGTCGTTTTACCAAGCGTCCCTTCACAGGAAGGGTACACATAGAACGCACCCTCTGGCGTCAGGCAATCAAGACCGGGCGCTTGATTCAACATAGATACGATCAGATCGCGTCGCCCCTGAAATGCTAACGCGCGTTCTTTAATGAAATCCTGTGGGCCATCCAGCGCCGCTACAGCAGCCGTCTGGCTGATAGAGGACGGGTTGGTCGTGCTTTGGGATTGGATCGTACGGATTGCATCAATAATCACTTTAGGGCCCGCCGCATAACCGATCCGCCAGCCTGTCATCGCATAGGCCTTGGAAACGCCATTGGTCGTCAGGGTGCGGTCGTAAAGCTTGGGCTCGACTTCCGCGATCGTGACAGGCTTAAAGCCATCATAGGTGATGTGCTCATACATATCGTCCGTCATCACCAACACATGGGGATGCTTGAGGAGCACATCCGTCAGCGGCCTAATTTCATCGGCTGTGTAGGCGGCACCGGTTGGGTTGGACGGCGTGTTGAAAATCAACCATTTCGTCTTTGGCGTGATCGCGGCTTCCAGTTGCTTCGCGGTCATCTTGAACCGGTTTTCCTGGAGGCAGGGCACGATCACAGGCTCACCTTCAGCCAAGCGCACCATATCGGGATAGCTGGTCCAGTAAGGTGCCGGAATAATAACTTCCTCACCCGGGTTCACCGTAGCCATCAGCGCATTATAAAGAACGTGCTTACCGCCATTGCCGATGGTGACCTGATTGGGCTCGTAATCCAGGCCGTTCTCACGTTTGAATTTTCGCGCGACCGCCTGTTTCAGCTCCGGTCGTCCATCGGGGGCTGTGTATTTTGTATCGCCTGTCATAATCGCATTTACGCCAGCCTGAACCGCACTATCCGGTGTCGGAAAGTCCGGTTCGCCTGCTGCGAGGCCAATAACGTCTTCGCCAGCTGCTTTCATCTCCATTGCTTTGGAGTTCAACGCAACAGTGGCGGAGGGCTTGATCACGGATAGCCTGTCGGCGACGATGCCCATGGCAATAACTTTCTTTTTCAATTTGAGATACGCCCGCAAGGCGAGCGGCGCCAACCTATGCCTCACACGCGCCTCGCGCAACGCTCATATCATTGCGTTCAATGCATATCAGTGGCCCAGCTATTGCAGTACACTCCTCAAACTACATAAATGCCGCGGCATGTGTCGCAAATGGAGACAGATTGAAATGGCGCCAAATCTTCTAGACACCATCATGTCCGCCCAGGGC
>Ga0181597_10006338_pt1 | contig 11039 bp, 5 predicted proteins | sample 041ome_5_FD_148647 | JGI IMG/M metagenome (GOLD analysis project Ga0181597, IMG submission 148647) | Coastal salt marsh microbial communities from the Groves Creek Marsh, Skidaway Island, Georgia - 041403US metaG (spades assembly) | ecosystem: Environmental > Aquatic > Marine > Intertidal zone >... | reverse complement strand
TCTTTTTTTTCGCGGTCCCTTGCGGAAGAAAAAAAAGCGTCGTTTCGCGATAATTCATTTCTCAATTTCACTCCTCCCTTATAAGAAGAACAAACGAGAAGAAAGATAAAAGAAAGAGACGGAAGAGAAACGCTCGGTGATATAAAGAGAGAGAGAGAGGGAAAGAGAGCGAGTCTAAAAGAGCATAAAAAGAACACGGGCAAAGAGCCCGCCTCGTGAGCGCGAGGGCCAGGATTGGTCGACGAGAGATTGAGGAGAGGACAACGGAGAGAAGAAGGAATACACTCGAGGGAATAAAAAACGAACAACAAAAGCTCTCTCTCGCGCGCGCACGTGATGCACCACAACCGCCAAGCCTGGGCAGGCGTGGAGAGTCCTCTCAAACCTACGATCTCTGTGAATGTGGACGATTTCGAAACCGACGAGTACATCGACGACGAGAACGGTGGAGGACAAGGAACGACCAATGCGAACTCCTTTTTCCCTACCGCAGGGGTGGGTGGAGGTGCATTTGACCAACAATCTCAACGCCAACGAGAAGAAAAACCGACGTCGCCGTCACGAATAAATTTTTACTCGCCGTCGATTCCCATCGGTGGTGGAGGAGGAGGAGGAGGGTTCTCCTCGTCGTCGCCGCCCTCAGCGGGTGCACATCCCGTTGGAGGCGCTCAAATTTGGGGAGGAGGAGGAGAAAAAGCGACGTCGCCGCCGAGTCCTTTAGGGATGATGGGAATGATGGATACGACTAATACTATCGATACTAACGCGACGATGATGAGGAGCAGCATGACGAGTTTAACGACCCCGACGACGATGTCGAATAATAATAACAATAATCAACAACAACAACAACAGCGAGTGCAATTGCACTCGAATCTCTACATTAAAAATTTACCAGAGAGAGTGGACGAGTTGCAACTGAACGCGATTTTTTCCTTACACGGGAGAGTAGAGTCGTGTTGCGTAATTCGAGACGCGACGACGCAAGTCAGTCGAGGGTTTGGGTTTGTCAAGTTTCAAACGTTCGCGGACGCGGTGAATGCGATTGCGAATATGAACGGGAAGGTTATGCATAAGAAGGCGATCGAGGTGAAATTCGCAAACTCGGATTCGAGCGGGACGTCGGTAAACGGGTCGAATCCGCAATTTTCGAAACAGAACGTGTTTGGGGTAGCTCCTCCGACAGCAAATATTAATATCGCGTCAGCGTCGACGGCGCAGCAACCGGTGGTGAGTTTGGAGAATTTCGGGTCGCCGGACCAAGCGAATTCGGTAGTGAATAACTTGTTGAGCTCGACGGCGAATAACGCGGCGAATAGTAGCATCGTGTTTGAAGCCATCGCGCAGCAGCAACAACAGTTGATGCAGCAAATAGAGATGAAACCATCGGATAATATTTACGTAAAAGGATTGCCGCCTATTATGGCGGAAAATGATTTGATGCGTTTGTTTTCAAAATTCGGCAACGTCATCGAGTGCCGATTGTTACACGCTTCCATGACAACCTCTGTCGGAGCGTTGATACGATTCGAAACGGTCGATATGGCAACTTTAGCGGTAAATGCGACGAATGGAATAACTTTGGTTGGTGCGACGACGCCTTTAACGGTGCGATTTGCCGATTCGAGCTCGAAAAACAGACGAAGACAAAATAATAATGCGACGACGAATAATACGAACAACGGAAACAACGATAAATCCGTCCGAAATGGCAATCAATACAAGCCAAACGTGGAGAACAAGAACAACAAGAAATCTAACCGATATCTCAGCACATCGTCGCCGAAGAGAGGTGGCAGTAAGCATAATAACACCAGCTACTTATCGACGATGTCGTCGGATGAAATTAACCACGCGGGGTTTTTGGCAGATGAAGCGGAAAATTCGGATCTTTCATTCTCCTCGGGGGAAGATTTCGCGGTGGCGGCCGAATTTCGACTCAAATTAAATAATTTGCCGACGTTATGTAATGACTTGCTGTTGTACACAACATTTGCACCGTATGGTGCGATTAAGTGGGTGAAAACAGCGCTCGATGATGATGGGAGATGTTCGAGCGGTAACGCCTGGGTCGCGTTTCGAAGGAGGAAAGACGCGGAAAACGCCTCCGCGAACTTGCGCAACACGAAACTTGGCGAACGAATCGTCCAAATTGAAAGGACGTACAACTCTGTATAAAAGAAGGATATGTAAAGAAAGAGATTTTTTGCGGGTCGCGGCGGCGAACGAATTCATTTTTTAACTACTAATACAACAAACCAAATGAAATAATAACATTGTTGGTTTTACGTGTAACAATCGAACTTAATGAACATAATACTGGTATGGTATACATAGCAAACATGTAAAGAAAAATTTATATATATATTATTATCTGTGATTGTCATCTACTACATAGTTATCCTCGGCTTTCTTCCAAGGACTTCTTTCTTTCGGGCGCGCTTCTTCCTCCAACTCTATTTATATTCAGCGTTTCCATCGCAGTCACTAATTTTTCTGGCGATATGTCTCCTTGCACGAACGGAATCGCTTCTTCCAATCGCATGCGCAGACGCAAATATTTCGAATTTTGCGGCTTGATTTTCTTCTCTTTCCCGGTTTCATCCCACTCTTCGGGTTCTTCTTCTTCTTCTTCTTTTTCTTCGTCGTCGTCGTCGTCCTCCTCGTCGTCGTTTTCTTCTACTTTATTATTACTACGCGTTCGAGCCGCAAAGGTCCCGGAGGAAGATTCGTTTGAAGACGAAGCGGCTTCGTCGTCGCCGAGTACAGTCCTAATCACGTACTCTGCGCACGCCAACTTCCTTTTCCTGAGCCTCAATTGCTTTCTTCGTTGTCTCCCGTCGCCTCGTCTGGCCGCTCTCGCCTCGGGAGTATCGTACGACGCGTATTTCTTATACCTCCCTGGATTGACCAACTGCGGCCGCACGTGCGTCGCTTGCGTGCACTCGTGGCAACAAAATCCGTCCAACTTTTCAGAACATCCCTCGCACACTAAAAACAAGCGATTACAATCCACGTTCGGGCAGTTTCTGTGCGGTGGCGGCGCGTTCTTTTGTTTACACACGTGACATTCCAACGTTGCCGCTTTCTCGCCAAGGTCCGCCGCCGGCGTTCCTTTCGGCGTCATCGCCAACCGATTATCAAACACAAACAAATGGTCGTCCCACGCGTGCTTCTCCTCGTTCCCAAACTTTTCAAAATACGCCTGCACACCTCCTTCCAGAACCATGACGTTCTCGTATCCTTGCTCTTTTAGCACCGTGCTGTACACGTCGCATCGAATTCCACCGGTGCAATACATCATGATGGGTTTATCTTTCGGCATATCCGCCAACGGCCCGATTTTATCGTCCACGTTCGTTTCCACCGTCTCCCGAAACGATTCTTGGACCGGCCTTTGCGCACCTTTAAAGTGCCCAACGTCCCACTCGTACCCGTTCCTCACGTCTAACAGCAAAGGATTCTCCTTATCGCTTGGATCCTCGTTCGCTTTTTCGATCATCTCGTGCCATTCCTCCGGCGACAAACTCGTCCCGCGTTTCGATGTATCCGCAATCGGTAAATGCGCGGTGCCGTTTTCCAACTGCACTAATTGCGGTTTCACTCTTAAACGCAGATCCGGATGTCCGTGCTCGTGGTAAGGATACACCGAGATCCGCATCCCGTTAAACGGTGCTCTCTTCTCCACCCATCTCGCGTACGTCTCACCGTCCGTGCCTTTGCCGCTCATTTGCGCGTTCACGCCTTGTTCGTTCAAGTATATCCTTCCTCGGATTTCCAAGTTGTTCGTCTCGATAAACTCTCGGTGCGCGTCCACTTCATCCTCCGCGTTTGAAAGCGCGGTGAACTTGAAAAAAGTAATCAGTTGGTGCGTGTTGTTGTTCGTCGTGTTTTTATTCTTCTTCATCGTTACGCCTCCTTCTTCGTCTTTATCTTTGTCTTCTTCTTTCGCCGCCGCCGCGCGAGTCAAAGATGAGAAACCCCCCTTCATTCGTTTGGACGTGATGAATGTCGAACGAAAAAGCGAGAACAACAGCCCAGAACTTCCACCACCACTTCTCCGTTCGTTAAAACTCCTCAATGAGGAGTAGTTTAAAAGCGCTTCGTTCGCTCGAGACGATAAAGATCTTTTGCAGTAATGAGAATAACAACACGTCGCTCTGCTCGCGCAGCCTGATGACATTATTCTTCTTGTTTTTTCTCACTCTTGTGTTGTTAAAAATAATAATGTTTTTGTGTCAAAGTGCGAAAAAGAAGCAAAAAATGGCAAAAAAAACTTGCTTGCTTTCTTTTCAAAAAACAGAGAAGAAAAAAACAGCAGAAGAGACAAAACATTGATCAACTCTCAAAAACAGTCGTCTTTTCACACAAAAAAAAAAAGAAAAAAACTCAAATCATCATCGTCATTTTTCATCATGGCGCCGAGTTCTTCCTCCTCGAACAACGCCTCGTTCACGAAGATATTCGAGCAGATACATCACAAAGATCGAGGTGTGTGCGCTACACTCTGCGCGCGCTTTCGCTTTCTTTTTATTTTTCTCTCTCTCGACCGAGGAGGACCGCGGGAATCATCATCGTCGACGCATTTCGTGGACGAGATTACACCTCTGACTGACAAACTCTTCTTTTCTCTCTCTCTGTGTATTAATATAATCAAGATTACCGATGCATGGCGGTTTCCGATTTAACGCAAGAGCTACAAAAAGATACGTACAAACCACCGACGGCGTCGGACGTTGAGGAGAAAATCCACGAGGTTGTTCTCATCGCCTTGGTGGACATTTTCAGCGATTGCCGAGATTTGGCGATTCGAGCGTTGCCGACGCTTTTGAAAAAATCGACGAAAGAGGCGAACAAAAAGACGCTGCAGATTTTGTGCGAAAAGATTGCGCCGACGGAGAAAACGTTCGGACCGCACGTAGATAAGGAAGAAAGGAGTCGACACAAGGAAAGCGCGTCGGTGGCGTTGAAAACGATCGGCGTGGAGGGGTATTCCAAGGAGGTTTCGAAAGAGTTTTGCGGGAAGTGCGTGCCGTTCTTCGACCGAGTGTTGGGAGACGCGAATAAAGCGACGGTGCACGACGACGCGACGGAGATTTTGCAGATTTTGTGCGAAACGAAAGCGGAGTTTGTGGAGGCGAAAGACGTCTCGTCGTTGATTCAAACGACGATATCGAAAATAGAAGACAAGACGTACGGGCAGACGAGTAGAAAGAGATGCGCGGGGATTTTAGCATCTTTGAGTCGCGCGGCGAACGCGAAAGAATTAGCTGATGTTGTCGAGAAGACAGCGGCGAGATGTGAGAAGGCATTAGCGGAGAAAGATGTGATTGGGTGCGAGTTAGGGGCGTTTACGCTCGGGATGATTGCCTCGAAAGACGGCGGCGGGAAACGCTTGGTGGCGGAAAGCGCTACCGGTGGCGGCGGCGGTGCGAAGAAGACGAAAAAAGGCGGAGCAAATGGAAGTTTGGCATCGAAGACGGTCGTTCCGGTTTTGTCCAAGCTTTGTACCACGTTGGTGGAGAAGATGGAGAATAACGAGGAAGCCGATGAGGCGTTTGCATCCATCGCGGAACAATCGCTCATGGCGTTGGAAACAATCTGCGGGCGATTCGGGGAAGTGACTTCGAAATCAGCCAAGGAGAAGCAACTGGAGGAAATTTTACAAATGGCGGTGAAGTTGTTGACGTACGATCCAAACTACGACGACGATGAGGAGGAGGAGGACGACGTCCCGGCAGATGAGATGGAAACGTGCCAAATCCGAACACCCGATCACACGATGAAGGATGCGGATGACGAGTGCGAGGACGACAACGACGACGACGACGACGACGATGCGTACGATGAAGATTATTACTCGGACGAAATAGAAGACGACGATAGCTGGAAAGTTCGCAGAGCTTCTGCGAGAGTTGTGGGCGTAATTTTGTGCTCCGCGTCCGAAGGTATCCTCCAAAGACACCACGAAGTCGTGTTCAAGAAATTCTTCAAAAGAATGAAAAGTGACCGCGAAGATGCCGTAAAATTAGAATGCTTCGACGCTTTGACGGCAGCATTTGCCGCGTTTCCAAAGACTTGCGAGAGCGGTTTGACGCGCGCACTCGTCGAAAAAGCGCGAGACTTAGCCATTGTCAGAGCACAGCAAGAGTGCGCGCTCGAAAAAGCGAAGAAGACGTCTCAATCTGCAATCGCAGCGGCAACGAAACGCAAGATCGCGTCGCTGAAACTTCTCGGAAAGATTGGTCGCGCAAACAGAAGATTAGCTTTTGTTGAAGCGTCGGAGATATCGCGCTCGAGACTCGCGGATGCTATTGCAGGCGCCGCGGTGACGACTTTCACGGACTCGGGCGCTTCGAGCGAAAAGGATTCCTCCGCAAACCTGCGACTCGAAGCCGTCGCTTTTGCATCCGAAGTGCTCCGCGTGCCTACCGCAGACGAGCTCGATTCAACAAACGGAGATGCTCTCGCATCGGCAGCGCGAATTGCGTTCGCAAAAAAAGATATCGATAGGCTGACGGAGGCTGTATTTTCCTGCGCGAATGACCCCTACTACAAACTCGCCGCGGAAGGTTTGCGCGCGTCTGCGTGCATAGTTCGCAGAGCGCGTCCAAATACGAACGACGCCGTTCAAGATAAAGAAGGTTGCTCTGTGCTAGCGTCAGGTTCTCTCGAACGCGCGATATCGCGCTTGTCTCAGCAAGACGAGGACCAAGAAGTTAAAGACGCCTCGGTGACGCTCCTCGGCGATGTCCTCACGCACTTGGGCGATACGTTGAAGCCAGCTCAGCAAAAGCAAGCGCTCGATTTGTTATTGGAAAGAATGCAAGCTGAATCGACGAAATTAGTTGCAACGCGTAATGCCGCGAAAGTTGCACGACATTCACCCGCTCAAGTCAATCTTTCTGGAGTCGCCGGGGATGTGATTCGTGAGTTTGCTTCCTTTCTTCGCAAGAACGATCGACATTTACGCGAAGCTTCGATAAACGGCGCGCGAGCGCTCGTGGAGAGAAGCGACGAGAAAACTCTGAAGGATGCGGATTGCGTGTCGTTTGTGGAGGATGCGGTCACTGAGCTCGGTGGCTTCATTGAAAACGACGCGCACTTGGCGGCTATGTGCGTCAACGCCTTCGCGGCTATATGCGAACGGTGCGCGAAATTGAAAAATTCCGCGAAAAAAGCAACTGAATCTGAACCCTTAGCAAACGCGTTAAAGTTCGTGAGTTCGAGTTTGATTCAGAGGCAAGCGTTACTGACGCTAGAGAGATACTTTGAAGCTGCGGTTGTTGCCAGGAAGGAAACGTTTGAAGTCATCTACAACGAGTTGTCATCGATTTCCACCGTGTCACCTAATGACATGGAAACGGACGATCAAGCCATGGTTCGCATGCAGCAACAAGATATCGCGTCTGTTAGGTTAGAAATGAAAAACCGCGCCGCGTGCATCGCGAGTGCCACTCTAGCGGCTGGCGATAAAATCATCAAGAGCACCATAGCAACGCTTATCGAGGAAATCAGCGATAAAGATGGTAAAAGACAAGTCATCTCGCTTTGGACGCTCGGTGAAATCGGGAAACGAACGAAACTCGACGATTCCAACGGCATCGATAATACTTTGTGGAAGAAACTCGAAGAAGACAACACGGACGAAGTGAAGACGGCGGCTGCGTTTGCGTTGGGAAGCTGCGCTGTTGGTAATAAAGACGCTTTTTTACCAAAGATTCTTGAAACCATCAAAACCACGAAGAAAGGTGTCCAAGAAATCTTGAAACACGGCGCACTGCGCGCACTTCGCGAAGTCATCATTGGCGCCGACGGTTCCTCGGAAGATGGCGTGCTCGCTGGAGAATCCTCGAAAATGGAGTACATGATGTCGCCAAGGAAGAAACGAGTGAAACGAGAAGACGACGATGTTCTCTTCAAGTCCACGCAACAGGCATGGGCCGTCGTCCTTGCAAAAGCGCGCGACGAAGATTTGAAAGACGATGCTGTCAAGGCGGACGTCGCGGAAGTTCTTGGTCGATTTGTCGCGAGAAACCACTCGCTTGTTAAGGAAATCGAGGAAGCGTTGAAGTCAATCGTCAAGGGCGCGAAAACGCCCGAAAACGCGACAAAAGCTGCTTTACTGGTCGATGCCGTTCGGTTTGCGCTGGTATCGTTGCCGAAAGCAGAGCATTTCAAGTGTTCTTTAGAGTCGTTTGTCGGATTGGTCAAAGACGCGGACCATAATTGTCGTCGCGCCGCGCTGCAGCTCCTCTCCGTCATCGGTAGAAGAAACAGTTCACAAAACGACGATTTATCGCCTTTGTTGGCGAAAGTCTTGCCAGACGTGCTCTCTCAGCTCCAAGTCAACGATGCCTTGATCAAAGAAATTGATTACGGACCGTTCAAACAGAACTTCGATTACGGTTTGGAACTTCGAACTGCGGCGTACGATTTCATCGACGTCCTCTTAACGCGCCCGAAGAGTTCCCTTGGATTTGCAATCCCCGAAGACGATATTGAATCGATGGTTGACACGATTGTCATCGGATTAAAAGATCCGGAGAGGAGCATCAGGATGGCTGTGCACGCCACTTTTGAAAAGCTTTGTCGAGATTCTGTTCCGAACGGAGCTGAGAACGTCGTAAAGAATGCCGACAAGGTATGCGAACTTTTGTTAGAAACGATGTGGACGACAGCGAACGAAAAAGCTGTGCAACACGAAAAAGATCAGGTCGACGAGCTCGTCAAATCGGCGTTGAAAGTCGTAAAAGCTATGGAAAGTATTCCCGACGTGGAATCGTACTCGAAAATCGTCGAAACGAAGAAAGAAATCGTCGATGATGCGCCGCTTGCCAAGTTATGGACAGGAATGTACGACTCGCCGCCTCACGAAATTTAAACGTTCTTGAAATACAGGAATTACAAATAGGTCTGCCAAATCTAATAATAATAAACAAACACACTGCTACTAGTAAGAACAAACATGTAATACTATAAACAAAAGAAATGCAATAATACGGCGTAACAGCTGTTCGCGAAATCGTACCCGATCCATGCTTTTCGCTCGCGGGCGAGAGATACATCATACATTATCTCTATCGTCTCCCAGGAAAGCCCCCATCGTCTCTGTCGTACAAAGACGCTTCGAAATCCATGGCGTCTTCCACTCTCTCGCCCATGTGCAACAATTTTGCCGCTCTTTCAGAAATACCAAACTGCGCCATGTGCTCTTCGACCCAATTATCCCAGCACCAAGAGGCCTCTTGGAGCTCCCAACGCAATCGTGCTCGGTCAGCAGCTTCGGACATGGCGAGAAATGCGGACGTTTTCCCACCAGACGCGTCAACCTCCAACGCTAAATCGACAATCGCCTAAAATGGATTTTTCATTCAAAGAGGAAGAAGAAGAAGAAGTCAGTACGACAGAGAGAGAGAAAGAAAGAAGGAGAGAAACGAAACGACGAAAAAAAATAATTGGCTAAAAGTCAAAGCTCTCTTTTCTCTTCTTTCAAAATGAAACGTGTTGGCTTTTTCTTTGTGTGGAGCGACTACGGAAATGGATGGCGCATTTTCTTTCGACATGGTTTGCGAATTCCGACATCCACAAATGCTGTTTCGTCACCGTCGCCAAGAAAAAAGCTTCTGTTTCATCGCGATATGAAAGAAAGAAAAGAGAGAAAACAGGAAACGAAATCCTAATATAGATGCCATACCTGTTGAATTTCCGGTAACGCGTTAATTTCCGGCGTCGGATGTAAACTCTCCAACCGTTCAATCTTCCTCTCTCTCGCTCTTTCGGCCACTTCCAAGACCAAACAAAAATCGTTATCCGCTTTTTGTTTCACAAAGTTCGTCAGCGTGAAATACTCCCCGTCTTGAAAAGTGTGATCCGCTGGCTCTCCTAAGTGTAATCTTTGCACCTTCTCCAAAATCGACCCGGGTTCCGCCGTCACCTCCGTATACGCCGGCTGCAACCAGTCGTCGTTATCGAACCACCCGTCGTCCGGCCCGGAGCTAAAATCAGAACTCATGAACGGATTCGACGGCGAGACCCAGGCGTTCTCGTCGTCCTTCATCGCCGAAACCGACGCCGGTTTCATGAAATAATCGTCGTCGTCCGCATCTGATGAGAATCTGCTGCTCGACGATGATGTCGCCGGCGGATTGTTCGCCATATCGTCCAGTTTCATCTGCGTCCTCCAGTCCAGGTTATCGGTAGAAGACGTTGAAGATTCTTCGTCGTCCATCTCGTCGTAATCATCCTCCCACACCTCCTCGTCTAAATCCTCGTCTCCAGCTGCTGCTGCTTTTACTTTCCCTCCTCCTCTTCGCGCGAAGGATAAAACAACGCCTCTCGCGTTCCTCTTTCCCTCCCCGAGACGACGATGCGGATGATGTTGATGATGATGGCGGCTCGTCAGTTTCCCGAAAGAATGATGAACGTTGTTGGAACAAAAACTCGTCGACGCGCCTCGCGTCGTCCTCGTTAAAAAAGATGACGATTGCATCATCATCCTCTCTTTTGTTCAACACTCCTCCGCGTTGTTGTCAGAAGAAGAAGACCAAGACTCGTGCTCTAGACTGTGTCGTTCTTTTTTTAAACCAATAATGCGGTTATTTTATCTTTTTTTTTCGTCGTCGTGTTGTTGTTTTTTTGTGACTCTGCCCCATTTTTTTCAACTTTTTTTTCCTCCTCTCTCTGATCACATCAGACATGCGCATTCTTCTTCAACCTCCTCGTGCGACTCTCTTTTAAAGTCTCGCATATACTAATAAGTATATAACACTATGAGACGAAAGAATCCACATCCTAAACGCGCGGTGAACGCGAGGACGGTTTTGAAGGTTTCGAGAGATAAAGAAGAAGAAGAAGTGGAGGAAGAAGAACCTTTGGTGTTGTGTTTGAAGATTCCTGACGAGGACGATGATCTCGAGGCAAATCATCATCAGATACAAAAAGAAGAAGAAGAAGAAGAAGAGGGAGAAGACGACGACGTGGAGCGATTGTGGAGGATTATGTGCGTGCCACGTGACGATGTCGTGGAGCAAAATCAG
>Ga0181597_10006329_pt1 | contig 11055 bp, 12 predicted proteins | sample 041ome_5_FD_148647 | JGI IMG/M metagenome (GOLD analysis project Ga0181597, IMG submission 148647) | Coastal salt marsh microbial communities from the Groves Creek Marsh, Skidaway Island, Georgia - 041403US metaG (spades assembly) | ecosystem: Environmental > Aquatic > Marine > Intertidal zone... | reverse complement strand
TGATTTAATACATATTTTAAAAGATATTCAAGAAATAGAAGTAGCCGCTGATATTTTAACAAATATAAAGGGCACTGAAAGTCAGTCTGTTGTTGCTATGGATGTAGAACCTACAAAAACAGATATCGATGCCGCACAAGCATTATTAGGTTTACAAGACATACAACCATTACCACCTACTGTTGAAAAAACTATTGAACTACCTACTCAACCACCAGTTGAAAATATTGATAGTAAACCACCACAACCACCTGTTGAAAAAAAGAGAAGACGAGAAGAACCTGAATATGATGAATTTACAGGCGAACCAGTAGTTAAACGACGATTTGGTAAAAAAACAGGTAGAGGAGGTAAAAAGACATTAAAATATAAAAAGAAAGGTTCAAAAAAGAAACAGACCAAGAAAAAGTATAGCCAATAAAAATATAAGTCATAATTGTTATATTTTTATTCAATCTTCATATGTTTATCAATAGTGACCTCTTTCAAGACATTTCGCATTATTTTATCTTCAAAAGATTTGGTTTCTTCTTTTCCGTAACCACCTAATGCTGCCTGTGAATATTTTAAAAACTTTTCGCAATTTTCTGACCCCAATACATCTACATCTGGTGTCTCTCTATACCAAATTGGTCTCATTCGATCATTCTTATATGCTACACCCTTTACCGCCTTACGTAAATGTTCTTTATTCAAGTCTTTTTCCCACTTTTCCGCATCTTTTATGTATACTGTTTCTCGTTTTAAATCAGTACAATGCAGTGGTCTATTATATAAATCCATATTATTTATACGTTCTATCAATACACGCGATAATCCATCTACAAATCCCAATTCTCCTGTTTCAACAAAGTCTTCTATTGATATTTCCATATCTTTTATGAAATCGGTTAGTGACATCGCATCTTTACATTTCTCATTGAGGAAGACATTCAAATTAAATTTGTTATGACTGTTTGTATTTGTATTTGTTGTATTGTGATGATTATTACCCATGTTCTCAGTCATTTCCATCATCTTCTTATTTTGATCTATTATTAATTGTTTGAAATCCTGATTCTCTTTTACTAACAACATTATTAATGTCTCGTATTTGTTATTTTTCTCTTCCTCTTCTTTGTCTATATCATTATTAATAGTATCCTTTTTAATTTCGTTTTCTCCAGATGGTTGTTGGTTACATTTTAATTTATGTTTCCATAAACCTTGACGATACTTGAATTCTTTACCACAATGACATATATGACTTTTTATGATATTTTTGTCATTAGACGTAACTCTTTTATGTTTAGCAGTGTTAATATGTTTTTTATAATCACTCTTATTGCTTGTATAGTAGGAACAATCTTCACAACAAAATTTAACAGGCGATTTTTGGGCGTTTTCTGTAATCATCGTCCTCTTTATATAGAATGACATATTTATCTCTAAATCATTTTCCGCATAAATTACTTAATTTTTTTATGGTAACAAAAAATCCATTGATATATAGAATTGTTAGCATAATCGTAAGAAACGTAAAATATGGATATTTAATATAAATTTTATCTTCAACAAAATGAAAATGGACATTTTAAAAATGTCCAATTTCAAAATCTTCACCGAACTTTTATTTTTACTTTTTCAGCGTAAAATTATTTATTCAATACACATGTTATTTTTTCGGTTAAATCCATAAATAGCTTGTGAAAATCACGACGTTCTTCTAATATGAGGTCTTTAAGTTCTTGATTTTGTTTTAATAGTTCTTGGATTAAACTTTGATTATCTATTGTTGGTATAGAATCGTTATTAACAACAGGTGGTATAACTGGTTTACAAATGTGTTTATGTTTCCACAAACCAACTCTAGAAGTATATACTTTACTACATTCCAAACAATTAAAAGTATTGTTATTGTTACTAATAGGATTTATATGTTTATTTGTAGATAAATGTTTATTATAACTACTAGATTTGTTAGTATAATAATTACAATTCTCACAGTGGTATTTAAATGTAGTGCCGTTGAATATTTTTGGAGTATTACATTGGTTTGTATATTCTTTTTTTATAGGAATTTTTTCTTTTTTCATAGGAGGTATAGGTTGAATACTATTAAGTGTTGCACCTAATTTTTCATAATATTCTTGTTCTATTTTACGCGCGTCGTAACCATCTTTACAATTATGGAATGCTATAATTTCCATAATCCAATTATTCCATCCACCATATTCACGAATTGTTTTATATACTTTTTGTGAATAGTTTGCGGATTTTGAATTACCACAACTAGCTTTATGAGCGTGTTTGCGTTGAACGAAGTTAGTAGTATGTCCTACATAAAGATCATTATTAGTTTCATCTTTACAATAAATTTTATAGAATATTGTATTTGAATAGTCAATGTCAGTTTTCGGCATCTTAATATATTATTATGTGAAATCTTTATATAACTATTCGCATTACTTATTATTTTCATATAAGATAATAATAAAAGTTTTGGAACCTTCTATGTTCGTTTTGTAACATTTGGTTCTTACATTTTAACGTAAATTAAATTCTCAAGAATATATAAATGAGTAGCCCAACCTATTATTCAGCAATATATATTATAAATCGTTCTAAAAAAGTAGCATCAAAGATGTGTTTTCCAGGATATACTTGCGATTTTTTACCAGAACAAATAAAATTAAAAGAATTAGCAGATTTAGTCGCAAATATGCAAAAAATTTGTTTTAAAGATGAGAACATAGACAACGAAAATAGTGATCGTTTATATGATTTGTTTACTTCAACCAAAGAAAAAACAGTAGCAGTAGCATTAACATTAGGATATGGTACGGGTGTTATAAATTATAATGATTTTGTAGATGGTGGTTCAGCAACAATTCAGATGAGTTCTCAAGAAGTATTATCAAATCAACAGCCTTGGTTGAATGAAGTATGTAGGTCAAAGCGTATTTTAGAACAAACAACAAGTCCAGTTAAACAAACAATGAACTTAATTGATAAATATATTACAAGTACATTGATGAAACAGTACAAAAAAGTAAATGGATTATATTTGTATGTAGAAAAATCACCAGAACATGGTGATCCAGAGTTTTTACTTAACTATTACAAGAAATATGGCTATAAAGAGTTTCTTTTAGGTGATGAAGAAGATGAAGAATATTATTATATGAAGAAGCATTATACAGACAAATCAGTATCTTTACGCAAAACGAATACGAAAAGTAAAACATCAAATAAAATATCAAATAAAACACGAAAATTAAAATCTACCGTAAAATCTAACAGTATATAAACAATAATATTTATATTATATATATTATCAAATGAGTTTGAATTATCAACAAGATAATTATAAAGATGAATTAATATCTTGGAATTATGAATTAAATATCGAAGATATACTTCATGATATGGTTACTAGTATGAAAAAAAGTGATTTAGCACAAAATACATTATTTCATACATGTTTGAGTGAAATGTTAAGCACACCTACATCAAAAAAAACCCCTGTTAACGTTCTTAATATGATAAACGATAATATGAAGGCATCGGCGATGGATGGTGATGCAACATTTGATAACCCTATAAAAATACCAAAAAATTCAAATAAAAAGCACCATCAGTTAAGAAACGTGAATTATACTATACATGATACATTTTCTGGTAAAAGAATAGGTATTGCTGATAAAATTACACCATCTCATTATTTTGATCCAGCAAACAGAACTAATAACCACAAGATAGGACAAGAAATTACAAATTTTTTAATAAAAAATAATTTATCGAATAAACCAATTGATTTGACAAAATATGGTTTTACCGACACAACTGTTAAAATAAACGTTCAATCCAACAAATTGCCATATATACAATTTACTATAACAACACCTTATGAAAAAGATTTTATAACAAAAATTGAGCTAAATAGCGGATTTACTATTCCAGAAGACGAAAATTACGAATATTTGGGTGGTAATCCAGCAAAAAGCGAATTTTTTAAAAATAATGAGACAAATATTACCCCCGTTCTTGTAAAGCATGGAAAGCGTTTTATTTTATGTAAATTATTAGGCGATTTAATGCATACGGTTTTTGCGGGTAGTGGTGATTGTGTATTTACACTTGATACTTATTTACGTGATAGATGCATTAAAAATAAAGTAGATGTCATATGTAGAACAGCTTGTGATGAAAGTATGAAAGATTGTATAGAAGAATATAAGGGAGGAGGTATTGAGACTAAGACTAAAGGTAAAACCGTAGTAGCAAAAACAACAAAGCCAGCAGCAAAAACAACAAGACCAGCAGCAAAATCGAGAGCATTATCTATAGAAAAACTACTAGGTATAAAACCAACAAAAAAGAGAAAGCCTCGTCTCAATATTTTCTATTATTATCCTACAAATTTTCAATCAGGTGCAGGAAGTGATAAACAAATAGGTGGTAGTAAACAGTATATATTTGAGAATGAATCAAATAAACTAAATTTATTAGATCATATTGATAATTATCTTATCAAATTAAATAATTTTGGTGGTGTTTTAACGTTTAATATGTATGGTAATAATGTCGCTTGTTCTGACAATGTAAAAAATTATATTCAAAATTTATATTCCTATTTATCTGGAGATTGCAAACAAGCAATTATGAGTATAAATACGTCTATGGGAACAGATGAATTTAATAAAGAACTTACAAAATGGTTTCCTCAAGATATATTGTATTCATCTGAAGATATGGAAACTGAAATACGTCCAATTACAACACAATATTTTTCACCAACCTCTGTTAAAGTCATATTTCCTTATAATAAAAATATCCCCAATGAAATAAACTATTTTACATATGAAAAAATATCATTTGACCGGTTTGTTAGACCCGAGTTAGAACCACCAACGATGTCTCCTTATACGTTAAACGATTTATTGACTTATTTCGGTCAAACGTTGAGGAATATACCCCAACCAGATACAAGCGAACAATATTTACTTGGTTCAGACGAAATAGAGAAGGGTCTTGAATTAATAACAAAAATAAAAAACAAGCATGAATTGCAAAATGACGATGATTTCGTGATATTAATGGACCATCTTATAGATTCATCATTCACTACAGAAGATGATTTATTAAAAGCATATTTAATGGTTATTTGTGGAAATGATGAAATAAAAGCATATACAATTTACACAAGTTTATTACCTTTGACATATTTCAATGGTTTTAATATATATGATTATGAAATATTAACGAAGTTTGTAAAAAAATTAGGTGTAAACGAGTCTTTACCTGGTGGATATGAAGCATTCATGGAATTAATTATTGGTAGCGAAGAACCAGAAACAGTTTTTCCCACTATGAAAACAGGAATGAATATTAATGAAATGGAAATAGATAAACCAATTCATCAACGATTAGATAAACCAATTCAGCAACCATTAATGATTGGGTCAGGAAAGAAAAAAAAATATTCTCGTAAAAAGTCAAATTCAAAAACAACAAATAATAAAATAAAAATACATGGTAATAGAAAAACTCATAAGAAGAAATATACGCGTCGTAACAAGAAGATATAATTTTGATAAAAAATTGAAAATCTTTTTATCAAAGAATAGTAAGCAAATAGTATATTCATACAAAACGAATAACACAATGAAGTCAGTAGAAGTAGTATCTGAAGAAGAAAGGATTGCATGGCGTCAACGCGCTCAGGAATTACGCATTCATAAAAAAGATAGACCGAAATATTATCCATTCAATATCGATGAATGGGAAGAAAAAGGTAAGGAAATCGTCTATAAATATAATATTCAATTACAAGAACTAAACAAAAAAAGAAAGCAAGTAGAAGAAGAATTTAATGTAAGAAACCAACTAAGATTAGTTACAGATATTGAATTAAAGAAACAGCAGCTTAAACAAGAACAAGAAGAAAAAGCAAGATTAAACGAAAAACGAAATGAAACAAGACGTAAGAATAAATTAGAACGAGAAAAAAATCAAGTAAATCCCAGACGTTCAAGTCGTATAGCAAATGGGTTGAAACAAAAGGAAATGATAGCAGCGGAAGCATTATTATCTTTGAAAAATGCTAGATTTTAATTTAATTGTAAGGTAAATAACCAGTTTTTTAATGAAATAAAAATCTCTGTATATGTAAATGGACGACACAGAGAAACCATTATCAATATTTATGGGAGTTTTAGCCTTGATAGTAATTATTTATCGTTTGATATATATAGGTTATCCAATATTTGAGGAAGGAGTTCGTAAGGGAGAAATATCAAAAATATTAAAATCGGTAACATTATTGGTATAAATTAGTTTTCTTCAGCTAACAATTCTTCACGTTCTTTTTTACGGCGTATTTTATCAGCTTGTTTGTTATCTTTATCTTGCTTGCGTTGTAGACCACGTTTATCGGTTCCTTTTTCCCATTCCATTTCAGCAGCAATTTTATTTTGTTCGTCAATGCGTCTAAGTTCGCTTTGTTCTCGACGATTGATTTTTTTCTGTTCTTTGGAAGGCATATAATATGATATATGATAACATATTATATAGTTTTTATACGTTTTTGAATATTATGATTTTTCATCAGACTTGGTATTTTGTTCTAATCGAATAAGTTTGTCTTGTATGAGTCGTATTTCTTTAAATATTCTTTCGATAAGTATGGCGGATGTTTCATCGGGTTTTGATGGAGTTGTATTATTCAATGGAGCTGGTGGTAATACTTTATATAAATAAAAAACATACAACAAGCCGATTAGAAAGAGGTTATCGTAGTAGTCGTGGCATTTAATAAATAGTCTTTCGGCGTTTTTATTTGATTTGTTCTTATCTGGGTGGCATTTGAGAACAATTTTTTTATAACATTTTTTGATATATGCGTTAACAATAGAAGTTTTTTCATCATCAGGTTCTTTATCATCATGATCTTTAATGGGTTCCTCTTCATTTTCTTTTTTTGGAGTATTTTCTGCTGGTTTTTCATCAGGATTGGCTTTTGTTTCATCTTTTTTCATATTTTTAAATAGGAAATTAAAAAAATCATCGCCTTCGGTGTATTTATCACTACCGTCGTACGATGAATCATCTAATATGTTCTCATAATGATCCATAATTTCATATATTTTGTAAAATATATTGGTAGGTTCTTCCATTCTATTATATGATTAGATAAATATGTTTAAGTTGAATACAAAATTGAAATATAAGTTGTATTCAATAGCATAGTAAATAATAGATAAAATGATAGATACCAGTTTATCAACAATAATAAGTGATAATATAAATAAATTTGTCAAACCAAAGAATGATATTTATCGTATTAAATACGTAGAATGTTATATAGATACATATTTTGATGATGATGATGATACATTACAATATGACTTGGAAACTAATTATAAAAATCGTGTAGTTGAGTTGGTAACAGAGTTGACCGATGAAGAAAAGGAATTACAAAAAGAAAATGAAAATTGGATAGACGATTTTTATATAGAAGGTAGTCAAGAAAAGTATATAGGAATGATAGATACAGGATACTTGCATATAAAATTATTCAAACATATTTCAAAACAAATAGAATTAACAGATAATTGTAAAGACATATCAGCTACTCACACAAAACCAACACATAATTTTATGTGGATTTCATTAGAAAAATTGACTTGATAATATGTGTTCTCTCATAATAGAAAATTGAAAAACTTTTTTATTACAGTAAAGTAAGTAATCAAATAACAAGTATAGTATAATAATACAATACAAAATGACAGGACTTACTCTAAGAACTAAAAAAGACATTTGCAAAGGAGATATAGTTGTTTTATGCGAACATTTAAATGATGAATTTAAAGGTTCGTGTGAATTTCAACCTGAAGGTATTACTGAAGGAGGTATCTTATATAAATTCAAGGATGGTACCACCGGGTATAAATCAGTAAGATTGTGCGTAGGTATGCACGGAAGTGGAGGAAAATGGTATTGGGTCAATAAAGAAACAGTCATGTCTGAATGGTCTAAGAATACGGATATTATATTTACTGCTAATACCAAGTTCGATACAGCACTTAAAAGTTTGGAAGGTGCTCCACCATTTACTAAAGAGGAATTACAGATATGGGAGAGGTGTTTCAATAAAATTGATATCATAAAAGTAGGTAAAAACTCAAAAATGTAGATAAATACTCAAACGAAAAGAAATAAAACAATAAAAAATTAAAAACCAAAATAAAAAAGGCTGTATATAGGTCTTTTTTATTTGTGATGGAGGTTATCAATGTTCTCGATATAGTGATTAGTGTATCTAACAATAGCACAAATTACCATTGGTTTTAATCTTTATTAAATTGATAATTTCATCAAACATATTATCAGGAATGCGGATATATTTGTTTGATACATTATCAATTACATACGGAAATGATGGTGCTAATGAAATATTATTAGAGCAAATAACCACGTTATCTTTTATATCATCTAATATGTTAATATCATTATTTCCATGTTGTTTAAATTGTTTGATAGCATCTATTTTTTGTGCGTTTGTCAATGTAGTTATTTTATTTAATACTTCTAATGTATTTATCTCATTCGGTAATAATTTTGTTAATTCAATTGCGACATCAATTGAAATTTTATTTTCACTGTTTGTATCCAACAAGTTCAATACTTCTTCCGGCAAGTCCCTAAGTTTTAAATATTTTTGAATAGTTTGTTTTGAAATATGAATTGCGGATATTACTTTATCTATATCTTTGTTGTAAACATCGTAAAGTTTGGAATAAGACCTAACTTTATCACAAGTAGTCATTTGATTTCGCTGTACGTTTTCAACTAAACTAATTTCTTCTGCTTTTTGTGTATCGATATTTAAAACATTGCAAGGAATATGGGTTTTATTTAATTGTTTCATAGCTAAAAACCTCCGTTGTCCGGCAATAATCTCATATTTTTCGCCATTTAATCGTACTGTAATAGGATTAATCAAACCATTGGCGTTAATATCATTTGCCAAATCATAAATGCCAGTTTCATCTTCTTCACTGGTTAATGTTTTTCTAACATTCACATTTGACACAAATAAGTTATCAATTTCAATATTACAAAGTTCCATTATTGATAGTTATTATCAGGCTGTTCTATTTAAGTATATTTATTATATGTATATATATATAACTTACTATGATTACAAACAATGAAATACGAAATGACCTATGTTGTAAATTACCAATTGAACTAAAAAAGCATTAATATGTAATTATAAAAAGATGAAATTTTTTTATTTATGTAAGTTTATTCCTTTTTATGATTTGGTTTGTCAATGTTCTCAATAGTAAAAAATTCAAAACTTTACAACTAAGCCTCTCCTTCATCGAAAGAACCAGTAGTATTAACTTGAATATTCAAATTATGCGTGGTATCAACATTAATACCATATTTTTTTTTACATCCACGTTGATGTGAAGACAGTGACTGTTTATTTTTTCCCACGAAATCATTACATAAGTCACATTTAAATACTCTATCTTTAACATATGCGTATTTGGGTTCAAGATACCTATCCAAATTAGGCATAGACAAATTATCAATTTGTGTATTCATCTTTTTAGTGAAGTCTCGTAGGATAGTATGTAATGTTTCTTTATTCGTAATAAATGAACGATAATCATCGTTTATACCATCAAGAATGTCTTTTGAAATGTTAATGTTCTCGTCATTGATATTAATATCTTTCAATTTATTTGATAAATTATCAATGATGTCAACTGCTAACCTGACTTTCTCGGGGTCATAATCACAATTTTGAATATATATTAGAATATTACCGTTATTGATATCAATTTGAAAGTTCTGTTTAAATGCGATTCCGCTATGTTGTGAAATGAAAATCCCAGACATATTTAAAGCTTCAATATCACGAATAAACTTAGATATTTCCTCCTTTGGAATATTATAATTGTATTCCTTCGTCTCAATCATGATGTCGGGTTTATCAACTCTTTTTACGATAAAATCACCTGCGGCTTTGATGCACGTAGTATTCGTAATTTCAGCATTGGTATAAAGGCTATTTAATAGAGATGATAATTGTTCTTCTCCGAACTTACCCTTATGTGTAGATGATTTATATTTACCCAAGAACCCTTCAAGTTCTCCAAATAACTTGTCTTGTGTATTAACTGATGTTTGAGTTGTTTCTTTGATATTATTAATACTATTAGATAGTCGTTCTTCTGAAGCAGATAATGTAGAATATAATGGCTGTTGTATGTTCTGTATAACCGTACTCAGTTTGTTCTCAATATTATTTAAAAAATCAGTTTGTGCGTCTTTATTATTCACATTTTCAGTTAATTTATATGTATCATTGGTTATACTATTATGAAGTTCTTTGAGATTCTCTTTAATTTGTGTTTGAAGAGTATCTTGATTCTTTGGAATAATATCATTTAATATCAACGTTGTCTTATCTACAAGAATAGAATTGCTTTTATCAATAAGAGAACTAATTTTTTCATTACTACTCAATGAATTTGTATTAATGATTTGCGAGAAATCATCAATATATTCTTTTTTCATATTATTCATTTGTAATGCCATATTATTAGTAATATCATTAGTAAGATTGGTAACATTATAGTTCATTGTATTCAATGAGGTTGAAATGTTCTCGATCTTCTTTTGATTATCTTTCATAAATGATAGCAATTGGGAATTAATATTACTATTCAAGTCATTTGTCATGTTGTTGAATATTGAATCCATAAAATCAATTAATAATAAATTGACATTTTCAAAGTCTACATTTGAGTGTTTATTATAAAACTCATAAATTTTTTGATTAGATACTGCAATTGTATAGTCATTATGTTCTTCAGTCATTATAAATTATAATATAATATATATAGTTCTCTCTTTAAGTATTTTAAGTTCTTATTAACTTAGTGATTAAGAATATTAAGAACTTACTAAACTTATTAAAATCTTAAATATCTTAAATTAAGAATATTAAGAACTTACTAAACTTATTAACTTTTTACAACTCATAAATAT
>Ga0181597_10006322_pt1 | contig 11061 bp, 12 predicted proteins | sample 041ome_5_FD_148647 | JGI IMG/M metagenome (GOLD analysis project Ga0181597, IMG submission 148647) | Coastal salt marsh microbial communities from the Groves Creek Marsh, Skidaway Island, Georgia - 041403US metaG (spades assembly) | ecosystem: Environmental > Aquatic > Marine > Intertidal zone... | reverse complement strand
CTGGAAAACAATTGTCTAAGTTGGTTTTTTCATCCAATAGTAAAGATTTAGAAATTTCAAAAATTTATAAAGGATTACCTAAAAAGTTTATTTTTCCTAAATTAAGAGTTTTTTATTTTAGGATAGCTGTTTGGTTTTATATGATAAAAGATAAATTAAATATCTGAGGATGAGCAAAAAAATTAAAATTCATATCCGAAACAATCATTGGAAACATGGTTCTTTACCCTGCGACCCCGAAGGTGAATTAAATAGCACGATCACTAAAGAAGAATTTGAAAAAGGACTTAGTAAGAGTCCTGAATTAAGAGATAAAGTTGAGTATTTTATTGATTGGGATGATGACAATTTTATTTCATCAATGAAGAACTCAGATATTTTATTGGGGTGGAATTTTCCAACAGAAAATTTAAAAGAAATTGCTCCAAACTTGAAATGGATACATGTTATCTCTGCTGGAGTTAATCATTTAGCGCCATTTGATTGGATGAAAGATGACTTAGTTTTAACAAATAGTAGCGGTGTACATGCAGTTAAAGCAGGAGAATTCGGCTTAATGAGTATTCTAATGCTGCAAAATCACATGACCCGAATAATTACTAATCAGAAAAATAAAAAATTTATTTCTTTATTAAGCAAACCAATAAAGGAGAGAAAAGTAGTTGTAGTTGGCACAGGGGCCCTAGGTGGATCTATGATTAAGCACATCAGTTTATTAGGGGCTAATGTGATTGGTGTTAATCGAAAAGGCGGGAAAGTGGAAGGATGCTCAAAAGTAATTACCTTTAACAAAATTGATGAAGTCTTACCTGATGCTGATTTTTTATATCTAGCTGTTCCAGAAACTCCTGAAACAAAAAATCTAATTAATAAAAAAAGATTAGATAGTTTAAAACCATCATGTGGAATTGTTAATATTGGTAGACAATCTGTAATGGATTATGATGCCTTAAGAATAAAACTTGAGAATAATGAGCTTGCCGGAGCAATTCTAGATGTATTTTCTGAAGAACCTATTAGACAAGAATCTAAACTTTGGGATACACCTAATTTAGTAATCACTCCTCATATTTCTTGCGATAGTGAAGGCAATTATATTGAGCTTTGTTTAGGAATATTTTTTAAAAATTTAAAATTATTTATTGAAAATAAAGAGTTAACAAATCAAGTAGATAAAAAATTAGGATATTAAATAATTTCTATTCTTGAACTTTAATTATAGAAAAGATAAATTATTTCATGATTAAAAGTAGATTTGAATATCTAGTTTTAGAAAGAAAAGAACTTTTGCATTTTGACTGTTATAGAGAACCCAAAACAGTATTTATCAGATTGAAAGATAGATTGGCCAAATTAAAACAAGAGGGTTGGGAATTGACAAATGATTTAAAAGAAAACCCTTATTATTTTATTAGAAAAATTTAATTAATTTAGATTAAGACAAAATGCTTTCAAAGCTCTTATGTTTTATTGAAATTCACCAATTTAAACTTACCCATGTTGATTTAACTTTTAGTTTAACTGATAAAATAGAAACTTTTCAATGTATTAGATGTAATAAATTAAAAATTGTAAGAAGGAAGTCGAAATAAAAAATCTAGTTTAATCGACCCAAGTAGTTAACCATTATTACACCAACAATAATGAATATTATTCCAATGATTCCATAAATATTTGGAACTTGATTATATTTTAGCAATGCAAATAAAACGACCCCAGTTACCGTTAGGCCGCTATATGTTGAGTAAGCAAATCCAACTGGTAGGGCGTGCATTGCTTTAGAAATACAAAACATAGTAACCATCATAAACATAATGCATAAAATAGATGGAGTTAATTTTGAAAAACCTTCAGAAATTTTTGCAAAACTATTTGATGCTATTCCACAAGATATCCCTAGAGCTAAAAATAAATAACCAAATAGAGGTTTCATACTAAATATTTACTTTAGCTTTAGAGCAGCTATAAAAACTTATTTCTTTTTCTACATTATCAGTTTTTATATTTTTGGTAATTTCATGAACCAATTCACCTGTGGTTCTATCTATTATTGAAGACTCTGAATAATCTCTATCTTTATTAAAAGCTTTAAATAAGATTATATCTTTGTTTACTACTTTTACTTCATAGTTATTAAATTCATTTAAAAAATCTGATAATCCTTCAACTGTCAGCTCAGAAGGAACATTGGCAGTCACTTTTAGATTTTCAATATCGTTATTATCCACTTGACCTGGCAAAAAGGTTTCAAAATTTGTTTTTGACTTTTTGGAAAGTAATTTTTGAAATTCACAGTTTAAAATTTCATTTACATCAAATTTAACATCAATATCTTTAGCATTTACAATTGAGATTGAGTTAACAATTACAAAAATGATAAATAAAATTGATTTCATAACTCTAAGTTATCAAAAAGATAAAGGTTTAGCTATCCGAATTAGATTGCAGGTTTAACTTCTTCAACTTCTTTCACCGGCTCTGCAATTGGCTCTGTTATGGGATTTAATTCCATACCAACAGGTGTAATTGAGTGTGGCATTGGTGTAAACTGTGAGTCTGGATTATCTTCTGTAGTTCTTACTCTCATTCTATGTAATGCAAACACACCAATCAAAATGTGAAAAAACATTAAAAAGATAAAATAGCCATTAGAACCAATAATATTCATAAGAATTGAACATAAAAATGGACCACTCATAGCACCCAATCCAAAAGCAAATTGCAAACCAGCACCTGCAGCTACAAACTTTTCTTTTGGAATGAAATCATTTGTATGGGCAAAAATAATTGCAAACATAGGCAAACTTGCAAATGAAAATAGTACTAAGAATATATAAAACCAAAATTTAGAAGTAGCCAAATCACCAGGTAAATACATTTGTCTTGCAGATAACATTGCACAAAAAGCAAAAAAAGCTGCTGCAAAAGTTGCATAAGTAATCACTTTTCTTCTATCAAAATTGTCGGATAGTTTTCCAATAGGCCATTGCGATAAAGCTCCAGAAATTGCAAGTAAAAAAGTTACGACAGATATTTCTAAAATAGAAAAATTCATTGAAGCTGCATACACTGCCAATAAAGCAAACAAAGCTGATTGAACTGTTCCATACAATAATGAACTGACCATTCCAAGTGGAGAAACTTTATATAAATCTTTTAAGCTCATTCCTTGAATACTTTTAAAGTTAGGAGCTTTTCTTTTGGTTAATAAAATTGGTATTAGAGCAATTGACATTAATAAAGAAATTAAAATAAAAGGTTGAAAGTTTGTTGGAGCACTAAAGTTTAGCAAGAACATACCTAGCGCCATAGAGCCATATAAGATAATCATATATAGAGACAATACACTTCCACGATTATTGTTTGATGATCTGTCATTAAGCCAGCTTTCACAAATTGTATAGATAGAAACTAAACTAATTCCAGTCACCACTCTTAAAAGAAACCATGTAAATGGATTGATGAGTACAGAGTGTAATAATATTGCAATTGAAGCAAGTGATGCAAATGCTGCAAATGCTCTAATGTGTCCTACACGACCAATTACTGTTGGAATAGTTTTTGCCCCAATAAAATATCCAATATAATATCCTGAAAGCATAAAACCAGTGGCGGTGACACTAAATTGTTCTTGAACTGCTCTAACCCCTAATAGCGATCCTTGGAATCCATGAGCTATCATTAATAAGCTCATTCCTAAGAAAAGTGCCCAAGAGTTTTTAAGTATTTTGTTCATAAATTTAGCCCTATGTAGTTCGATCTATTCTTGAATCAAGACTTTATTGTGACAAAAATTATGAATTTTTAAGCTTTAGAAACGAATGGATTGCTATGGTTAAGATTATAACAGCACCACCTTGAATAGTTTCAATACTTGGCTGTTCTTTAATGACCATCCAAACCCAGAATGGACCTATAATAGTTTCTAACAAAAAGAAGAGGTTGACTTCTTCAGCGGGAATAAATCTAGGCGCTATAGTCACCAATACAAATGGTATAGCTACACACATCAAACACATTAAAGGAACAATATAGATATCATTTCCAACTAAATCATAGCTTTTGATAAAAAACATAGCAAAGATGGCTACAAATAGTTTTCCAACAACAGCAGCAGGAACTAAATTTTTTTGTTTTGCAGATCTAATAGTTACAGCTCCAATGGCTAATCCAAGAGCAGTTAGTAGACCTAACAAGTCTCCAAATATATTTCCTAATTGCAAAGAATCATAAAAAATATAAACCGCTGAAAAAAAAGTAATAACTATAGCAATCCAGGTTTTGCTATCAGGCATTTCCTTTAGGAAAATTGCACCTAAAATTGCAGAAAGCATGGGAGCCATAGCAATCATCACTAAAGTATTAGCTACGTTTGTATTTTGGATAGAAACTACAAAAGCAATATTTGTGACTGAAAATGTAGCTATATAAATTAATCCGTGATGGCCACTTGAAAATAAAATCTTGAAAAAATTAAGTTTGTAAATCAATAACATTCCAATTAGGACAGTAAAGAACGGAATAGCCCCTCGATAAAAGACTAATCCCCAAGTATCAATATTAGACAATCGAATGAATAGTGAGTCTGGGGTAATAAACATTACTGCAACAAAAGCTAATAAAGAGCCTTTCTGTTGATCAGATAGAGTTTTCATGCTTTTAAACCTTTCCAAAAAATACTAGCTAAATTCTTTTTAGATAAATCAAATAAAGTTTTTAGCCCTGTGGGTGAGGTTACATTAATATCACCATTTAATTTTTCATCTATAAAATCAATACCTGCAAAATAAATATTTTCTTTTTTAAGATCTTTAGCAATTATGGCTGAGATTTTTTTTTCAATATTTGTAAGATTAATATTAATTGGAATAGCTCCTTTACTCATATTGCTTAAGAATGATCCTTGTTTAGGAACTCTAGAAATTGCTCCACAAACTTTTCCATTAATTAAAAAAACTCTCTTATCACCTTTACTTATTTTTGGTAAAAATTTTTGACACATAATGTGATCATGTTTTTTAATTATCTTGTTAATTAGATTTTGATTAAATTTTTCAAATAGATAAATATCATTTCCACCATAACTATGAATTGGTTTAACAATAACTTTTTTATATTTTTTAAAAAAATTTTTTATTTCATCAAGATTTTTAGTAAATAAAGTATCGGGCATAAATTTTTGATATCTTGCTGAATATAATTTTTCAGAAACATTTCTAATTGCAGTGGGGTCATTAATAATTTTAACTTTATTCTTTATTGTGTCTAAAATATATGTAGTTGAAATATATTCTAGATTAAAAGGTGGATCTTGGCGAATTAATATAAATTTACAAGTTGAGAGGTTAATTTTTTGGGAATTTATAATTTTATAAAAATTTTTGGAATTATAATTAAACTTTATGAAAAAACCTTTAGCAATTACCTTTCCATTCACAATAGATAGATCTTTGGGTTGATAATAAAAAATTTTATAATTTTTTTTTTGTATTTCATTACCTAAAAAGACACTTGTGTCTGTTACAGGATTTAGTTTTGAAGGATGATTTCCTTGAATTGCTACAATTTTAGTTGTCATATAATTCATCTAAATTTTCATTTTTTGAAAATTTACTAATCATATGATCTGCATTTGTGGTCTTATTATCAATTAATTTTTGTAAATGGTTTAAGAATTTAGATTCATTGTCACCAGATTTGTTTAAATTGTCTCTATTTTCCAGTCCTTTTTTTGAAAGATTTAAAAGAATTTGTGCCCAATGCAAAAGATCTTTACCCATAAGTTGAGTATTAAAACCTTTTTTTGGCGCTTCTAGATATGCATTTATAATTTTATCCTTATCCCATTTAGATATTAATTCATAAGTTTCATCCAAATTGCCATATAACAATCCCACATTATAAGCTGGCCCCGAACATAGACAGTCCCATCCACACGCATCCATAGATCTTAATTCAATATATTTTTTTAATCTATTTTCAGTAAATATAGTTGATAGGTGGGTAGTTAAATCATTTTCTGTAGGCAATCTATTTCCAATCTCATTGATTTTACCATACATAAAATCTTTAAAAGTATATTTTTGTCCTGAAATATAATTTTTTTCATTTTCAATAAATAACATTGAAGAGTTAATTGTAAAATCTGCATATTTTTCAAAATTTAAATTTTCAAAAAATATTTTTGGCAATCCTCCTCTTGAAGTATTTTGCCAAACTTTTGAACGATAAGATAAATAATTGCTATTCTTTTTTTCAACTATTGAAGAGTTTGCAAATAAAGCAATTGATATTGGAACAATAGAGTTAACTACTTTAAACTTTTTAATAAAATCTTCTTCAGAGTCGTAATCAACATTTAATTGCGTGCCACAAGTTCTATACATCATGTCCAAGCTCAACTGACCACCTTTTGGCATATCTCTGGTCATTAGTTCATATCTTTGTTTTGGATTATTTGGAATCTCATCTAATTTAGAGATAGGATCAAAGCCTGCACTAACAATTTTTATATTTAATTTTTTTGTAACCTGTCTTAATTCAAAAAGATAATCTTGAGATTCTGCACACGCTTCATGAATATTATTAAGCTGATCTCCAGAAAGCTCAATTTGATTACCTGGTTCAAGAGTTATACTTTTTCCATCCTTATTAAGTCCAATAATATTATTTTTCTCTAAAATAGGCTTCCAGCCAAATTCAGCTAAAGCTGAAAACATTTCCTTAACTTTTGCATAATCAATTCTTTTATTGCTATTTAAATCGAACAGAAATTTTTCATGTTCAATTCCAATCTTAAATTTTTTACTTTCCTTAATTCCAGATTTGAAGTAATCGATTATTTGTTCTTTTTTATTAATCATTGATTTGTTAATTTTAGTATATTAGTTACTGTTAAGCATAGAATATGGTTTTCTAGAAAAAATATTTCTTACCATTGGTGCAAATTTTTCTAAAGGTAAACTTTCGTAATTAGGGTCAAAAGAAGCCTGATCCCATTTTTCACAAAAATCTATGGCATCTTGATAATATTTATGATCTTTATATTTTTCTCTTTGATTTTTATTTTTCCCTAAGTGGTGAGCATAATAATACATTTGAAATTCACCATGTTTTTCCACAATCCAGTGCGTTTTTTCACTGACATAAGGTTTTAATACCGCTGCAGCATATTCTGAATGATTTAGTGGAGCTAATTCGTCACCAATATCATGTAGCAGGGCAGCTACAATCATTTCTTCGTCTGCACCGTCTTTCAAAGCTCTTGTTGCTGTTTGAAGTGAATGTTCTAATCTTGTAATTTTATAGCCCTCAAGTGTAGTCGTAAGACCTTTCATAAAATTTAAAATTCTATCAGCTGTTCCATTTACATATTCTTGTTCATATCCATCCAGCAGTAAATATTCATCTTTAGTACCATCTTTCATTTGTGTGAAATTAACTGTCTTCATATTTAATTATTTGATGCAGAGCTTAATAGAGATAATTGCGTTACTTTACTATCGCCAAGTTCGTCAATTGGTTTTACTGGATAATCACCTGTAAAATAGTGATCTGTTAACTGAGGATAGTTTTCATTTCTATTTTTAAAACCAATGGCTCTATACAATCCATCAATGGATAAAAATTTAAGTGACTTTGCTCCAATATACTCACAAATTTCATTATTATTTTTATTAGCTGCTAACAACTCTTTTTTAGTCGGTGTATCAACTCCATAAAAATCTGGATATCTTATTTCAGGACAAGCAATCTTAACATGAACTTCTTTAGCTCCTGCATCATAAAGCATTTTTACAATTTTATGTGATGTTGTTCCTCTAACTAGAGAGTCATCTATTAAGATTATAACTTTATCCTTGATAGCAGTTTTATTTGCATTTAATTTTAATTTTACTCCAAGACTTCTAATTTTTTGACTAGGTTCTATGAAAGTTCTACCTACATAATGATTTCTAATTAATCCCAACTCAAAATTTTTTCCAAGATGTTGTGCAAATCCAAGTGCTGCAGCATTACCTGAGTCTGGTACAGGTACAATTATGTCAGCTTCAATATCATTTTCTTTTGCAAGTTCTATTCCAAGATTTTTTCTATGTTCATAAGCTGTTTTGCCGTCTAAAAGACTGTCAGGTCTTGCAAAGTATATGTATTCAAATACACAAGGCCTAACTTTTTTTGGTGGGAAGGGCTTAATACTAGTAAGTTTATCATCTTCGATTAAAATTATTTCCCCATTTTCAACTTCTCTAATAAATTTTGCACCAATTATATCAAGAGCACAAGTTTCAGATGCAAGCACATAACTATTTTTTAATTTTCCTATTACAAGAGGTCTTATTCCAAATGGATCCCTTACACCAATTAATGAAGTTTGAGTTAGCATCACCAACGCATATCCTCCTTGTATTTGAAATATCGCATCTACAATCTTATCTATTGTTTTAGCTCTTTTAGACTTAGCGATTAACTGAACAATTGTTTCTGTGTCTGAAGTTGTGTGAAAAATAGCTCCGTCTTCAACTAATTTATTTCTTAAAGTAATTGAGTTGGTAAGATTACCATTATGTGCAACTCCAATTCCTCCTGCATTAGTATCTGCGAAGAAGGGCTGAATGTTTCTTAGAGTGTTACTGCCAGTGGTACTGTATCTATTGTGGCCGATGGCGTAGTTTCCTTGAAGGTTATTAAGTACTTTTTCTTTATTAAAGTTATCTCCAACTAAACCAAATCTTTTCTCTGAATAGTATTTTTCACCATCAAAAGAAACTATCCCACAACCTTCTTGACCTCTATGTTGGAGCGCGTGTAAGCCTAAAGCTACTAAAGCAGAGGCGTCAGTAACATTGCTTATGCCAAAAACTCCACATTCTTCTTTTAATTTAGGATCAAAGTTCTTCAATTTTTTCTTTAGAATCTTGATATGTTTTTTCATTAGGAAATTCTTTTATGAGATAATTACTACCTTTTTCTAAGTATGGGAAGGTGTATGATTTATCCGTATTTAATGGCCATTTATCGGAGTTATACACAATATGTATACCTGAGAATAAGCATACAGAAATTATATATGCTCTAATAAATCCGAAAAAGAATCCAAACACAGTATCTAAGCTGCCAAGACCGGAATAGCTCACTGCTTTACTTATTCCTTTGTTAATCATTAGTATTAAGAAAATTACCACAACAAAAATCGATATTCCCAAACCAATATCAAGCACATACTCATTATCAATTACACCTTTTAGATATGGTTTAACTCTAGGGAATAATATTAAAGTTATAATATATGCTAATAACCACTTTGCCATTGCAAGTATACTTAAAACAAAACCTTTTTTTGAGCATTTGATTAAAGATAAAATAGTAATGATTAAATAAAAAATATCTATGATAGATGTTTCTGAAAAAAAATCCTTAATTGCCTCAAGCATTAATTCTATTTTCCAAATGGTTTAAACATTAAAATTAATGAAGGCAGCAAAGTTAAAACTGATATCATTGCTAACAACATAGCTAAACCAGTAAATAATCCAAAATAAATTGTAGGTATAAATTTTGATAAAACTAAAATTGAAAAACCAAAAACTATAGTAATAGATGTATTAAGTATCGCTACGCCAACTGTTGAATGACATTCATCCATCGTTTTCTCATAATTTTTTATTTTTTTAAATTCTTCTTTAAATCTATAGATGTAGTGAATACTATTATCTACAGCTATTCCTATAGTGATTGCAGCAATAGTAATAGTCATCATATCTAGCGGGATACCTAACAAACCTATTATGCCAAGTATAAAAAAAGCTGCAATAAAGTTTGGTACCACCCCAATTAAAGAAAGTTTAATATTACGGAACAAAATAATGAACATTGCAAAAATACCAATCATTACTAATCCTAAAGTTAAAATCTGAGATTTGAATAAACTTTGCAGCAAATTATTAAAAAGAATTAAAACTCCTGCTAGTTTATATTCACTTTCATCTAAATTAAATTCATTTTTTAAATCATAATTAATTTTTTTTATCAGATCATTTCTTCGAAGGTTTTCTTGTGAGTCGATTATTCTTAAACTTATTCTTGCTTCATTATCTTTAATTGAAATATAGGGATCAATTATTTCAGATTTAATACTTTGTGGAATTTTAGAGTAAAGCACCCCCATTTCTAGAGTGCCTAAAGGTTTATTATTGTTAAGTTGAGCAGCAACATCAATAATGGATGAAAAAGATAATACTTTCCCAATTTCTGGCAAGCTATCTAAATAATTATGAATTGCTGCAATTCTATCTATCTTATCTTTTGTAAACCAATATTTTTCATCATTATTTGCATCATCATCTTCCCATTCATCAAATTCATCATCTTCCTCTGATTTGACTTTTTCTTTATTAGGGAATTTTAAAATAACTTCTAGAGGTGTGGTTCCACCCAACTCTTCATCGATGAGTTTCATCCCTTTATAAATTTCAGTATTTTTATTAAAATAATTTATAAAACTATTTTCTACTTCAAGTTTACTAATTCCAATAACACTTGAAATAATTACAATTGCAGTTGTTATTAAAACAAAATTCCTATTATTTTGTGAAACATTTGAAAAAAAAGAAGTTATTTTTGAACCTTCCTCTTTTTTTACAGATATATTTTTACTTGGGGCAAAATTTAAAAGGGTGGGTAACAAAGTAAAAGTTATAACAAATGAGGTTATTAATCCAAATGTCATCATCCAACCAAAATCAATAATAGGTTTAATGCCACTAAAAATTAGAGATAAAAAAGCAAAAATTGTTGTAAGCACCGTATAAAGTATTGGCCAAAACATTTTTCCAGTAGTTAAAGATAAAATTTCTAGATTGTTTTTATTAGGAAATTCATTTTTAAGCTGTAGGTAGCGAGTGCTCATATGAATATTCATTGCCATTGTAAGAATTAACATCAGTGCAATAAAATTTGAGGAAATTACAGTAACTTTCCAACCTAGTAATCCTAAAAGACCCATCATAATTACTACTGAAAAAAAACAGCTACTAATTGGAACTATGATCCAAATTAATT
>Ga0181597_10006321_pt1 | contig 11062 bp, 10 predicted proteins | sample 041ome_5_FD_148647 | JGI IMG/M metagenome (GOLD analysis project Ga0181597, IMG submission 148647) | Coastal salt marsh microbial communities from the Groves Creek Marsh, Skidaway Island, Georgia - 041403US metaG (spades assembly) | ecosystem: Environmental > Aquatic > Marine > Intertidal zone... | reverse complement strand
CGTTTGTCCCGAATTTTCGCGTGGCGGGAGACCGACCTGCCCGCGAATTACATCAAAGGGATCGGTACCGATCGGGAGCCCCAGTAGCTTCATATATTCTCCGCGGGGATACTGAGTTTCACCACGTTCGATCCTCTGAATTTGTATAACCGCATCGGCCGCCGTTTCAACGCAGAGACCAGGAAAATCCCGATAGCAGCACGACTCGTGACCCAATACATCGGCCACAAAGCAATAAGCCCCACGATGAATGGATTCTGCCACCAGACTGGAAATATCGGAAATATGGTATTTTGCCTGGTCCACAAGATCGTATATCGGTGCGGCGGACAACACGATATTCGCATGATCCCGACAATAGGTACCCACCAATTCTTTAAACTCCGTCTTGGATATAAAAGTGACGGGTTTCATCTGAAGTAAGACTGTCTTATCGGGAAAAGCCTCTGCAACCGCATGAGTGATCCGGATCATTTCCTCGATCTCGAAAGCAATGCGAACAGAAATAAGAATGGCGGAACGGGGCCCCTCAACTGCGCCCTCGAGTATCCCCAGGTTCCGATTGGATGAAGAACCATTGACTGCCGCCATCGCGCAGGAATAATCACGTTCGTGCCGATAACATAGAGATGGTCGTATCCAACATACCTGCTGTTTGGGGCCACATCGGTATACGCAGCATAGACGGCTCCACTGATCCCGTGAGATTTTGCCCCTATTCTTGAAAGTTCCCCTCCTCGAATCACATGGTCGGAGTTGTATTCATCGCGGCCGATAAAGTGCTTCGGCCGACACATATTGAACAGACCGCGCCACCGAATTGCCTTCGACGGCAGACTTGCGACCATCGAGAAATGCCGGGGTGCCAATGTTCCGTGCCGACGCCAAAGGGTCCAGAATCGTGCGACCAGTTCTGCCAAATCCGCGGGAAATTCCCTCAAAATCAGTCGGCCAGTGCCCCATTTTAGGGAAGGCTCGTCAATATTGCCGCCGGAGCGATCATAACTGATGATTCTGCCCCCATCGGAAAGTTCTTTGATAAGGATTTCTTCCTGAGAGTTGCCAATGCGGTCGATGATACAGAACACGTCGTCAGGGTCTGCCTTCAGACGCAAATGCCCAATCATCCACGCCAGAGCCATCATTGCGGAAATGGCGGCTATCATCATATTTGCCAATACGCCGACGAAAGCTGAGCGAGGACGCAGCCCGCCCAGCGGTTCCCCGAAATGCGCCTCGTACAAAAGCGCCGTATCACTCGAAATACCCGCTTTCACCACATCGCGCTCGGACATCGCGCTCTCAAGCGCTTTGATAGCATATATTTCGATCGCTTTATCGTAGACGTAATTCGCCGTGAAATGGTTGAACGCATACGCTAAGTCGTCCGTTTCGCCGTCTTTCTGCGGCAAACCGAAATAGGCGTCCTGCCAGGCTTCACAACGCCCATAAACATTCTGGAAGTAGAGATTACGATTCCAACGCCAATCCTTTTCGAGCTCCGGGGTGTAGTCGATGGTCCAGCGAACGTGGTAGCGGCGAATAACCCACGTGGATATCCGGTCCAACAGCCGCTTCGCTTGCGGAAATATCGGGCGAAGCGCGACGAGAGCGATTTCTTCGCCCCGGGCCGCGCGCCATAGAAAAGAGACCAGCGACAGTTCGTCGAGGACATATGCGTATAAAGTCGGTCGACGGCCTTGATCGTGACCGGCCTGATCAGGCGGCATGCAGTATCACTTTGAGCACATCGCCGGCACGGGCTTTTTTCCAGCCAGTTTCAAATTCGGCCAGGGGCAGTTTACATTTTAGGTGATCTTCGAGATTTAGGAGCGGCAAAAGCTCGATCGCTGCGGCGAAATCAGCCGCCGTGCTGCCAACCGACCCAACGATAGTCTTGTCATAGGCGGCGATTGCTTCAAAGGAGAATTGGCGCTCTCCATACGGAAGTCCAAGCAACAAAAGCGACGCATTGGCACGGCTCTTGTGGAGCGCTCTATCAAGGACATCCGGATCGCCGGTGATCTCTATTACAACGTCGAATGTATCCAAATCGTCCAACACGGCAGATGTTTGAATTTCCGTGCCGTCGAACAGATCAAGGCGGCCGGCATTCCGATCAAACGCTGTCACGTGGTGTCCGCGATGAGCAAGGATGCGTGCACAAATTTGCCCTAGAGGTCCTGCGCCGAGAACCGCACAGTTCCAGAGGGTAGGCTTCAGGGCAAGATGGTTTTCAAGGCGGCCAAGCCCCTTCAGAATAACCGCTACAGGCTCCGCCAATGCCGCCTTATCGGTGGCGAGGTCCGACGGCAGGCGATGAACAAAACGCGCCGGAGTCGTTACGTATTCGGCGTAAGCTCCATCACAGTGCAGCACACCGAGTTCGCTTCGCTCTGCGCAGCCAATCGGATTGTCGGCGCGGCAAGCGGCACAGGACCCACAGCTCTGAATACACTCGACGACGACCGGGTCGCCCTCGGCAAGGCCGCTCGCATTTGTGCCAAGCGCTGCTATGCGGCCGCTGAACTCATGACCCGGGACAATCGGATAGGAGGCGGTGCCGTCCTTGTAATATCCAAGCCGTCCCTCGAGAATTTCGAGATCGGTCGCACAGATGGCAACGTGTTCAACCCGGATAAGCGCTTCCCCCGGTTTGAGCGGCGGCAGTTCTCTCGATTCGAGCCGCGCATCGCCAACACCATGAATAACAACGGCCCTGTTGTGCCGGTCGAAAAAGACTTCTTCCCGGGCCTCTCGCGTTGCCAGCGGGTTTTGTGCCAGCAATCCGGTGACCAGGCCCCGGATCTTGCGGATACGGAACAGAAAGACATCGACCAGGCATTCGGGAAGGGACAACCGCGTCGCAACCGGATTCGCTCCGGGCCGGAAACAGTGGAACAGGTCGGCGACCAGGCGCCGGACATCCCGCGAAAGTTCCCGGGGAATATGTCGGCGGCCGAGCAGGCCCATGCGGCGGGCAGCAACCGCCTCACGAAAATAGCGGCGCTGCACCTGTGGCCAAGATTCTTCATGTATATGACGGATAGCGGCTTCTGGTACGTACACGACCCGCATGTCACGATTCAACCAATGCGATGCCCAATCTGCGTCCTCCAAACCGGTGATTTCCGGATTGAAGTTCTTTCGCTCCCACAGCGTTCGCCGCAGCGCGGAACAAGCGTTGTTTGCCCGGATACTCCGCGCGCGGTCTTCGCGTGGGTGGGGGCCGAATACACGCTCGAAATCTTCGGCTTCCCCGAATTTCGATTCTTTCACACCAATCTGGCGACCGTAGCTCATCGCCACGGCTTCATCTGCCAGCGGCGCGATTAGGTTTCCGAGCCAGTTTTCATCGGTCGGAATTGTATGTGCCGACACAGCCACGATGTTCCGGCCAGTCGCCGCCTCAATACCTAGATTGAGACTGTACCCGAAAGTAAAGTCGTGACTACTAATTCTCAGAATACGAGCGCCGTATTCCTGAGCGATGTCGCGGGTCCGATCGTAAGAGCCCGAATCGACTAGCACCGTCTCGAAATCACGATATTTTTGCCGACCCAGAGCCTCGAAAAGCGCGGGCAGGTGTTTCTGCTCGTTGAAAGCGCGAACGATGATCGACGTTTCGACCGTCACTTTCAGTCTTGCTCTCGCAGCACACCAACCAACTGATCGAGCGTACTGTAGTGTACACGCTCCCATGCGGTCGCACTGGAATTGCTGTTATGTGGTGCAATCAAGACGTTTCCCATGTGTCGAAGCGGGCTTGTAGCGGGCAACGGCTCATCCTCGAAAACATCCATCGCGGCGCCACCAATATCCCCGCTCTTCAGCGCTCGAACCAGCGCTTTCTCATCTATAACCGGACCACGCGCCGCATTTATGACAATCGCGTGGTCTTGCATCCTCGAAAATGCCGCATCGTTCATCAGGTGAAACGATTTTTCCGTCAGATCGCAATTGATGCTGACATAGTCGGATGCGGTCAGAAGTTCTTCGAACCCGGTCATTTCGACACCGGTGGAGGAAACAATACCGGCATCGATTTCACGGATGTCGTGCCCCAACAGCCTGGCGCCGAACGGCGCGGCGCGCTCGAGCACAGCGACACCGATTGCGCCAACGCCAATCACACCAATTGTCGATTCGTTCATGGCCCGCCCCGGAATTTTTTTCCATTCGCCACGTTTCATCGCCTGGTCCATGAAGGGCAGGTTGCGCGCGAAGCACAGCATATATCCCATCACCGTATCGGCGACCGGGTGCGTAAACGCATTCGGCGTACGGCAAACACGAATCCCGCGCGTCTCGGCAGCGGCGGAATCAATTGAATCGATCCCGGTTCCCCATTTGGCAATGACCTTCAGACGTGGCGCCGCATCCATCACGCGGGCAGTAAACCGGTCGTCGCCGCAAAGGACTGCGTCTATATCCCCGACGAGGGATAGCAGTTGATCTTCCTCCAACCGCTCCTCAACCGGTGCAATCACGGGTTCGAGATCGTGTTTCGCAAAATAGTCACGAAATCGCTCTATCTCGGGGAGAAAGTAGGGGGCGGAAACAAGAACGCGGTAGGACATTGTCTCAATAAGCCTTCATCAGGTCGTCGGATTGCATCATCTCGGAAACCAACTTCAAATCAGCCTCTGTGTCGACAGCATGCGTGTTGAACTCGGTCTCGACCATGCGCACGGCATGCCCGTGTTCGATGAACCGCATCATGTCGATGGATTCGGCGATTTCATGGGGCGTCGGCGGCAGGGCGGTATACAGGGTCAGCGCTGCCCGGGTAAACGGGATGATACAAACCTGTTTGAAGGCTTCAATATCCGCAAAGCGATTATTCGTCAGGGTCGGAATCTCGGATCGCGACATATACATGGCATCTCCCGCCCGGTTTATGACGACTTTGATCGTGTTAGGGTTCCGGTATTCCGCTTCATCCGTTATCCGCGTTGTCAGGTTAACGCAGCCAACCGAACTGCCTGTGGCAAAAGGCGACAATGACTGCGTGATCATGTCGGGGTGGGTCATCGGCTCATCGCCCTGTACCAGGACAAAAACATCGCCGTCGAGATTCTCGGCGGCCTCGGCAACCCGGTCGCTGGCACGATCATGCGTATCAGCCGTCATCACCGCATGGCCACCGAAAGCGCTGACCGCATCCACGATTGCGGTATCGCAAGTCGCGACAACCACATCGTCAAGCTCGGCACACAGTGCCGTCCGCTTGTAGACATGCTCCAGCATGGTCCGGCCATGGAGTTGTGCCAGCGGTTTACCCGGAAACCGGGAAGATCCCATACGGGCGGGAATTACGGCGACGGCACGCATATCAATCTCAAACCTGTTTTGGGACATCGGGCGCGGGAACGGCGCTATCCGTGAACGTTTGGCTTTGAAGACGCGCATGTATCCCCTGGGCCAGAATCTCAGCAAGAACGACGTCTTCTTCCGAATCAATATCTACCGCGCGCCATTCGGGCAAAACGTAAGAGAGCATTTGCCCCCCCCCCTGATAGGATTCATCGAGTATCTGCGCCACCGGAAAAATCGCAAACGTACCCGTATCGTAATAGGAGGCCTCCAAATCCTGCGACCTTAACGAAAGAGTTTCAGGTTCACGCGGCACGATAAACCCGGTGTCATCACGATGATATGCCCATTCGGCAGGTGCCCGAAACTGGGCGACGCTGAGCACGGCATGCGCTGAGCCGTTATCTTCAAACAGTTTATAAGCGTTCTTAATATCCTCGGGGAGCACCAACGGTGCGCAGCTCATCAATAAGCAAACACTGTCGAATTCTGCGCCGCGGTCCTTGAACGCCGACAGCACCCATCGCAGAACAGGCACCAGTGGTGTATGATCGTCGGCAAGCGACGCATCGCGAAAAAACGATACTGGGTACCCCAGTTCACCGACCACAGTTGATATTTCTTCGCTCTCGGTAGAGACGTGGATCTCGGAAAAAACGCGAGCGTCACTGGCGGCGTCGAGAGAATACGAGATTATGGGGCGCCCCAGAAACGGCATAATGTTCTTCGACTTGATCCGCTTGCTCCCGGCCCGTGCCGGGATAACACAAAGCGCTCTCATTCTGCGACCCCCGACATCAAGATTTCCCGGCAATCATTTCCCGTGTTGAACAACATGTCCACGGCTGACATATAGGGTAGAAAATCGCCAAATTGCTGGGGATACACTGGATGTTCGTATTTATGATAGACGATCTCCACACCGGACCCTGGAAAGCAAGCCGACTCGTCTAGATAGTCCTTCGACGCAGGCGCCGATAAATAGGTGTCGGCATCGAGTTCCCGACAGATCGCCAGCAACAGTTCGTCCTTCCGGCCTGTCGCGCCAAGGGCCGAACTGCGATAGGTCGGCGTCGTAAAGCCAATGCTCCGCATCAGCCATTCGATAATGTCGATGGTCAACGTGCTCAAATACCGGTGATCCTGCCGGAGAAAATCGAACAATACCGGCGCGAATTCGTCGAAATTCGGCGCCCCGGCATAATTGTTGCGGATGGCAGCTTCGTGTTTCTCTGCAAATTTTATTGTCCGGTCGATTTCGACCTCATTTATCGTTTGATCACGCCGACCTTTCTTCAGTACCGGAATGGTCAGCATCAATTCGCCGGCCGACGATTTAATCCGATTGCGCTGCTGCCAAGAACGCCGTGCGAACTGAACCGAATCGAGAAACACGAATACATCCGCGCGTTCGATCATTGCGAGATATCCGGCCCAGGGGATATAGGAGGGCTGCATGATAGCCGCGACAGTCATTCAGCGACGGCCATCCCGACGCCGTCGAAGCCGAATTCATTACCGTTGTAGAACATCACCTCGCCAAAATCGGTGTCGAGTACAGCAGCGTATTCAATCATATCGGAATCGAAGCCCGTCGCCGAGACATCGATACCCGCCTTGTCGTCCATTCTTATCCAGTCAAGTCCGTCAACAGATTCGGCATATCCAACACGATAGGCTGGGCCACGATATGCGTACCACATCTGATAGACATCGCCACGGCGGCGCACCCATGGGCGCGAAATCGCGTACTCCGCGTCGGACCCGAACTGGATTGCAACTCGACCGTCCCGGTCCCAATCAATGCCGTTTTTGGATTCGGCGTAGCGGATATGATATCGCGGCATGGGGCCTTCCGCCGTTTCCCGCCAGGCCGTATTCGACGTATACCAACACCGCCAAAGATCGCCTTCGCGGTGGATATCTGCAGACGCAATAAATATCGGGTCCACGGCATTACGATCCAGGACGGGCGCATCCGCATATTTACGAAATGACAAGCCTTCGTCTTCGCTGACGGCGAGTCCGAGAGATGCATGAAACGGCACCCGCCGCCCCTGCATCCAGGCGACGTAGTACAATAACTTGCGATCCCCATCCTGAACGATGCAACTTGGCAACAGTGCCGCATCGTCGAATGTCCCGAGCGGTCCCAACCTGACAAGCGGTTCAGCTGTGAGGTCAAGAATGTCGAAGGGCCGTTCGACATGTATCGTGAATGCTCCGATCTGACTCATGTTGTCGCTGTTGCGCCCGGCGAAATATACGCGGACGAAACCGTCACCGAGATATTCCGGCGTCGGAACCCAGGCATGGGTATGCAACCATGGAGCTTTGCCGGCCGGGTCAAATATCAGCCCGACTTTCTTCCAATTGATCGTCGTCGTCATAGCCCGAAATACGACCGTCTGATGGCGCGCGCCCTGCGGTCATCTGCGGCGATGATTTCGTCGGCTTTGCCCAGCACCATTTCGCCGTCAGCGACATCCTTCGTCACCGATGCCCCCATCCCAACAAAGACACCGTCCCCCACCGTACAGCCATCGCGGAACGCCGCATTTACGCCGAAGAAACAGCGTTGACCAATGGTGCACATGCCGGACACAACAACATGAGAAGAGATAAAAGTATGGTCGCCAATAGTCGAGTGATGGCCGATATGGTTGCCGCTCCAGAGTGTGACGTTATTACCGATATCACAGAACGGCTGCACTGTCTGGTTTTCGAGGATGAAGCAATTCTCCCCAAACGTCGCATTTTTCGCACAAACCGATTTCGGTGAAATATAACTCGCCAGCGCATACCCCATCGCTTTGGCCTGATCGTATTTGGTTTGCCGCACGCCGTTTAGTTTCGCGTAACTTAATGCGACGAACATATCGAACCGGTCCGGTGGGTAACTTTTTGTGATTTCCTCGAAGGCAACGACGGACCGGTCGCAAAAAGTGGACTCCTGAATACGATCACCGTCGGCAACAAACGCCTCGACTTTACGATCGCCGTCATTCTCAAAATAGTATTGGGCAACTTCCCCAATCTCCCCGTTCCCGAAGACAACAAGCGGTCTGGTCATCTCGGCACCCTCAAGACGTGATCACCGGTACACATATACGGCGTACTCCCATAGAGGGTAGTCATGACGTATAGCGATTTTCCTGCTGAGTTCAGAAGTGCAGAAATCCATTATGTCCTTGGGGTTCTCGTAGAACAGGTGATCATCGCGATAGTCCACATAACTGCTCATCAGGTTGAAAGCGATGCCGCGGTCGGCAATCCGGAACATCGCCCGCAGCATGTCATGGACAAATTCTCGCCACTCCGGCTCCGCAACAGTCGATTTTACGGTGAAGACACCCGAATTGACGACATAATCGGCGCGCATCCAGGACTCTTCCATATCGACCATGATATCCGCAACATGCAACTCCGCAGGCGGTGGGGCATGCGCGACCGCAGCATCGATCATCTTTTCGGATATATCTGAACCGATATAGTCACAATTGATTTCCTTGCGGCGCAGCCAGTCGGCAAAATGCCCGAGACCGCATCCGACATCGTGGATTCGGGCACCGGAAAGGTCGGCAATCCCGGAAATTGCGGCGAACCGCATTTCCTGACTTTCGGCATCACGCCAGTTCACACCACGTGGATCATCCCCGAACTCTTCGAGAGCGGCTTCGTAATAGGCCTTCGATATACGGGAGATCGGCGACTTCAAAACATGTCCGTCCGGAAGACCGTATCGGCGGGAATATCCACCTTGATCGTCCGTCCCAAAAGGAGCCCGGCCTGCGCGGGCCGAATGCCATCCGGCACGCGCTTGACCTTCAGAACGGCTTCCGTGATACCTGTCCCCGCCGGAATATCGACCGCACTAACATACGCCTTGTTGTTGAGCTCTATCTGCTCGATGCCATAAAGCGGTTCTTTGGCATGTCGGCCCATAGCGGTTTCGGCTTCCCGTATCCTCGACATCATCTCGGCCAGGTCGTCGACTTCGATCGCATATCCGTGATCAGGTCCAGGAAGATCGCGCCCCAGTGTAAAGTGCTTCTCGACAACCCGTGCGCCCATTCCGATGGCAACCGCAGGGACCGTTATACCCTCACTGTGATCGGAAAGCCCGACGGGCACATCGAGATGTCGCGCGAGATCCAGCATCATCCTGAGATGAAGATGTTCAGCCGGCGTCGGATACAGAGACACGCAATGCAGAACCGAAATCGCTTGTGCGCCGGCATCACGGGCGGCGGACACCGCGATTGCAGCGTCCTCCAGTGTCGCCATACCGGTTGAAATGACCAGTGGAATGCCGGTAGCGGCTGCACGCCGGATCAGTGGCAAATCGTGTATCTCCGGCGATGCAATTTTGATAAGCGGCACCTGCGCGGCCGCCAGCAAATCGACGGCTGCCGCATCGAAAGGTGATGCACAAAACGCAATGCCAGCGGCTGCACAATAAGGGACCAGCTCATCGAGCCAGTCTCGCGGGAATTCAACACTGCGCAGAATTTCTGTCGCAGGGTGCCCCCCCAGAACCAGTTCTTCTGTCTTGAAGAGTTGAAACTTAATAGCGTCGCAACCGGCTTCTGCCGCGGCAACGATTAACTTCCGAGCCTGATCAATAGACCCGTCATGATTCGAACCGGCCTCGGCGATAATCACCGCAGGTGCCATCTCATCGGCAATGCGGGCCGCAAACGATTCAGCTGTCAGCATGGATGTTATCTTTCGATCCAGAGGTCATTTGGGCGGCGATAGCGGCAATTCTATCTGTACCTTTGCCGTCATATATTTTCATACCTGCCTCTGATTGATTGCGTCTTTTTTTGGGCGATCGCGCAAGGGCGGCGATACTCGACCGAATTCGATCCGGTGTTAGCGTGTGTGCCGGCCCAAGATAGACCGTTGTACCGGTTGCATAGAAACGCTCCAACACGTCGCTTTCATGTTCAAACTGAGAGATGGTGATGCTTGGGGTACCGGTGATTGCAGCTTCAAAGCGAATAAGACCCTCGCCGAGCACTGCGATATCCGCCCAGATCAGTTGCTGACCGATGTCATCGCAAAAATCAACGGTCTCAATGCTTTCATGGGCATTCGCGATTCTCTGCAGTTGCATCCGCTGATCGGCGTCGAGACCGTGTCCAATTATGACGCGGACCTGATATTGCCCTTCGGGGGACGCACTCAACGCAGTGGCGACGTCTATCGCGATGCCGAGAGGATCGCTACCACCCAAGGCCACGAGAATTTTCGACCCTCGCGGACGTATCACGCGCCGATTTCGCCATGACGCGAGCCTGTTGTCACAAATGTAGAACTCGGTTCCCGCATGCACACGGCAACCGGGAATCGCCCGCTCAGCGAGGCCATTGTCACCGCAGTCATAAGGGATAACGGCTACATCGCTGGTAAACGAATGCATCCGGCAGTCTTCAATACTAAGCAGCGGCTGGGTCAGGTTTTCTCGCAGGGCAATGTGATATTTGGACAACCGATCTGACCGCTCGATAAAATCGCGGCTGCAAAGATCTGTGACGACGAGGTCTGCGCCAACCCGGGCTGCCGTCGCCGCTGTTGCCGCCGCGTCCTCTTTATCGGTCAGACCGGACGAAAGTTGATCAATGTCCCATCCTGCGTCCTCGGCAGGAGCGACCGTCTCCTCGACCCGGTCATCAGACCTCGTGATCAATACGCATCCGTCCGAAACGTCCATCTGACGCGAAAGAGACAGGCAGCGCAT
>Ga0181597_10006305_pt1 | contig 11074 bp, 3 predicted proteins | sample 041ome_5_FD_148647 | JGI IMG/M metagenome (GOLD analysis project Ga0181597, IMG submission 148647) | Coastal salt marsh microbial communities from the Groves Creek Marsh, Skidaway Island, Georgia - 041403US metaG (spades assembly) | ecosystem: Environmental > Aquatic > Marine > Intertidal zone >... | reverse complement strand
GTCTATTCGAAGAAACTGGAATGTGGCGTGAAGTTGACGACTTTATGTGGCTCAAATCGACGCCATCGCCGCATTGGTGCGTGCTCGACGAAGCTGAGCGCGCGCCGCCGCCGTCGGCTTCGGGACGATCGACCTAGTACGTAAACACCACCACCACCCACTCTAGCGCTCGCCACAACTCTGTACTATTAATTACAATCGGACAAATACACATGCTACGTAAACACGCACTCCTCGGTTCTTGCTTTCCTCTCGACGACTAGAGCTCACATCGAGCTGTATCTTCTGAGCTCGCGGCGATTGACGCTCACTCGGAAAATATCCTCCGAAAGCGGCGGCGCAAACTCACCACCACCGCGCATAGTACTACTACTACTACTCCTATTCGTACTCCTCGCGCCCGCCGTCAACGCCGCGGCGGCGCTATCCGCCGCTCGCGCCCAACTCGCGCCCCCGCTGCCTCCGCCTCCGCCTCCGCCGCTCGCCGTGACCGCTCGTCGACCCGTCGATACCGCCGCCGTCCCCGCGCCAACCCCGCGCACACCGCGCGCGCGCGTCACCACCGCCCCAGCCAGCGTCGCCCGCCCCATCGTGGTCTCGACTTCCGCCGCCCAAACCACGCTCTTTCGCGACTCGCGCGCGCTCGACGATCGCATCAACGACGACGGCCGCACCGCCTCCGCCGAAGCCACCGCCGCTGCATCGCGACCGCTGCATCGCGCCCCGTTCGCGCCCCTCCGCGCGCGCGCACGCGCGCCATCGTCGACGTATTTATCGCCAATCATCTCCGCTCGACCGTGCGCGCTCGCGGCGCTGTCCCAACGCTCGAGTGCGCGCGTCGTCGTCGTCGTCGTCGATCGCGCGTCGCTCGACGATCGCACATCGTTCGTCCCATCGATCACCGTCGCCGGCGACGGGTCCGCGGCGACGTCGACGGCGGACGACGACGCGCAACACGACGACCACATGATGCGATGCGGCGCGCAATGCCGTCACAAAACGCCGCCGCGTCGTCGGATGCCCGGCAAACGCGCGCGCGGGGAGGATGACGCCCGCGGTCGTCGATGGCCCGAGGCTCTGGTCGTGACGCACGACGGCGCGCGCGACGGCGGCGCCGCGGCGTGCCACGCGTGCGCCGAACACGGGGATGCCGAGGACCTCGCGGCGTGGTTATTCGCGCCGCTCGACGCCGAGGCGTTCGCGCGCGAGTGCGTGGACCGGCAGGTGGTGCATTTTAAGCGCACGAATGCGCGCGCGCGGTTTGATGGGTGGTTTGGGTTGGCGGATGTCGAGGCGTTGGCGAGGTTGGGGACGTGCGCGTACGGGACGGATGTCGACGTGACGTCGTACGTGAATGGCGTGCGACGGACGCATAATCATAACGACCGGGCGATGGATGGTGATGGTGATTGTGGTCGTGTGGGTGCGGGGGCGAGCGGCGGCGGTGGCGGTGGGGAAGAGGCGCGAGATGTCATCATCGACGCCGACGCGTTGATGCGACGGTTTCGCGAGGACAAGTGCTCGCTTCGCGTGTTACATCCGCAGACCCGTCACGATGGGATGTGGAAGATTCTCGCCACGCTCGAGACGTTTTTTGGATGCGCCACGGGGTGTAACGTGTACTGCACGCCGCCGAATTCGCAAGGGTTTGCGCCGCATTACGATGACATCGACGCCTTTGTGTGCCAAATCGAAGGCGAAAAGCGTTGGCGCGTGTACGAGCCGCTCGAGGATGAACAGTATCCGCGCGTGTCGTCCAAGAATTTCACGCAAGAAGAAATCATGCACCAGCGCGTGTTGTTTGACGGCGTTTTGAGCGCCGGGGATGTGCTGTACATGCCGCGCGGGGCGATTCATCAGGCGGAGTGCTCGAGAGGCGACGAGCTGAGCGTGCATGCGACGATTTCCACCAACCAGTTGAACGCGCCGGCGGATTTGTTAGAGATGTCCGTCGGTGATATGCTGCAAGATTTCATTAACACCGAAAAAGAGTGTCGGAAATCGTTACCGCGCACGTTCTTGCGCGACCAATGGGCGCAAGACGGCACGGAGGCGGGTGACGCCGTCAAACGCGTGGTCGAGTTCCAACGGGAATTCTTGCGTCGTATGACGAACGGCGACGAGTACATCAAAGAAGCGCGCAACCGCTTAGGCGCGCGATTAATGCTCCAGCGCTTGCCACCACCACCGTCACATTTTGCAAAGAGTCCGTCGTACACCGGACCCGACGCCGCGCGCAAGATGCTCGAGAAGGCGCCGCCGCGCGTGACGCTTCAGCTCTCCGGCGCGCAACGCGTGTGCGTCTTTGACGACCGCTTGGCGGTGTGCCACATCTTCGACAACGCTCGAGACGCGAGCCATAGACTCATCACCACACACGACGTCGCCACGGCGTCATCGTCAACGGCAAAATCAATCGACGACGAGAACGTCCCCGGCTACGCCTACTTTGACGCGCGAGACGGCCAATTTCTCGACCTCCTCCTCGACACCGCCGAAGACGCCTTCATCGATGTCCAGGACCTCGCCACAGAATACATGAATGACAAAAGCGACGACGGCTCGGATGACGACGCCCCGGTCGACGACCGCGACGTCGGCCACTTTGTCCGCGTCGCCGCCCGTCTCGTCGCGTGCCGCGTCCTCGCCCTCGAACGCGCCTAGCCACTAGCCCTACTAGCCCACATCGTGTGCCAACATCACAAAATCACACGAAATCACACGAAAATCACACGAAAGCACACAACACCAAAACAGCGCGACTCGCGACAAAAAACAGTTTCGTCTTGTGCGTATGACGACGGTGGGGTTCGAACCCACGCCCTTGCGGACCAGGACCTTAACCTGGCGCCTTAGACCACTCGGCCACATCGTCCACATCGCACGAATCGCCGGGGCTATACGGCGATCGTCCGAGGGATATATGCATCTAAACCCCGCACATCGATTCCCGACTCCTCGCGTGAACCTATGGTGGCAAAAAGTATGGGTATAATTAACTACGTCGCGTCCATAGCCCACGGACCTCGGTCGCCACCGCGTGCGCGCGCGCTTTTGCGCCTCGATCGCCATCGCGTGCCCATACATCGACCGTCACGCGCCCCATCACCGCCACCGTAAACCCCGATCGTCCCCCACACCCACGCCCCACACGGGTGGGCCCACGACGACCCACGCCCCGTACCCCGTACATCCATCCACCAATCATCACCACGCGCGACGTGTCGACACCGATCGTCCGCGTCAGCACCCCGAACCTCGAGGTCGCGCTTTTGTCGCGCGCGCATCGATGGGGGTGTCGTCCCTGATTGTGATTCGTCGAACGACCGGGTCCACGCGCGCGCGGGATCTGTGGGCGAGATATTTTGCTGACGCGATCGATCGATCGATCGATGCGATCGATGCGCCGATCGCGCGGCGGTATACCGCGACGCACGACTGCGCCGCGCATCGAACGAACGAACGAGAGATCGATCGAGACCGCGCTAAACGCATCTCGCGTGCGTATTTTTGAGTGTCTGTGTGCGGCGTCGACGTGACGTGAGGTACGCGGTAGGCGCGCGCGGGAATTTGGAATTGGTGGCATCTTGTTTCAAGATCTGGGATCGCGAGGATCGCGGGCGCGGGGCGCGCGCGCGCGCGTGTGTGTGTGGGTGTGGGGGCGTGGGATGTATGGGACTGACGGTGTGTTGTTTTGTATCGCGTGATCGCAGGGCATACGTGACATATATACAGAGAGAAGAATCGGCATTCACAACATGTGCGCCGGACCGAATGGGGACGCGGTGAAGGCGTTGGCGCAAGAGCCGACGACGCGTAAAGCCGAGGCGTTCGCTGCGGATATCGCTGCGCGCGTGGCGGATGTTGCGATTGATATTCCTGAGCGACTTGCGTTGGCGCAGGATGTGACGGCGGCGATTACGTTGAAGGTGGCGACGATTGAGTCGGCGCTCATCCGCGACGCGACGTTGCACGGGGCGTTGTTGCAAGCGTGCTCGGATAAAAAGTCGCCTGAAGTTGGCGAGGCTGCGCTCGAAGCGTTGCTCGCGCTCGCCAAGTCGACGAATGATTTCGTTGTGGGTGAACTCGTGCCGAGCGTGTTGAATGCGCTCGACCCGAAGGAACGCTGGCAGACGCAAGTCGCGGCGGCGAAGACGCTGGCCAAGCTTTCGGCGTGCGCGCCGCAAGTGACGTCATCGTTGCTCACGACGATTTTACCCGTCGTGACGTCCATGGTGAACGATGCGAAGCAAGAAGTTGCGGATGCCGCGCGCGAAGCGTTATCGGCGTTGTGCCACACCATTGATAATCGCGACGTTGAACCGTTCATCGACTCGATGGTCGCCGCAACGGTGGATCACGAGCAAACGGATGAGTGCGTGCAAAAGCTCGCGTCGACGACGTTTGTGCAAACCGTTACGGCGGCGCCGCTCGCGTTGATTTCGCCAATCTTGCTTCTTGGTTTCCGCTCTCGCGCCACCGCCACGAAGCGTTTGTCCGCGGTCATCGTGAACAACATGTCCAAGCTCGTTGAAGATCCGGAGGACGCCGCGCCGTTCTTGCCCAACTTGATGCCCGCCGTGGAAAAGGCGAGTGACCAAATCTCTGATCCGGAAGCGCGCGCGGTGTGTGGTAAGGCATTTGAGCAGCTCAAGTCGATCGACGATCGTTTGAAGGATGCGTCCTTCAAAAGCCGTCGCGCGGACTTCGCCGCCGTCAAGGCTGTGGTCGCCAAGCACCTCGCGTCGGCGCCCGTCGACGAAACGCTCTTTGACTATTACGCCATCATCGTGTGCGCGGCGGTCAACGCCAAGTGCCAAGATTATGATTTCGAAGAAGCCTTCAAGGCGGCGAGCAAATCGACGATTGACATCAAGACTGTTCGCGCCTTGTACGCCGACATTGAAAAGATGTACGGCGACGCAGAGCAAGAGGATGACGACGACGACACCGCCGACGTCTTGGCGGACTGCCAGTTCACGTTAGCGTACGGTTCCAAGGTGTTGTTGCACAATACGAAGCTCAAGTTGAAGCGCGGTCATAAGTACGCCTTGCTCGGCGGTAACGACAGCGGTAAGTCTTCTTTGATGCGCGCCATCGCAAACGAACAAGTCGAAGGCTTCCCGCCCGCGACTGAATTGCGCACGGTGTTTGTCGAGGCGGACATCATCGGTGAACTCTCTGATTTGCCGTGCGTTGATTACATCCTCGCCGATCCCCGCATCAAAGAGGCTGGCATCACCGAACAAGTCGTCGAAAAGATGTTGCTCAACGTCGGCTTTGGTGAAATGCAAAACGGCGCGCGCAACTTGGTCACCTTTTTATCGGGAGGCTGGCGTATGAAGCTCGCCCTCGCGCGCGCGATGTGCTTGAACGCCGACATCTTATTGATGGACGAACCCACGAATCACTTGGATGTCATGAACGTGAAGTGGGTTGAAGAATACTTGAAGTCTTTGACCGACGTCACCGCGGTGTTGGTGTCCCACGACTCTGGTTTCATCGATCGCGTGTGCAACAACATCATCTCTATTGAAAACTTAAAGTTGAAGCAATTCTCGGGTAACTTGACGCAATTCGTCGAAAAGAACCCCAAGGCTAAGTCCTTCTTTGAACTCAAGAGCTCGACTGGTTTCGTCATGCGATTCCCCCAACCAGGTTTCATCGACGGCGTCAAGTCCAAGGGTAAGCCGTTGATGAAGATGGCCAACTGCACGTACACGTACCCGGTGAACAAGGAGCCGACGGTAAAGGATGTCACCGTGCAAGTGTCTTTGGCCTCTCGTGTCGCATGTGTCGGTCCGAACGGTGTGGGCAAGTCCACCATGATCAAGCTTCTCACGGGCGAGGTTATTCCGCAAGAAGGCACAGTGTGGAAGCACCCGAACGCTCGCGTGGCGTACGTCGCCCAGCACGCGTTCCACCACATCGAGCAACACCTCGACATGACGCCGAACGAGTACATCCGCTGGCGTTACCAACACGGTGACGACAAGGAAGCGTTGCAAAAGGATACCATGACGTTGACTGCCGAGGAAAAGGAACGATGCAAGCTCCCAGTGCCGGTGGACTTGGGTAACGACGAAAAGGGCAATCCGATCAAGGTGAAGATGGTCATCGAAAAGCTCACCGGAGGCCGCAAGCAAGTGAAGAAGGAATACGAATACGAAGTGCAATTCGTCGGGCGTGACTACAACTCCAACCGCTACATCCCGGCCAGCCGTCTTTCCAAGCACGGTTTCGACAAGCACATGAAGATTGTCGATGAGAAGGTCGCGGCTCGCGCCGGCGCCATGCACACGCCGCTCACCACGGTCAACGTCGAAAAGCACCTCGAAGCCGTTGGTTTAGACAAGGAGTTTGGCACGCACACGCGTATGTCTGCGCTTTCTGGCGGTCAAAAGGTGAAGGTTGTCATCGCCGCGGCGATGTGGAACTGCCCGCACATTGTCATTTTGGATGAGCCGACCAACTACTTGGACCGCGATTCGCTCGGCGCGCTCGCCGGCGCCATCGAAACCTACGAAGGTGGTGTCGTTATGATTACGCACAACAACGAATTCTGCTCTGCGCTTTGCCCTGAAACGTGGCTCATGCAAAAGGCTGCTGACGGTATCGCCCGCTGCAACTGCAAGGGTGACGCCGAATGGATGGCCAAGGCTTCCAAGGAAGCCGTCACCGCCGCAGCGACCCTCGACGAGTACACCGATGCGTTGGGTAACGTTGTTGAAGTCAAGAAGAAGACTGTCGCGTGCAGCAAGGAAGCGAAGAAGAAGGCAAAGCTCAAGGCGAAGCGCCTCGCTCGAGGCGAAGTCGTCACTGAAAGCGACGAGGAAGACTTTGAATATAATGATGAATAAAAGCGCCGAAACAAACGCTCGCCGATGACGCGCGTCGTCGAAAATGATACATCTCAGTATAACATGTTGTACCGTTTGAAAACATAATCACCATCACTAGCAATGACACTAGTTCATGCATTTACAATACGCACATACCAATTTTCCATCCATTGATCACCGCCGCTCCACGTACGCTCTCGCTTGATGCCCTGCGCAAATAATCCAGAAGAGTCCAGAGTCCAGGAGTCCTTAAGTGTTTAATTACAATTATATCTAATGATGGGGACGTCGCGCAGAAGCTTTATCGCCAAAGAATGAGAATAAAGACTGCTGCGTCGTCTTAGACGGAGCTGGTGCATGCATCGGTCGAGCATTCGCCGCCACCGGCTTCAACGGGCTTCTTTTTTGCACGTTTTCATGCTCCTTTAAGGGCGAAGTAGATTGCCTCCGCATGCGAATTTGTTCTTGCCATCGGCGTAATGCCTCCATGTCTCGCTTCAACGCCGCATCTGCCGCCGCTTTCTTACGGGCTGCGATGATTTCCGCCTTGGATGGTTTCTTCGGCGGTCGTAACATGGCGGCGAGTAGGCGCGTGAGTCGAGTCTTAAGAGGCGCCACATCGGGCCATTCGCGCACTTCATGGTATTCACCGTCATCGAAAACACCAGTGCGCACGGCAAAACGAAGTGTCTTGTCGTGTCTGATGCAGTCTAACTGGGATTGAAGATCACGAGTGAATCCAGGAGTGAAACCGTAACGCAACGAACCGCGGAGAAGGTGCTCGTCGTCCTCCGCAGTCCACCATTCCGCTGGAATAGACGCCTTGGGACCTAGAACGGGTAACGTAAATTCAGACTTTTCTCGCGGCATGCCTTCCATCTTGGTTGTTTGCTTGTCCTTGTCGTCGCCGGCGTCGTCGTCGATATCTATTTCGACAGCCTCGATGAGCTTGGCGAGGGCGTCTCGTTCCTTCATTCGCTGTGCGCGGCGCGGCGCGCCTCGACGTAGTTTCTGCCACAACACTCGACTTCCTAACGCATTAGCCGCAGCAGCCGGCACGAGAATCTCCTCCATAGCTTTTTCCATTGCTATTTTTGTTTCTTCAGAGTCTTCACTGTCGTCATCACCATCGTCTTTGTCATTCGCGCCTTCGTCGGCGTCTTCGTCGTTGTCCTTTTCGCTCGCCTCTTTCTTCTCAGAAGTGTTTCCGGCTCGGCATTTATCGATGACGGCGAACATTTCTAGGAGGGTTTTCGCTACCGCGAATTTTTGTTCAAGTGGTCGATCGACATGATCGCATCCATTAATGACTGCACGGCGAGTATCTCCGTTTGGCGCGCCGAAAGCGCCGAGCGCGTCGATGACCGCCCACACGTCGTTATTCGTCCAGTTATTCCTGAGCTCCTCTTTAGCCTTCTCCGCTGCTTCCTTCGCCGCCGCTCGTGCAGATTCACGGGCTTCACGGCTCATTTTCTTTTCTTCCTCGCGTCGGCGCTTGGCCTCGGCTCGGCGTTCATTGTACGTCATGCGCGAGACTCGCGCATTCGCATTCGGAGATTGCTGTGTGTTTTGGACAATAGCGTGTACTTCCTTGTAGTTCACCTTGCGACGTTTACGTGGACCCTCGACCGCGAATCGTTTATCGATCATGGGCGCAGATGCTTTTTGTTTGGCTGCCTCGATAGCATCGGTGCCGAACGCATTCTCCCAAAACGCTTCGTCGTCGCCTTCGCTTCCTCCGCCGCCAAAAGTGGCAACAGAAAATGAGTTACCCGTTCGTGGACCAACTTCGCGATGTTCAGCGCGACGCGAAAGAATTTGATCAATGTCTTCCGCGGCAAACGCATTCGCTTCTTCGCCTGATGTATCTTTCAACGCCCCGTGCACGCCAAATTTCAACAATTCGTTGATTTTCTGCGCCTGTTCCTTGGCAGATTTCTTCGATTGAACGTCATCACTGTCGCCTCCGCCGAGCACGGCTTCATCGAGACCGTACTTTCGAGCCGCCGTTTCAAACAACGATTGTTCATACGTATCTTTCGTGATGAATCGATACACCTTGACCTCCTTCGTTTGACCGATTCGGTGACAACGCGCCATGGCTTGTAAATCATTCTGCGGGTTCCAATCAGAGTCGAAGATGATCGCCGTATCGGCCGAGGTGAGGGTGATGCCCATACCACCAGCGCGGGTGGATAACAAGTACACAAAGCCCTGACCTTCGGTGTTGAATCGATCGATGCCAGCTTGGCGATTTTCGGCCGACGTCGTCCCGTCGAGTCGCTCCGTCTCATACCCAGAAGCATTCATAAAGTCCTGAATAAGATCCAAAACCGTAGTAAATTGCGAGAAAATCAACACCTTGTGCCCATCACGTTTCAATTTCGCGAGAAGTTTGGAAAGTAAGCCCATCTTACCGCTACCTTCGGTGAGGAGTTGCAGCGGCGTCGGCGCGGCTTCGCCCTTCTCGGCGGCGGCGGCTAATCGCTTGTCAGTGTAATCTTGTTCCAGACCGTCGCACAAGAACGGATGATTGCAAATCTTACGAAGTTCCATAGAGAGATTTCGAAGCTGAGGAACACTCTTAACTTTCTGCCCTTCCAACAAAACATGGATTTGGTTTTCGTACAACGCGCGATAGTACGCACGCTGCTGCGCCGTGAGCTCAACCCACACTACAACCTCTTCTTTGGCGGGAATCTTTTCCACGTCTTCCTTCATGCGACGCAACATGCGCGGCTTCAAAACCTCACGAAGGCGCAACACTTGCTCAGCGTCTACGTCACCAGAAGCATCGCAGTACTCATCTTGAAAGTCCTCCCACGAATCAAACTGTCGAGGGTCGAGAATGTGTAACATGCCAAAGAGCTCTTTGATGTTGTTCTGAATTGGCGTACCCGTGAGCAACAACAACCAATCGTACCTCAACGCAGTTACCGACGCGGTGGTTTGCGAGTTGATATCCTTGAGCTTGTGAGCCTCGTCGACGACAACCATGGCCCAAGAAAATTGTTCAAACAACTCTGTGTTGCGGCGGACGTTTTCAAAACTCACGAGCATGACGTCAAACTTCACGTTACGCGTGCCTTGGACGTAGAACTCGTATTCGGCGCACAACTCACGGTCGGCACCCGAACCATCGTAAACGATCACGTTCATATCCGTCCACTTCTCCATCTCGCGCTTCCAGTGACCGAGCGTCGTGAGCGGCGCGACGACGCACATCGGCTGTCGCCGGCGAAGCAATTTTGTTCGCGCGTACTCCATCACAGAAATGCACTGCGCAGTCTTTCCGAGACCCATTTCGTCGCCCAAAATGACGTTTCGCCCGCGACAATAGTTATTGATCATCCATTCAAAGCTCGTGACCTGATATTCGCGAAGAGCCATGTTATTTTTAAACGTCGGCGGTTCCGGTCTGCCGCGCGGCATCTCCTTAATATCCATCGCCTTGGGCGCTGAGAATCGGTGATACCTCGCCAAGCACGCACGGTCGGCATCGGAATTTAGACTCGCTTCCGCCTCCCACGTCGCCGCAGCATACCCCAAACCACACCACTTTACCAAAAACTCTGTCGAGCCTTCCTCCTCGCCTTCTCGATGCGCCACGACGCGGTCTACGACGGTGTAATGCTCCGCAAAAGGCATATCCTGCGCCTCCACGCGCTCATGCTTACGCATAAACGCCGTCAACTTATGAGGCGCCTCCACGTTCAACGTCTCCGCGGTTTCCCACGAACATCGGCGGTAGCTCACGCCTTCCCACTTGACGCAAAATTCAAGCCCGGCGTCCTCCGTCGGGCGACAGTACACAATCTTCTCCACCACGTCCTTGTCCTCATCGTCCTCTCCCGCATCGACATCCATGTCACCCTCATCGCAACTCGTCATTAAATCTGCATCGTCATCGGAATCAATCTCCTTGAACGACGCGACGGTCGCCGCCGCCGCGCGTCTCGTCGGTCGAGCGTCTCTCGCGCCGGCGGTAGCAACCTTCGCGTACTCCTCCGCGTCCTCGTCTTCGTCCGATGACGTCGCGCTCGCGTCGTCAGATATTGCATCGTCATCGTCATCGTCATCGTCGTCGACGTCGTCGCTCGCGGGATCACTCAACGACCCGTCGTCGTCGTCGTCGTCGTCGTCGTCGTCATAATCTTTTGGCGATTTTGAACGCGCACTCACATCAACCACCGCCCGTTCCGTCGCCGTGTACGCGAACGACTCGAACGGCG
>Ga0181597_10006302_pt1 | contig 11076 bp, 8 predicted proteins | sample 041ome_5_FD_148647 | JGI IMG/M metagenome (GOLD analysis project Ga0181597, IMG submission 148647) | Coastal salt marsh microbial communities from the Groves Creek Marsh, Skidaway Island, Georgia - 041403US metaG (spades assembly) | ecosystem: Environmental > Aquatic > Marine > Intertidal zone >... | reverse complement strand
TTCAGGCACAAACATCGATCGTGCGCGCGCGTGCAGCAAACAAAAATAAGTTGACTATCCAACGCGCCACCGCTCGCGAACCGAATCGTTCGCACGGCGACGCCGCGTCGAGTAATGCGCGCGAATGGCGTCGGTTGCGCCATCTCGTTAAGGCCGGTGATGGCGCATCGTATATTATTTCATAATATTCCATCAAATTTTGTCAACGCGATTTTTAATCAAGGTGAAAAAAAATAAAAAATGCGGATTTTTGTCCACGAAAATCGGTTTTCTCCTTGATAGTGGCTATCAATATGATATCAATATGATAGTGGCTATCTGGTTGTAGGTCAGTCGAGTTCCAACATCTGATTTATGGTTTCTTTTCTTTACCACGAAAGCGTTGGAAATCTAGCTTTGGAAATCTAGCACGAAATGGCATGAAACGCATGGCTGAAACGCTTGGCAAGGCACGTGGTGAGCTATGGTGAAATGAGCGCATTAAAAGCAACAAACTTGGAGCCGAGTAGGCCAACGTCCGGATCAAGTACAACATGCAGTGGAAAAGACTTACGTATCTCATGGAATTTGGCTCCGGGTCGTAAGAAAGACGCAACTAACCCGCTCTCTTGTAAGATACCTCTCATCTTTGCAGGGATACCACCAGCGATGTACACGCCACCAGTTGCTAGACATTTCATACCTAAATTTGCTGCTTCGGCGCCCAAAATATCTAAAAATATGGCGACCGCTTGTTCACAAAAAGCACATTTCCCAGAGACTGCTTCGGCACTTATCTGTGCTGGTGTTCGATCTGGAAGTTTTACATTGAACTTGTGCTGAAGAAACTTATATATTCGAACGATACCGGGTCCAGAGCATACTTGTTCGACTTCGCATTCCTTAAACTCTTCCTCAACCCATAGGCATAGTTCGTGCTGAATCTGACCCCGCGCTGCGAAGTCTGCATGTGAACCCTCGGTGGCATGAACGATGTATCGACTTGTACTAACATCCCATATGAGTAATGCCTCACCAAGTCCGGTTCCTGGTCCCAAGACTGCAATAGGCCCCGATGCGTCTTTTTGCGGCGAGTGAAGGGTTAGAATATCATCTGTTGCTAGTTCAAATATCCCGTACCCGACTGCTTCAAAATCATTTATAACGCAAACCATGGGGATGTGGTAGAGTGATTCCATTTTATCCCCATCTACTATCCAGCCCAAGTTGGTCAGGTTTGACCTATTACTTTTCACGACCCCTGCGACTGCCAAGCATGCAGAATCAAATTGCCTCAACTCTGAGTCCACCATGAACTGCTCATAACAGAGTTCGAATGTACGATAGTCTTCAGTTTTGTAGCTGCGAGTAAATATGAGTTTATCATCGCCTGCAACGTCACGATTCCAAATTGTGAAACGTGCGTTTGTACCACCGATGTCAGCGGCAAGGATGGTACTCATCTTCGGTTGCGCTTGAACCTGTGGAATACCTATTGAAGCTCTGCTACGTCGAAATGCTCGTTTCGATCGGTTGGAAATCAAGTTCTTCTGAGTAAGACTATCAATGTGAGAACTGCGAGGATACATGTCCACGCGCTACGATTTTTTGGTCGGGCGAGGGGTAATGCTAGGTCACACGATATCTTTCTTTGTACGTACGTGTACCGCCCGAAGCCGCGTTTTATTTTAGTTGTTGTCCCATCCTTTCGAGGTGTATACACATTTCGAGGCGTATACACATATACAGTGCACAGCGTGCATATTGTGCACATTTTTGACAGTAGTTGTTATTTTTCTCTTTCGAAAAAAAACATGAAACAGACGTTGTGAGCTAAATATGTGCCTCTTCTTAAATCCACCCCCTTAGACCACTCGGGCATCCTGGCTAAATAAACACACAGCGTACTATATACGTGCCAGGAATGGGGTTCGAACCCATGCGCACATTGTGCAGTGGGTAGTTTGCCGTTCGTGCATCGTACGAACACCGGACATTTGATTTATATTTCAGGTTTCATTGAAGAGACTGTCTGGCGGCGTTCACTTAGAGCCAAGCTTGGCGCATGAGAAGCAGAGGCGCTCCACAACTCAAGAACTTACAAGTCAATACCCATGAAACGCGCGAACCGTTTCGAGCAGCATTTGAAAAGGTTAGAATTGTTGGAGAAGAGCGGTTTGTATAGCACTGGAGCACTGAAAGCAATTTTCCTAAAGCTTTCTGGGTATGAGCTTAAATTGAGCAGCAAAGGAAGTGGCGCTGGAATAATTTTGGCGTACGCGGCATTTGCCCAAAATTTAGAATTATTGCACTATAAGCGAAAGCAAAGAGAGGGGAAGGTTGAATCGAGCTCAATTAAGTTCAACCCTTTTACCGGCTTGATTTTCAGTATATATAAGCGCGGGCTCGCAAGGTTTCATGATGACCTGGAGCTCTGGATGTCGTTTCTATGCTACTCTACGAGAAAGGGGGCGCACAAGCTTGTTTCGCGCGCTCTAGTTCAGGCATTGCGGTTCAATCCAGGCTCTGGTGGCCTGTGGGCGTTCGCCGCGTCGTGGGAGTTCCATGCACAGGTGAATCCTTCCGGGGCCAGAACTCTTCTTCACTGCGGCCTAAGAGCATGCTCAGGTATTCAAGCACTTTGGCGCGAGTACTTTGAGCTCGAACTTAAGTATACGGAAAGGATTCGGAATCGGCAAAGTATATTAAACACTCGACACGAGAATGAAACAGTTCACACAGAGAGTTCAAAATCAGAAGCAACAGCTCAGTCTAGGCTTGGTATGTCTTCTTTGAGTGCCAGCGATGGCTCTATCGCAGCTGGTGTCTACATAGCCGCAAAGAAACAAAACGCAGGTTCTCTCACCTTCCTACTTTATTTTCTTATCAGGGTATCGAAAATCAAGTGGGCCGGTCAGTTGCAGAAACTAATATATGACGACATGATGAAAACTTACCCAACAAGTGCCCATGAAATTGATCTGATACTGGCCATGGGTAATTCCGAGCAGAAAGGTCAACTTATGAATATTTTATCGAAACATACTTTGGCGCAAGGGCCGCTATGGAAATATTCCATTCAAAATCTTACATGTATCACACCTGATTCGCTATGTGGAAACTGTTTTTCCAGTTTACAAGAGTTGGATGTGCTAAATATGTTTGTCGCACGCTCAGCGTCAAATAGAACGGCAAATATAATCGGTTCATACAACAATTACGAACAGTATTTGCTCTGTACTGAACGTTTCAAGTATATGAGACTAGATAATTGCAAAAATGCACAAGTTGTGGAACGCGCACCAAGCAATATATTTCAGGGTTTCTATGACGGTTTCGTGAAAATTGAAAGTGCTTGGCTTCAGTGTAAGCTCAGATTCGATGCAAGGCTCATATTTTAAGTATCATAGAAGCACTAAATAGTCTTATCGGGAAGGTGCCATCAAATACTCACTGCACTGCCATAGTCGTTTTAATTATAACAAGTCTAGTTCACCCTGTTGAATGAAAAATTGTCAACACGTGAAGACCGCATAGGACCTATAGAGGGATTCTAGGCTTACCTTCAACAAGTCAAGTTTACCTTGTAAAATCTCAAGACTTTGGTGGATTATTTCCTCCGGAGGCAAAGAGCCTGTTCCTTCAATCAAAAAATTGAACTTGTCTGCTCTTGGTCTGACGTGAACTAGGTCTGGCTTTCCTAGTTCCTCTGCCTAATGTTTCCATAGGTGAGATCATCGGAACAAATTGTGCAATTGTAGATTGACTCACCTTACGAACTGCCTCGCCATCATAAGTATAGATCGAACTGTGTTCGACATGGACTCTGCCCGATTCTTTGTCATAACGAAACAATCTACTCGGACAACTGTTCACGAAGTCAACTTTCTCTGATTCTGCAGAGGAGTTAGAAAAATGAAGATAAATGTGAGTATAACCTACCACTTAGTGTGCTGAATATTCCTTCATCGATTTGAATCGTTGGTTCATATCTGAACACTGCAGTCGCTACAGGAGACCATTTTGCATGGTCTTTACCAAGTCCTTTGCGGGCTACACATCTTACCTGTATTTCTTGGTTTTTTCTAAGTTTGACTATCAGAATACCGGCTTTCGTTGACTTGAACTTTTCCGTGGAGCTACTATACTGTACTGGTGAGATCCGTTTATCTTGGCAGACAAGATCGTCACTTGTAACATCAAGAGTTTGATCTTTTTGTGCTCTGACATGAAGGTCAAAATGCACGTCCGTCTTACTATCTTCTTCTTCCGAAAATTCATATGGAAAGTTAAACTCTTTTGCTAGGCCACTTAGAAGTGGTACCAAGCCAAGGCGATGACTCACAAATTCATCACATAGAACCGAAGAGTTTTCCAAAACTTCGACGAGGTCGATAGCCAAGGTCGGGACCTCGGCGATGCAGATGCGACGAAGTGCGTTCGAAACACTGCAGTCAACCCCTTCTATGGAAAACTTTATTTGAGTAGAATCTAACTCCTGCACGTTAATGCTAGGCATTGTTCACGTGGTATTTAGGCGGTGCGGGGTGACGCGGACGGCTCTCGCGACTTCTGTAAATTGCCGTGGAAAAATCAGTGTCAGAATCGTCTGTCTGTCTACTCTACAGATGTAGAGCAGATGTTGGAATAATAATAATCATTTTCACTCTCTTTTTTTATTTCGACGTTTCTCCTTGGTAATATGACGCATTTATCTCACCCATGTCGTATTCAAATAGATACAAGTTCCAATCCGTAAATTCGAATAGATTTAATTCGCATTTTCGTAACAGCGGCCCATGTGATAAAATACGTTCGTGTCTTCAGGAGCGCGTAGATTGCACCAGCCTGCGGCACGAGAGCGAACGACACCGCAGCAACGAAAGTCGCGCACTATTTGAGCAGAATCAGGATGAGTCTGCGAAGTGCATCCAGTACAAATTCTACTGCAGGCGTATCTTACAATTGTGGGGGTAAGTCAGCCTGGCTTTGGTTCAGTTCGTTCTAACTGCTACAACACTACCATAGACTGCGGATCTGAGGTCATCCTACGTCCAGGTGATGTAGTTATATGCCGCGAGTGTGGATATAGAATTTTGTATAAAAAACGTACCAAGCAAGGTAAGTCGCTCAGTTTATAGCTAGAATTTTAGGCGTTGACTGATGTTCTACTACACCTAAGTTGTGCAGTTCGAGGCGAGGTGAAGTCGGGTTTACCTTGCATCCGATAGGTCGATATGGAATGTCGCATCAAAGTCACGGTCGATGTTTGGTCAGTAGATGGTTTGAAGTTCTTTGAAATTTGCCAATATTAGTACAGCTCTAGCCTCTAGCCTATCCTTCAAGCGAGTCACCTGTATCCTTCCATCTATTGGTGCAGGACGTGCACTGAAAAAACAGCGACATCCCCTCGCTTGTTGTAAGAGAAAAGAATACCGCTTCTCCGTTTCCGCACCTGCTACATCGAACGTTCTTTGAACGAGGAAGAGTTGGATCGGACGTAACATCCGTTAATATGGCTGTCGTCTCCACCGCACTGTGGGAGATGTGATGGCGGTAAACGCAGCTTAAATCGGCATCCACTGTATAGTCGCAATTTCTGCAAATATAGACCAATTTATTGCGCGCGCGATCCTCTTTTGGATAGAGCAAATCGTTGCTATTCGGACAGAAGCGAAGGCGCACGGGACCTTCGCCATTTGCCATGTTACTGGGTCGAAACAGAGTTAAAATCAAACCGTGGTACGGAAGCGCGCTAATGATCCACTCACCTTCTACAACCCACTGTTGCGTTCAGCAGCCGCGTATCCGTCAAGTGCGAGCGAAGAGTCTGTGGAAGTTCAAAATATGACCCTTAGAGAACGCCCGAATCCAAGAGCCCACCCCCGGTTCCGACTGAAAGCCTACGAATGTACGAGAGAAAGAAAAGTTTCAGATTTTCACAATTGAATTTCTCATCCGCAATACATCAATAATATGTTTTAAAATAGGATAAAATCTTTGCTTTTGTACATGCAAATAGGCAAGCTTTGCTAAAAATAGGATAAAATAAGCTTTGCTTTTGTACATGCCCTGGGTTTAAAGAACCTAATCAGCAATATGTATGCAGAAAATAAACCCTAAAGCTCACGTGATAATTGCGAATAATATTTAACTGCATAGCATTGGGCTGTTTATGGTAATGCGATTAAACACGGGCTTAAGATCTAGTATCCCAGATCCGTCGAACAAGAGTTGGAATGTTGGGAACAATAATCACAATACTTTGGCGGTTGTAAGTCTGATTACTTCTCGGATATTTACTGCTGGGATAAGCGTGAAATCTAGGATCTTTTCAGGCGTCGCCAGCCTGATCGAGTAAGTGATCCAGCGCAGCCCAGTTGCACACACACGCACGACACTACACCTGTGTGACGGCTAAACACGCAATCCTCGAAATATGTCGTCTATTGCATCTCAAAATATTCACCTCAATCAACGGTAAGAATTGCCTTCGCAACGCGAGGAATTAGCCAGAAATAGCAAAATATCGCACGCGTGTATCGCATGCCGCTTATCCCATTCGTACCGAGCGGATCGTGTGTACGCTGCGAACTTGGGGTCAAAACCGCGCACGTAATGAAAAATGCTTCAAATATCGGTGCGAGTGTCGAGCTCCATTCCCGATCCGCATCAGCTTTATTCAATCCTTTTGCTGACAACGTTATCTTCCCACGCGAAAACAGGTTGAGTTCTCGCCAGCACAATAACAGTTTGACGCGCGCTCGAACCACTTCGCGAGCGTCTAAATGCCAAGTTATCAAAGCTTCTGGTGCCCCTCTTACGGACCGCAAATTGCGAGTTGCCGTAATCGGCGGTGGTCCGGCAGGGGCCTGTGCTGCTGAAACACTCGCCAAGGGAGGGTGTGAAACTTATCTTATCGAACGCAAAATGGACAACTGCAAACCGTGTGGTGGAGCTATCCCGCTTTGTATGGTCGGCGAGTTTGACTTGCCCGAAGAAATTATCGATCGTAAGGTCACGAAGATGAAAATGATCTCTCCGTCGAACCGGGCCGTCGACGTTGGACAAACGCTCAACGACAAGGAATACATCGGCATGTGTCGACGTGAAGTCATGGATGACTTTTTGAGAAAGCGCGCTAACAGCTTAGGTGCCAACTTGATCAATGGTTTATTTATGAAGATTGAAGATCCTGGTCAAGGTAATGGGCCGATTACTGTCCAATACAACGACTATGAGGAGGAAAGCAAAACTGGTGTTCCGAAAACTCTCGAAGTTGACGTCGTCATTGGAGCTGATGGGGCGAACTCGCGTGTCGCGAAGTGTATTGACGCTGGCGAATACGACTATGCCATCGCCTTTCAAGAAAGAATTAAAATTCCGGACGAAAAGATGGAGTACTACAAGGACCTTGCTGAAATGTATGTTGGCGATGACGTCTCTCCAGATTTTTATGGCTGGGTTTTCCCCAAGTATGACCATGTTGCAGTGGGCACAGGAACTGTGGTGAACAAAACAGCCATCAAACAGTACCAAACTGCTATGCGCAACAGAGCGGAGGAGAAGTGCGCAGGTGGGAAAATCATCCGTGTCGAAGCGCACCCTATCCCTGAGCACCCGCGACCGAACCGCGTTCAGGGCCGAGTTGCCCTTGTTGGCGACGCCGCTGGCTATGTGACCAAGTGCAGTGGCGAGGGCATCTACTTCGCCGCTAAGTCCGGGCGAATGGCTGCAGAAGCTGTCGTTGAGCAATCTATGAACGGCACCAGAGAAATCAGCGAGTCGGATCTTCGAGTCTACTTGGATAAATGGGACCGTAAATACTGGGCAACATACAAGGTGCTTGATATTTTACAAAAAGTCTTCTACCGGTCGAACCCGGCGCGTGAGGCATTTGTCGAAATGTGCGCTGATGAGTACGTGCAAAAGATGACATTCGACTCTTACCTTTATAAAACAGTCGTACCAGGGAACCCTGTTGACGACGTTAAGCTTCTTGCAAACACTGTTGCGTCTCTCATGCGTTCCAACGCTCTTCGAATCGCGTCGAAAAGCGGTATTGCTGCTTAATCACTTAGACCTGCCGTTTTATTACACAACTATCTCAACTTTTCGTCATTCAGTACTTCAAAACAGAACGTCTTGTCATCCATCTCGTAAGTATTTCTAGCGTAACTCACTACTCTAGATGTTCCATCCAGGCCCTCTGCGATTCCAACCTATGCCTTTTATCCATTTTTTCCGCACTAAGAAGACTGTCTGCTTCAGTCTCCTTCATTGGACAAAAAGAATAACAATACCCAAACTGGATACTGAAGACTATTGGAAGAAAAGGTGACACTATACTGTCAATAATTGGTTTAATTGGTAATAATGGAGTAAGAATTTTGATCGCCTCGCTATTCATCCTGCCAAGCCCCTGTATGGCTGCAGTGCGAAATAAGCGCTGTGCATAGTATTCTTTTAATATGATATCAATGGAGGAGTCAGGTTTGATATGCTCTAACCTAGCTGATAGTATATAAGCATCTTCAAAGGCCAAGCCTGTTCCTTGGCCTATGTTTGGCATAGTGGCATGGCAGGAATCGCCAAGAAGTGCAACTCTTCCCTTTGACCAGCTTTGTGAAATACAAGGTGGACGATCCCATAGATCCCTTTGTTTGATATCGATTTCGGATGTAATTGAAATCAGATTTTTTACTTCCGGTGACCAGTCAGAGAACTTGTTCAGCAAGAACTCAACTGGAGGGGCACTGCTTAAAGTGTTGGGGGAAGATTTGACAAACGCATACCACTGCAACCGCCCATGCCGATCTGGACAGGTAACAAAATAGTTATCGGGACCTATGAATGCACAGTATCCTATGTCAAAATAATCTTCACTTTTATAAAGTGGCAAGCCACTGAATAGTTTATAACCGGAATAAGAAGCCGTACTTTCTGAGCCACGAACTCCAACCGGTTCATCAAACATTTGAGCTCTCACAGAACTCCAAATCCCATCTGCTCCAATCAGTAAATCTGCATCTAAGACAGAACCGTCTTCAAGCATCACGTTAACGCGACCGGAATCCTTATTTTCTTCAAATTTTTTGACTAAAGCACCCATCTCAATATTCACCCGCCCGTATGTTGTAACAGAACTCAGCAAGGCTATCTCATCAAGGAGGCATCTCTGAAGATCGGAGCGATCGATGCATACAGCGAAAGGTAACTCACGCTTCTTTGGTATCTCCGTAATCGCATCAAATTCAAACATCCACTCTGATGTCAGACCATCTTTTATACCACTTTTTGTCCCCCAGAACGGACGACTGTTATCTTGCACGCGCCGGTACAACTGTTCACTTGTGGCCTTCAGTACACTCATGCCGTTGCTTGCTAGCTGTATAGGACCACCAAGTGATCGATAATTTTTCGTCTGCTCGAGTACAGTGACGTCGATTCCTTTTTTTGCCAAACAAATTGACAAAAACAAACCGCCAAGACCACCGCCAGCTATCAAGACTTGTAGTTTATGATTCCTCGTTTCGTTATCAAACTCAGCGTCGAGAGTCGCCGCAACGGCGTCTTGCACCCTTCGTTTTGAACGTACACGCAAACTATGGTCAAGATTTGCCCTGGCTCGCCCAGCTCGCGTATTGTGCTTGCATTTTAAAGACAAAGAGATCGAGCTCGAAAGAGCCATGACCAAACCCGTTTGTCAGTTATGTCTTATTGTATCCCAGTAATTGAAAATCGAGATTAAGGCACTTCCCCCGGGTGTTGAAGCTTCTTTGTGTTGGCTCTGATGCCTACAGTTATACGGATGAACGAAATGAACGAAAGAGTTTTAAGGGGCAACGAGTGGGGAGAAATCTGAACACTTATAAGCTTTTAATTTTTCTAACACCGCTTTGGCTAGTTGGATTACATCGCGTTAGGCGCGATCATATATCGCCATCAACATTCATTCTACCGTTGACTCTGTTTGAAATTCGCTTTCATTACTGGCGAGGGTATTCAACTTCTGCTCGAGTCGTTGGAGCTCACGAAGATGTGTTTTCAGTGTAGTAAACAGTGGCCCCACGGTATCATCAATCCACTTGGGCTAGAGAGTAGAGGTAACTAATGTACTCAATATCCATAGTTTGACTCACCTGTCTCGAATTTTCTAGCGCCGCACTTGGAAACAGCTGAGTGATTGATTTGAGTTTTGAGCTAACTTCCTCACTGAACGTAAAAAGTAGTTCTCGGTCGTTGTTTGACGAGAGTATTAAACTAGAGAGTTTCATTCAAGTGTTAAATTTGAAGTAGTTTCAGATAGTCAAGCGTACGTTTCCATGCGGTTTAAGTCGGTGGAGAGCGTCGCTAGCGATTGCCCAATCGTGTTTTGGTGAGACTCGAGAATGTCTAATTGACGTGTTAAACGGCAATGTTCTGCAAAAGAACCTGCAAGTTGTGCCTGGAAGTGGATTGAGTGATCCAAGCCAAGTAGAGGTACGATATGTAAACCTGCAGCCTTTCTAAATTTGCACGACTGGCGATAACCTCCGCATCCCAGCGTTTTAAATTGGACACCTCCTGAGCAAATGCTTCCTACACAAAAACATCATGTTGTACCAAGTCACGTTTAAAATATAATACAGTGTGAGATTTTAGATCGTGTGCCCAGTGCCGTCCTCGAAGCTGTACCGCATCCATCCCGTTTATGACTATTCCAGACACAGGCGAGGTGGTGTGACGCGCAAGCACCAGTTCCGCGTCCCTGAAAAACTATATAAAATGCATATTATACATTTCGCGGTTATAGTATGGGCATACACCTGACAGTAGACAGCCGACGTGTGACGATGGACATCGCTGATCACAGTCCGATCTGCGACAGTCCGATTGAACGTGGTAATTAAGGGACCTCGGACCTCGAGGGTTTAGGGACTAGACCCTAATTTTCTCATTTCATTCACTTATGACGTTAGCCTATTTCCCTAAGGCTCGCGAGAAATTCCGATTTCTTGAGTTATAATTGGTCGCGAGTGGGTCAAGTGGGAAAAAAGTGCGCCAATTTGCGGGAATTCAAAAAACGTGTTCACAGCTACCTCTCAAATACGTACG
>Ga0181597_10006291_pt1 | contig 11092 bp, 6 predicted proteins | sample 041ome_5_FD_148647 | JGI IMG/M metagenome (GOLD analysis project Ga0181597, IMG submission 148647) | Coastal salt marsh microbial communities from the Groves Creek Marsh, Skidaway Island, Georgia - 041403US metaG (spades assembly) | ecosystem: Environmental > Aquatic > Marine > Intertidal zone >... | reverse complement strand
ACCAGAATCCAGAAGCATCACTAAAAGTCCATATCTCTGCCATCACCAGATTAGGTATTAGTAATAAGAACAGGAGTAGTTTTTTCATTTCGTATTAATCCTTATCCGTTACCAATCAAATCAGTATGAGCTTATGTTCCAGCTTGACCATCAAAAACAATCCACAATTTTAAGCATAGGATTATAAGTACAATTATAAAAAGAACCGTCAGGGAGGTTTGTTTGCCAGCTCTCATTTGTTAGATTTTGAAAATCGGGTTCTTCTGGTTTAGGCAAAGGCTGCATTCCTGCTGTTGCCATAGAGGCGTCTACTAGAGATTGTCCTGCCATCATCCTTAAACCAAGTTCCATTTGCTTCAAATTTTGATTTATTGCTTTTTGTTTTTTAATTTTAGCTTGCTGCTCTTCATATTGTCTTTGTTGTTCATGGTAGGCGCTTAATTGCTGTTCATATTGTCTTTGCTGAAGGTTATGCATTGCAGCAAACTTTGCTTCAGCTGCTTTACGATGCTGTTGCTTGAGTGCTGCTATTTTATTAAGTTTTGCTTTACCTCTTAAAGCTAAAACACACCCACCAAACTCCTCTGTTTTGGGTTCATATCCAATTACTTCACAAACCTGCATCAAGTCTTCAGACAAGATATCCGAGTGAACTTGTGCTGAAAAGACGGCAAATAAAAGTATCAGAAATAATTTTTTCATATCAAATTGACTCCACAATACATTCTCTGTATTTCTTGCTATCAACTTTGAAACCTATATTTTGACAATCATCCATATACGGCTTTAACTTTGAAAGAATACGTTGCTTTTTAGCAGCTAATTGAGCCTCTTTTTTTTGTTTTTCTTTTTGGCGTAACAGGGTTAATTTTAGTTCTTCTCGCTTTTGATGCTCAGCTAAATCATAGAGATATTTTCCATCAGCCCATATACCTGATTTAACTGTGCCATCAAGAAAAGTCATAATGCCTTTTCCATGAGGACTTTTATCATTGATTTCACCTTGATATTTTCTACCGTCAGCATAGGTATAAGTGCCATTTGTTTTTTGACCTGCCTTAACCTCAACTATGAGTTTATCGCCATTATGAAAAGTTGTAGTACCTTTGCCATGCTGCTGGTTATTCTTCCACTCACCTACATATTTATCACCATTAGGATAAGTCAGAGTTCCTAAACCGTAGGGCTTACCCCACCCAAACCCACCTACGTATTTATTACCATTAGAGTAAGTGTAAGCGCCTTTGCCATGACTTTTATCATTCTTAAATTCACCTACGTATTTATCACCATTAGCCCTAGTTAAAGTTCCTTTACCGTTTTTCTTATTAGTATGCCACTCACCTATATACACATTACCAAATGAAATTGAAGCGCCTTTGCCATGCTTCATATTGTCTTTAAATTCACCTACGTATTTACGACCATCACTATGGGTGTAAGTGCCTTTGCCGTTATACTTTCCGTTGTTCCACACACCTATATATTTATCACCATTAGAGTAAGTGTAAGTGCCATTGCCGTGAGGGAGTCCATTGTTTAGCTCACCTACGTATTTATCACCATCAGGAAATGAGATAGTATTCATAACAGAATACAAGAGGTCGCCCTCACTTACAGTTCTATTGCCAGCACACCCCTGAAGTAGAGCTAGTAAGACAAGTAGTAGTGGTGTGAGAAGTGTTTTCATTTCGTATTAGTCTTTGTTCTCAATCTAATTAAACCAAGATTTAGATTCTGGTTGTAATCTGTGTAAATAACCCAATAAATTTAGATAAAATTGTATTCTAAATGTTCCTGGTTAATTATTTTTTGTATTCCGGATGTGCCTTTAACCAAGCCTGCTCCCTTGCTACCGAAATTTTCTTACAAGATCCACATAACCGTCTTTTGCCAGATTTATTTGATTCATCTATAAACTCGGATAAAGGAAACCTATCACTACAATTGGGACAGATTTTTGTTTTAGAAGGCTTGTTATCTGAAGGTATTATTTTTTTCTTAGACTTCTTATGCATGGGCTTGGAGCAACTCGAACAAAATCGTCTATATCCAGACAAAGCATTATCATCCATAAACTCAGTCGTTGGTTTATTTTTGTCACACTTCTTGCATATACGATAAGTTCCAGTCTTTAAGCCCTCAAAAGCAGAAGTGGCATCCTCTATGACCGTTTTTACAAGGGCATCACCTTTATCTTCATATTCTTCTAGTATTTTTTTTATTTGGCTATTCAAAAAATGAACAGGATCATTCCCGATATTAAACTTATTCAAACGAAGCATTTTATATCCATAGGATTCTAAAATATGCTCTCTTTCAATATCTTCAGGTTTCTGATAATGAGCCCAATTACCCGCGTCAACCTCTTCCTTGTTGTCAAAATGATACTCGAATCCGTCATATTCTATAATGATATCTCGTTGATGCCCTTCTATACTGAAACGAAGCAAAAAATCTATACGAAAACTAGCATGCTTATAACCACTATCTAATGATTTCAGATATTTACCCAACTGAAATTGCGGAATTATCTCTGGTTGAAGCTCAACATAAACAGGGCTTTGTTGTATCCACGTGAGAACTTTTCCTTCAGCCTTGGAGTTTAAATCGACGCTTGTTAAAGGGGGTGGAGTTTTAGCATTAGCAAGCTGCTGTGAAAAATGAAGTAATACGTCTCTTCCGGCTGATAGATCCGTTATAGGTTTTGAATGAACAAAGATCAGCTTCTCTTTACCTCTAGAGAAAGCAACATTTACCCTTTGCATACGTAAATTGCGATCAAGCTCCTCTTCATCTTGAGCTTCTATAGATTTTGGTAGAACAGTCCATAATTTATCTACCTCGGGTGAAGCAACCATGCTGTAATAAATAATGTCTCTCTCTTCACCCTGACAAGAGTCAAAGGTAAAACAACGAAAATGTAATTTCTTTCTTATTTCTTGATATCTAACGTGCTCAGAAAAGATTTTAGAGATATATGCCTGTTGATGTTGAAAGGGTGTTATCACAGCAACAGATTGAAAATTACTTTCATCGAGCTGCTCTAATACTCGGTTTAAAATTGTTGTTGCTTCAAGATGGTTAGTATTTTTATAGGGTTCAAAATCACCATCATGTTCTAATTCAACAAACTCAAGGACCTGCTCAATCGATTTTCCACGTATCTTCATGGCTTGAAGATCTCCACCGTAAAAATACTTAGAAGAAAAGGAAATCATTTCTGGGTAACCACGAAAATGTTTTTTTAGCATAATGCTGAAATTAGCGACACTTTCCATGAAGTCTAAAACCGAACTTTTAATGTTCAGAGAATCAACCCTTACCAGCAAGTCAGATGCTGTGCTATTTCGTTCATTTAGTAGGGTATCTTTTAACTGACCAAACCAGGCAGCATTCATTTCTTTTGAGGCATTAGATGTCTTAACGTTTCCAAACTGCCTTCTATCTCCAAGTACGATCATTTTTTTTGCTCGAATTATCGCTGGGAACGCTTGAGCAATTGAAACTTGAGATGCCTCATCAATAATCACAATATCAAACAATTCTTTCTCTAGGGGTATGTATTCAGCATAATCTCTAAGCCCGCATATCATGCAAGGAAAGGCTTCTTTTAAAATCTCAAATTTTTCTCGTGGAAATTTCATTTTATTACGAATGATTTTTGCTAGGCTTTTGACGTCATTCTTGTAATTATCTGTAAAGTGGATAACTCGGCTATCTATCTCAGTAGCTAGCTCCAAGGCATTGTATGTCTCTAGCTCAGTCTTACTAGTTAAATAACTATACTCCTGTATATCGAAATTTTTATGTGTCGCTTGTATTTCTTTGCGAAGCCTGACAAAGTTTTCAAAGAAGTCTGCTTCTCCGCTCTCTTGGCTGGTAAGGATCTCTAATATAGTCTCTTCATCACCAATAAATGGTAGCTCACAATCTTCAATATATTTTTGAAGGCGCATCAATTTGCTTACTAAATCGGATGAGTTTTTAAGCTTTTCAATGCTTCTAGCTTGGTTTATTAAATGACAATGCTCGGGAAACTCTTTTTGTAGGGGCTGAAAAAAATTATTTCCTCGTTTCTGTATATCCAATAATTGAGAAATTATAAATTTGCCATCTGTAGTGGGCTTATTCCATTGAGTGATTTTTAACCCTATAAGATCCTCTATATCTTGAGTTATTTTTTTCATTGCCGCTCCGGCAAAATAATAACCAAAAATTCCTTCTTCTCTGCGTACCTCTTTGATTTTTTGCTCTATTTGAAGCGAAGTTTCTGCAGTAATTCTAGGAGCATCATTAAATAAATTCGCTTTATTACTCAGACTTAAAACTCTATTTAGAAATGTGGCACTATATGCTATTGAGCTAGCATCATCACCAAATTCAGTACACAGTGATAAAAACTGATCTGTAAACTGTGCACATATACCCCTTAAATCAATGAGAAGGTTTATAGCCTGTAATTGTTCAGAAAATTCATCGTCTTCAGATTCAAATATCTTTATAAATTCAGGGAGATCTGCCCACTCTTTCTTAAATGAATTGACTTCATTCTCCATAGAAAATATATCAACGGGCTTGATTTTAGATACCTGTTCTACCCTATTATGAATATTATCTTTTAGGGTCATTGCTGCCTCTTTATATCTGGCAGCACGCGCCCCACGACCCTTTTTAATTTCCCTATGTTGTGTTCGAAGCTTGTCAATTGATGTTGCTGTAGTTAACTTATTAAAGTTAGTCCCCTCTTTTCCCAATCTCAAAATAGGATTCACAAAATCATCTGAGGGTCTTACTTTTTTCAATGTTTCATTGAGTTTATTCTCAACAACATCTAGTGCTTCTTTTTTGTCAGAAAGAATAAGTATGGATTGTTTCTTTAAAATTGCTCCAAAGGCAATGGCAGAAATAGTATGGGATTTACCTGTACCTGGAGGGCCTTCAACAGTTACAAATTTTGTTTTTGGGTTATTTAGTGCATTGATGATTTTTCGTTGTTCTTCAGCGAGAGGAATGGGTGAGTCAAAAACTAAGCGATCTGAGGTTTCCATTTTATCCCAATCGTCTAAAATTTCACTGACTGTATTTAATGGATTTTCTTCGAAAAAAGAACTGACTAAACCATCAAGAAAGCTTAAAAGTCCGCCACCCTCTTCACTTAAACCAACTAGTAACTCTTCATAATCTGTCAGCATGGACTCATCAGATTTATCGAAGAGCGAAAATGAGCAAGAGTTATTTACCGATATAGAAGCATTTTTGAGTACTGATTTTGTTTTGCCAAAAAACACACTGTCATTGAACTGAAAAGCTCCTAGTATTTTTTGTATCAGACCGTTTGTGACATCTAGAATATTTTCATCCGGATTAACGTGAATAATTCGCTGCTCTATCACGCTTGCACCAGATGTTTTTGTTTCGCCTTGAATGATCCGAGCAATGTAATCAATCGCTTTTTTATTTACTAAGATTCTTGGGTCCAACGTAAGGTTGAACTTTGCGGCTTTTGTTTCTTGCTCCATTTTAAAAGGTATATAAAAAAGCGGGAACTGATGAGATCCATACTTAATCTCACCCAAATAAAGATAATACTCTAAGTTTTCCTCTAGTTGCTCGACCACTGAGAGCTCTCTTAATTGAGTAAATAAATCACCCGCCTTAAAAACCTCAAAATACTCATTTAGCTTGACCCTGATGATGTCATCAGAAAACACATCCTCCATAAGTTCAAGAAGTCGTTCGTCTTCTTCGACTCTAATGAATTCTGCTAGAGCTGAAGGAAGAGCTTCTTCAAACGGGGTAACCAAGACTTCAGCAATTTCTTCCTCTATTGATACCAGTGTATCAATTAAATTTGATGCGCTTTTTTCAAATGTTGGTTGTAACCACCCTATAATTGGTGCGCCAATTTCTAGTCCAATATTATTGCGCAGTTGTGCAATAAAGTTAGTTGACTCTAGTTCTAAATCGCAATCTTTTTTCTTGATCTGCTTCTTATAATCGTTGAGACTCTTGTCATTTATGTCTTTTAGCTTCGAGAAATCTAATCCCTTAACGCATGATTGAAGGGCTGCCTCTACCACAGCTGCTAGATTCGCTTGATGATCTTCAAGCTTGACTGTTATCTTTAAGCCTTGACTGCTATTTTCAGAGAGTACTTTATTTAGTTTAGGTAGGAAGGTTGGAAACTTCTCTAAAGAAATGCCATTTCGGCGACCCTTGCGATCTCGACCCTGATATCTTCGCTTAGGTATCCCTTTGCTTTTAAAATCAGTGGCAAGAAATTCACTATAATAAAGAGCTAGTCGCTCTATAAATGTAGTTTTGTCTTTACCTAAGTCAGCGTCTGTAGATTGATTCATTTACATGTATCTCATTTAAGGAGAAAATTATAAACATGTCTCTCGAAGACATACAGTTGGCCAAAATGTTAAGCATTATCGTCAATAATTCTACCATCACTGTAAGTAAAAACACCTTCTTCAGATATATCATCTTTAAATTCACCTGTAAAGCTGTCGCCATCAGGATAAGTCATAGTGCCATGTCCATGTCTTTTGCCATCTATCATTTCACCTACATATTTGGAGCCATTTGCGTAAGTGTGTGTTGTCGGTCTGTAATTTTTATCCTTTGGAGATTTTTTGGCGCTAGCTGCAGAAACATTTTGTGAACTTACTTTACTGTCTCTATTCTTTACAGCCTCCTTTGCCGCCCATTTAGCGCTCCCAACCGTTGCATAGGTTTGAGCAAGAAGCATATCTCCTGAAATTATAGCAGCATGCATAAGACCCCATCGTTTTCGCCTTGAAACTCTTGCTTTTGAAGCTATATAGTCGAGGATATGTCGTTTTTCAGTTTCAGATTCGGCGTTAAAAAAAGCTTGGCCCATTTCAGCACACGTCTGACCAGCATAATCTTTGTTGTCCGAACCTATCGGAGTATTTTGTTTTTTTTCTTCAAACCTTATTGATTTACCATCCTCCCACTCACCTTCATAGATATTGCCATCTGCTTGGGTATAGATGCCTTGGCCGTGCTTCTTATCGTCCTTCCACTCACCCTCATAGATATCGCCATCTGCTTGGGTATAGATGCCTTGGCCGTGCTTCTTATCGTCCTTCCACTCACCCTCATAGATATCGCCATCTGCCCAGGTATAGATGCCTTGGCCATGGTACTTACCATCCTTAAACTCGCCGTCGTAGGTAGCGCCATCTGCCCAGGTATAGATGCCTTGGCCGTTCTTCTTATCGTCCTTATACTCACCGTCGTAAGTTGCCCCATTTGCGTCGGTCCAGATACCTTGGCCGTTCCTCTTATCATCCTTCCATTCGCCGTCGTGGATAGTGCCACTTGCCCAGGTATAGATGCCTTGGCCATGGTACTTACCATCCTTAAACTCGCCGTCGTAGGTAGTGCCATCTGCTTGGGTATAGATGCCTTGGCCGTTCTTCTTATTGTCCTTAAACTCACCGTCATAGATATCGCCATTTGCCGTGGTCCAGATACCTTGGCCATGGCTCTTATCGTCCTTCCACTCGCCGTCGTAGATAGTGCCACTTGCCCAGGTATAGATACCTTGACCGTGCCTCTTATCGTCCTTCCACTCGCCCTCATAGGTATCGCCATCTGCCCAGGTATAGATGCCTTGGCCGTTCTTCTTATTGTCCTTATACTCACCATCGTAGGTAGCGCCATCTGCTTGGGTACAGATGCCTTGGCCGTTCCTCTTACCATCCTTAAACTCACCGTCGTAGGTAGTGCCACCTGCTTGGGTATAGATGCCTTGGCCGTTCCTCTTACCATCCTTAAACTCACCGTCGTAGGTAGTGCCATCTGCCCAGGTATAGACGCCTTGGCCATGGTACCAATCATCCTTAAACTCACCATCGTAGGTGTCGCCATTTTCATAGGTAATAAGCGAGTGAGGCGCAATCTTTACTTGTATTCCACCCTCCCACTCACCGTTAGAGATAATTCCATCTGCGGACGTATAGATACCTGAACCATGGTATTGATTATCCTTCCACTCACCGTCGTAAGTTGCCCCATTTGCGTCGGTCCAGATACCTTGACCGTGCCTTTTACCATCCTTCCACTGTCCCTCATAGATGGAACCATCTGCTAAGGTGTAGATGCCTTGGCCATGGTACTTATCATCCTTAAATTCTCCCTCATATAAGTTGCCATTTGCCAATGTGTGGATGCCTTGACCATGGTAATCACCATCCTTAAATTCACCCTCATATATATTGCCTATTGCATCAGTGTATACTCTTTGATCTTGCTCCTGGCCATTCTGCCAAACGGTTTCATATTTAGCACCAGTTGCATAGGTAAAGGTGCCTCGACCGTGTTCTTGACCATGCTGCCACTCGCCATCGTATTTAGAACCATTTGCTAAGGTGTAGATACCTTGACCATGGTACTTATCGTCCTTAAATTCTCCCTCATATATGTTGCCATTTGCCAATGTGTGGATGCCTTGGCCGGAGAACTTGCCGTCCTTGAATTCTCCCTGATATTTAGAGGTATCTGCATAGATATAGCTCCCTTGACCATGCCTCTGGCCATTCTGCCATTCACCGTCATAGGTGGAGCCGTCTGCATAGGTAAAGGTACCTCGGCCGTGTCGCTTGCCATTCAGGTACCCACCTTTATATTTGTTATTGTTCATGAAATAACGTCACTAGGGGTTTTTTAGAGTATCTGTGAGATTTTTTAAATAATCTAAACATTTAATCATCTACTTTTATTAGTTACAGACCTGCTTGATAATATAAAAACCTATAGTATGAACTGGCTGATATATCCAATCTGTATTTTCTTGTTTATGTAATACTGCATCTACTCCATTATTTTATCAATAGGGTAAAATAGTTGAATCCTAAGCAATTAATAGGTGTTCGTGTTCGTAAGGTAAAGTTTAATTTTACGAACAATTTAGAGGCCCGCAGCTGACGCTGTAACCCGCGTATTTCCTAGGTTTATATATATATATTATTATTATTATTATTAATTGTTCGTATGTTCGGTGTTTTTTTATAGGACAATACCTTTTGCCGTATTCCGCTTAAAGTGGGACTGTCGCGAATATCATTAAAAATTCTTTATACTTCCTAAAAAAATACCGAACACCGAACAATCGAGTCATGGTCTATGTTTGCAGCCGAACAAATACCGAACAACTTAAACAAAAATACTGAACAATTGAGGTCGCATGTAATTTAAGAGGATTAGAGAGAGATATTGCATATCAGTTATTAGGTGCGCAACTTTGATTTATATAACGATATATAGTTTTTTAGTGAAGGCTCTTGAGACATCAAAGCTTATTCCTTATCTGAATCTGTAGGGTATAGATGCCCTTCTTGAAGACGAATACATAATTTTTCTATATCAGACTGAAGCCAAGCTGTAGTTCGTGGTCCAATTTTTATACCTGGCGGATAAATTCCAGATTTTATTCCAGCCCACCATGCTGATCGACAAACTGGAATCTTACTTAATACAGTGGGTAATCTATAAAATCCAGATTGGGTATTTTGTGTATTTATATCCATCGCAACTCCCCTTTATTGATAAAAAATTGTAGGTATTTCTACCTTACTTCATATGTGATCCTCAGCAATATTTAAAGCTTTCTTAAATTATCCTGATAATCAGCCCAGTGTTGCATCATCTTCTGGCGCTCTGGTATGTGTGTCGCATAGTTATATGCTGCTGCTACAGTATTTCCGACTTTATGTGCTAACTGAAGTTCTATAACATCATGGGGCCAACCCTGTTCATGCAGTATGGTTGATGCGGTGCTTCTGAAGCCATGTGCCGTATGTTTATCTTTGTAACCCATACGTTTCAATGCCATATTGACTGTGTTTTCAGACATAGGTCTATTAATACTGGTGGCACAGGGGAAAAGGTATTTAGATACTGCTGCCTGCTTTTTAATATCTTCGAGAATAAGTAATGCCTGCACCGATAAAGGAATAATATGCACCACCCTCATCTTCATTTTTTCAGCTGGAATTTTCCACTCTCTCTTTTCAAAATCAATCTCAGTCCACTCGGCATGACGCAACTCCCCTTGACGAACGAATACTAAGGGAGCTAATTTCAAAGCCTGTTTAGTCAAGTATGCGCCTTCATAGTTATCAATATCGAGAAGCAATCGGGCAAAATCAACAGGTGCAGTAATACACGAATGGTGTTTAACCTTAACTGGTGTTAAAGCCCCCTTGAGCGCTAAGCTAAAATCTGTCGATCCTCTATCGGTTGAAATTGAAAACCTAAATATCTGACCACATGTCTGAAGCGCGCGATGCGCTGTATCAACCTTTCCTTGAGATTCAATTTTCTGTATAGCACTTAAAACATCGGATGCTTTTAACCTAGTGATAGGGATATTACCAATGAATGGAAAGATGTAACGTTTCAGTAGATTGATAATTCTAGCAGAAGTCTTATCAACCCATTTTACTTTATATTTTTGGTGCCACTCAGTGGCAATAAATTCAAATGTATTGCTTCCATCTACATTATTTTGGTGCAACTTAGCTTTTTTAACTGCGTTCGGGTCTTTACCTGCAGATAAGTTTTTTTTAGCAACACTGCGAGCCTCTCTTGCTTCAGAAAGACTCACCTCAGGATATTGACCAAAAGATAAGGTACGTTCTTTTTTGTTAAAGCGATACTTAAGGCGCCAACATTTTGACCCGGTGGGATTTACTTGTAGATATAGCCCTTCGCTATCAAATAGCTTATAAGATTTATCGCGGGGTTTTATGTTAATAATTTGAATATTCGTTAATGCCATAAGTGGGGGTATCATAGTAGAAATTCAATTCCAATACCCCCAATTATACCCCTAAATGATGGTATATGTTAATAGACATCAACAGATAATAATGGATTTATTATATAAATTTATATAGCAATATTAATAGTTTATAGTAAAGTTAAAGTTTACTAATAGGCCATATGGATGGATTTGGACAAAAGAAAAACAACAAATGGTGCCCGGAGCCGGAATCGAACCGGCACGGTGTTTCCACCGAGGGATTTTAAGTCCCTTGCGTCTACCAATTTC
>Ga0181597_10006289_pt1 | contig 11095 bp, 11 predicted proteins | sample 041ome_5_FD_148647 | JGI IMG/M metagenome (GOLD analysis project Ga0181597, IMG submission 148647) | Coastal salt marsh microbial communities from the Groves Creek Marsh, Skidaway Island, Georgia - 041403US metaG (spades assembly) | ecosystem: Environmental > Aquatic > Marine > Intertidal zone... | reverse complement strand
TCATCTTTGCCTGATGCGGTTATTTTAACTTCAGTTCCCTTTGGCGCAGATAACATTAATATTTTCATGATACTTTTTGCATCAGCACACTTATCACCTTTGTTAATCTCTATGATAGATTCATATTTATTAGTGAGAGTTACAATTTTTGCAGCAGCTCTGGCATGCAGACCCAACTTGTTATTAATTACTATTTTTTTTACTTTCATGTTTTATCTGTATTACTCCATCTTTACCACCTTCTAAGGCTTTTTTTGTTATTTCTTTTAAGTTGAGTGAGGGATAATTAAATATATTTAATAACATTGATAAATTTACTCCTGAAATTACATTGACATTTTTCTTCTGTGAGAATTCTTTAGCAATGTTACTTGGAGTAGAGCCAAACATATCTGTTAAAATTAACACACCATCTCCACTATCTAAAACTTTCACATATTGTTGAGCTAAGTTGATCAAATCTATAGGTTGGTCATAATGATCAATTGATAATAACTCTGTTCTGTAAGGAACAGATCCATATGTAGACTTTGCCGCTAGTAATAGTTGAGCACCTATATCATTATGAGTCAAAAGTAAAAGCCCTATATTCATTTTATATCTCTATGTTTCACTAGAATAGTATATTTCTTTCTTAACTCTTTGGATACATTTTCAGTAATATATACTGATCTATGCTGCCCTCCAGTGCACCCTATGGATATAGTTAGGTAGTTACGGTCACTTTTAAGAAATTTTGGGATCCATTTGTTTAAGAATTTCACAATATTAGTTATCATTTCTAGTGAAGCAGGGTCTTTTTTAATAAATGACTTTACATTATTATCTTTACCAGACAGAGCCCTCAAGCTTTTATCCCAAAAGGGGTTTGCAAGACATCTCACATCAAATACAAAATCGCTATCATTAGGGATATTATTCTTATATCCAAAAGATTGAATTTGAATGAGCATGTCTTCCTTTTTTTGTGCATATGAGAATCTCATATTTATTTGTCTTTTTAGATCCAGTGGCAGTAGATCATCAGTATCTATAATTAGGTTAGAATTCTCTTTTAACACTTGCATGATGTCCATCTCTTTAGAAATTGCTTCTTTAAGATTGATTTTATTTCCTGTGAGTGGATGCAGTCGTCTTGTTGCATTAAACCTTGATAATAATACCTTGATTGAAGAATGCAAAAAAATTGTATTTGTTTTAATATTTAGGTTAGCTATTTTTTTATATAAATTATCAACAGATTTTTTAAAATTCTTGTCTAACTTTATAGACCTTATATCAATACTTATAGCAACTTTATGATAAGACTTTTCTATTGGATCATTCATTCTTTCAAGAATAGTTATAATCATCTTTGGAGATAAATTATCAATACAAAAATATCCTTGATCTTCGAGAGCATGAAGAGCTATTGTTTTACCTGATCCAGATAAACCAGTAATGATTATTAGTTTAGATTGGGACCTTTTCATAAATTTATTTTAATTAGTGACTACCAACAATCATCATAACATCACTTGCAGTATTTGCTGTGCGTATTTTTTCTCGAAATACTTGATCATCTAATAGGGATGCTATGCTAGATAACAACTCTACATGCATTTCGTTATTATCGTTTGGAACAAATAACGACATTACAATATCAACTTTATTGCCATCTATTGAATTGAAGTCTATGGCTTCCGTTAATTTCAATATTATAATCTTAGCATTCTGGATACCTTCAACCCTAGCATGAGGTATTGCAATGCCATTCCCAAATGCTGTTGTGCCTAACTTTTCTCTCTCATATAACTTTTGAAATATCTCATCTTTATTTGTTGATGTCAGTTCAGCCATTTTATTACTTATAACTTCCAAGGTGTTTTTTTGACTCTTTGAATCACAATCCATTATTATAGAATCTTCGGTTAAAAAATTTGTTATTTCGCTCATGTTTATTTTATTTTCCTATATTTTGATGTTGGTATTAATAATGTTTCTCTATACTTTGCTACTGTGCGTCTTGCAACTTTAATTCCATTTTCGTTAAAGTTTTTTGATATATCTGAGTCACTCAATGGCTTATTTTTATCTTCATTTGCAATAATTTTTGTTATCATTGATTTGATTGCTGTAGAGGATATCATTTTTCCATGATCTGTACTAATTTCTGACGAAAAAAAGTATTTCATTTCATAAACACCTCTATGTGTTTGAACATATTTATTATTTGTACATCTAGAAACTGTTGATTCATGCATATTGATTTCTAGTGCTATGTCTTTTAGCGACAATGGCTTCATTGCAATTTCACCTTGGTTAAGAAAATCTTTCTGTTTATGAAATATTGCTTTTGCTGTCTTGAGGATAGTGATATTTCTATTATTCAGTGCTTTTAAAAAGAAATTTGCATCTTGTAAATTATTTTTTATATATTCTTGATCAGGTTTACTCTTAATTTTTTCCATCAATTCCTTATATGCTTTATTGATTCTTATTTTGGGGTTTATTGAAGGATTTAATTCTACTATCCATTTAGAATCTCTTTTCACTATGATAATGTCCGGTGTTATATGTTCATGATGCAATATATTAGAAATAATATTTCCTGGCCTTGGATTAAGAGATTTTATAATATCTTGGGCATTATTCTCTCTCTCAAATTCTGAAATAAAAGCATCAAAACTTACCATGGTTGGTTTAATATCATCTTCTAATTTTTCAATCATATGTTTAGCAGAATCGAAGTTATCATGATCTTTATGAAAATGTTCAAGTTGTATTAATAGGCAGTCTTTTAATGAGGTCGCGCCAACACCTATTGGGTCTAGATGTTGAATTTTATGAAGAACCGCAAATATCTCTTGAAAGGTAGTTTCTAAATTTCGTTTTAACAATATAAATAGATCCTCAACAGTTTCAGTCAAGAAACCATCATCATTAATATAATCTATAATATTATATGCAATGAATTGATCTTGTTGAGACATAGATGATAAATTTATTTGCCACATTAAATATTCCTGAAGTGATTGATGTGATGCAGGAAGGTGTTCATAGGCATCTTGAACTGTATCTCCGGTAGAAGTAGGGTAACTTGAAGAAAACATAGGAGCTTCAGACGAAACCTCCACATGCTCAGATGAATTTTCATTCTCAAGAAATGGATTTTCAAGGATTTTATCTTCTATTTCTTTTTGTAAATCAATTGAATTTAGTTGTAATAATTTTATTGCAAGCTGAATTTGTTGCGTCATTGCTAATTTATTATTAATTGATAAGCTTTGTTTTGTCTTGAGGCTCATAATTTAAAGTTATCACCCAAGTATACGCTTTGAACAATTTTATCTTTGACAATTTCAGATGGTTTACCATGCGCTATGACTTTTCCATCACTAATAATATAAGATTCATCACATACTTTTAATGTCTCTCTGACATTATGATCAGTGATAAGCACGCCTATGTCTGCATTTATTAAATCTTTTATGATCTTTTGTATTTCAATGATTGAAATTGGGTCTATTCCAGCAAATGGTTCATCAAGCAATAAGAATTTTGGTTCAATAGCCAAAGCCCTGGCTATCTCTACTCGCCTTCTCTCTCCTCCTGATAAGCTAGCCCCATTACTATGAAGTATATTTTCTATCTGCAATGTTGATACTAGTGAATCTAGTTTTATTTGTCTTTGTTTTAGAGAAAGATGCTTCCTAGTTTCAAGTATGGCCATAATATTATCTCTAACATTTAAGTTTCTAAATATAGAGGGTTCTTGTGGCAAATAACTTATACCGAGGTTAGATCTCAAGTGCATTGGAAGGTTTGTAATGTCAGTATCATTTATTTTAATTAGACCGCTATTACATTTTATCAGACCCACAAGCATATAAAATGTTGTTGTCTTTCCGGCTCCATTAGGACCCAACAGGCCAACGACCTTTTTTGCATGAAGATCTATGCTTACTTTATCAACAACTTTTTTATCATTATATTTTTTAACCAGATCTGTACAGTTCAGGTGCATTATTTAGCCTTTTTAGTTTTTAAGATAGTCTTGACTCTATTTTGTATTTTTATCTTATCATTTTGACCTTCTTTTTTAAGCAAAACCCATGTTTTTTTATTAAGATCATACAGCATTGTCTCGCCCTCTAATTCTTCAGTACGCTCATCAGTATTTGATATCCTCTTTGCATTAGAAAGTATTCTAATTTCCCCTATCTTCATATTCGCTATTACTCCATTACCAGAAGTTTTAGAATTCGGTGTGGTTATGGTTGCAAACTCACTTGTTTCTATAATTTCTTGATCAGGATATATGATAGCTTTTGACGTTATTATATTAACTTCATTTACTCTATTGTTATCATATTTATCAAATATTACATTATCTTTTAAGTATATTGTTTTAAAAAGAGAGTCAGGATCAATCGCATGCTCTGCTTGGATTATCCAAAATGATTTTTCAGATGATCTTATATTCATAAATGGCATTGTGACCTCTGATCGTAAACTATTTGGAAACTTTTCAAGCTTATCTCCAGAAAGCGTCCATGTTAATTGTCCATTAACATCTGTTTCAGACATTTCAAAATTATTTAAGAAATGATTAGAAACACTAGAGTCTTTATTAAGCGAATTATAATTCAATGCTTCTGATAAAATATTATTAATTAACAAAAAGAACGATAACACTATTATACTTATTAGAATAGTCTTCCTGGAAAATTTTAGAAGGAAATTATTTATTAGATTTTTTATCATTTTTTGCGAGTACAATCAAATCACAAACATCTCTAACAGCGCCAAAACCACCAGATCTTGGTGTAACCCAATCTGAGTAATCAACTAATTTATTATAGTTCGCATTAGGCACTGTAATTGATAATCCTGCCTTTTCCATTAATTCAATATCCACTATATCATCCCCAACAAAGCAGACTTGATCTAGACTATATTTTTTTGAAAATCTTTCTTTAAAATCTCCTAATTTATCCCTTGAGCCCTGTATAACTTCTGTAAACTTAAGGTCCTTAGCTCTGTATTCTACTGCTTTTGAATATCTGCCGCTAATTATTGCTAATTCAATATCTAAGTTTCTAACTAACATCAAACCATGCCCATCTTGTGCAAAAAACCTTTTTGATTCAGCACCATTTTCATCTAATATAATTCCACCATCAGTTAATACCCCGTCCACATCTAGTATAAGTAATTGAACATTTTTAGCTTTTTCAATTATTTTTTGATCGATAGAGTTCATTTGTTCACGATATTTAGTGTAGTTCATTATTCAATTCCATTTCTCAGAAGTTCATTAAGAGTTAACAAGCCAGCTACAGTTTTATCATGATTAATAACTACTAAAGAAGTTATTTCATTTTTTTCCATTATGTTTAATGCTTCAGCTGCCATGATATCTACTGAGACCACCAAGGGTTTTTTGGTCATTACGCTATATAAGTTTAATGATGAAATATTATCGTGTTTTTTTAGCACTCTCCTTAGATCGCCATCGGTAAATATTCCTTTGAGTTGTTTTGAAGCATTCAATATTATGACAATACCATAATTATATCTCATAACTACATCAATGGCTTTCATCAAAGGTAGGTCCTTGTAAACATAAGGTAATTTCTTAGTAAACATTATATCTTCAGATTTACGAAGGAGTCTTTTACCTAAACTTCCTTGAGGATGTGATTTCGCAAAGTCTTTAGATGTAAAACCTCTACACTCTAAAAGAGTAATCGCAAGTGCATCTGACATTGCTATAGCAGATATAACGCTAGAGGTAGGAGCTAAATCTAGAGGACATGCTTCAGATTTGACCCCAGAATCTATTACCACATTTGAGTTTTTAGAAAGTGTCGATCTTTTATTGCCCGTTATGGTAATTAGCGGGATTTTAAGAATCTTGAATAAGGGCAATAAAAGTAATAGTTCTTTTGTTTCACCAGAGTTTGAGTAAAATATAACAACATCAGATTTCTCAACCAAACCCATATCACCATGCAATGCTTCTGCAGCATGTAGGAATATCGAAGGACTGCCTGTGCTTGAAAAAGTTGCAGATGCTTTTTTAGCAACATGCCCAGATTTTCCAAGACCAATTGTAATTATTTTGCCTTTACAAGCCAATAAAATATCACATGCTTTTTCAAAGTTATGATCAATCTTTTTTGTTAGTTGATTTAATGCCTGAGCCTCTTTTTTGATTGTTTTTTTGGCAATAGATCCTTTGTTGATATTTCTCATAAACTTACACCATACAAACTAATTTGATACATTGTGAATAATCCAAGTAATAGTGTACATAAAATCTTACTAAATAAATAATTATGATTTTTTATTATAATATAAAAGCTCACCATTGTAATTAGGATCATAATTATATCTCGTAATAAATCTGCAAAATATAGAGGTTTAGGGAGCACATATGAAAATAAACCAGCTAGACTTATTACTATAGTAAAATTAAATATATTAGACCCAAGAATATTTCCAATTATAAAATCAATATTTTTCTTTCTAGCAGACTCGATGCTTGATGCTAATTCAGGAATACTCGAGCCTATTGCAGTAATTGAAAGGCCTATTACGTAATTTGATATACCATAATGTTTCGCAACTATAACACTACTGTTTAACAATAACTCAGTTCCAACTAAAAGAGTTAGTAATCCTAATATCAGGCTTGCAAATACCCTCGTATTACTTTTTGAATCTTCTGATTCTAACTTTTTATAATTTTTTGAATCTTGGTAGAAGAATTTCTTATATAAAAATATAAGTATAAAAAAAGAAATTATTAAAAGTATAGCCTCATTAACCAAGATCATGCCGTCTTTAAGTATTAAAAATACTAGCATAGAAATTATTATAAGAATAAACATGAAACCATATGTTTCTCGATCAATAAATCGATTAACATGTAATATATCTTTTTTAAGAAACAAACAACTTATAGCAAATACAAATGCGATATTTGCAATGTTTGATCCTAATGCATTACCAATAGCTATATTAGATTTACCGTCGAGACTGGATATGATCGAGATAAATATTTCAGGAGAAGATGTAGCTAAGCCAATAAAAATAAAACTAGATAAAAAATAAGAGATATTATATTTTTTTGAGATATTCTCAGTAGATGAAACAAGCACATTTGCTCCATAGCTGATCAGTGCTAGACCTAAAACAAATAATAAAAAGACTGTGATTGTCATAAGGAGACTTATGTTAAAGCTTAATAATCTACACCTATTACATCAATTTCAAAATCTTCTTCCGATTCTCCATCATTAACCATGGATTCACGCTTTTGCAGATAAGATTCTCTGATGAAGATATATTTATCTTTAGCGGCAGTATCAAGTATTTTTGTTGCTCTTAGTAGTCTTGCGCGTATATCAATTATATTCAAAGTATCTAATGCAAGCTCTTCTTTATTATGAAGCTGTTCTACAGGCGAAATTTGTCTATCTGCATATAAACCTGGAGCATCTCTAAAGGAGCTTGACCCAAAAAAAGGTAATACTAAGTAAGGCCCTTGTGGCACACCCCAGTAACCCAAAGTTTGCCCAAAGTCTTCCTTATTTTTTTTCAATCCCATAGGCGTAGCAACATCGAAAATACCAAGAATTCCTATAGTGGTATTTATAGAGAATCTAAGAAAATCATAACCAGCTTGTTGAAATTTAAACTGGAATACATCGTTCGCTATCGTGCTCACTTCTCCAATATTACTAAAAAAATTTGATACTCCAGTTTCAATGGGATCCGGAGTTATATATTTATATGTTTTTGCAACAGGTTCTAAGACATTATCATCTACAACTTCATTAAACTCAAACATCGCTCTATTAAAAGGCTCTAGCGGATCATTTTTAGAACTACCTGTTGTGCTGCAACTAGATAATAAAAATACTAAAATAATAGAGGATAAAATTGAGTGCTTTGGTAAAAATTGATCAATTTTTGAATATTTCATAATTATTGCTTAAATATATTTAATTAATTTCCTATAATATTGGTATTATACCTGTAACTATGAAAATACTTAAATACATAATTGCTATTTTTATTCTTTTTTCTTCATATTCATTTGCTAGTGATAGTCCAGATGTATTTCTGAAAAATAGCGTAAAAGAAATATCAGAGTTTATATCAGAAAATAAAGCTAGCCTAGACAGTGATGAAAATTATCTAAGGACAAAAGTTGATGAATTAGTTATACCAAAACTTGATATCGAACTTATGTCAAAAATTGTATTAGGTAAAAATAACTGGACATCTATGAGTCCAACCCTTCGTATGAAATTTCAACAAGCTTTTAGAAGCCTCATGGTTAAAACATATATGAAGTCGCTAACAAGTTTTGATGGTGAAAAAATAAAGTTTTTGCCTTATAAGAAAGGTAAACGCCCAGATATAGCTAGAGTAAAGTCAGTTTATCTTCTCAATGAAGGAGAATTGAGTGTTAATTATAGCCTAAAACTTAATAAATCTTCAGGATGGAAAGTTTATGACATTAATATCGATGGAATAAGTCTCATTAAAAATTATAGATCAGATTTTAAAAGTCATATTGAAAGAGATGGAATTGACTCTTTAATAGAAGAATTGGAAGATAAACGATAATCTTAAATTAATAAATTTAAAATGGTTTAAAAGAAATGAGTAGTTTAGGTAATAGTGTTAATACCGCTACTAATGCAATAAACATTGCAAGTCCAGTTAGTAAGCCAAAGATAATGGTTGGAATAAAATTTGATAGCACAAGTATTGAAAAACCAAAAATTATGGTTATACCGGTGAAAAATATTGCCCTACCAATGCTGTCATGTGATCGATAGACTGATTCGCTGTAGTTTTTTGTCTTATTATATTCTTCTCTAAACCTATAAATATAATGTATGCTGTTATCAACTGCTATACCTATAGCAATAGCAGCAATTGTTATTGTCATCATATCTAGAGGAAGTTTAATCAGACCCATTAGCCCTAAAACAAAACCAGCAGCTAGCAGGTTTGGTATAATCCCTATTACCGCTAAGGATAGAGATTTAAAAAGTATCAAAAACATGACGGTTATGCCAATCATCACAAAACCCATAGATAAAATTTGTGAATTAAATAAGCTTTGAAGCATATTATTGTATAATACCAATACCCCAGTTAAATAAAATGAATCTCTATTGAATCCTAGTTTATTTAACATGTCATCTTCGATTTTACGAATGAGATTATCTCTCCTCAAATCTGGATTAGAGTCTAATATTCTGACATTTATTCTCGCTTGATTCCTTTCAAATGATACATAGGGACTAATCGCGACATCTTTGACGCTTTTTGGAACTCTTTTGTATAATAAAGCTAGTTCTAGGCTATCTAATTCTTTACCTTCATTTAATTTTTCCGCAACTCTTACTGTTGATGCCAAAGACAAAACTTTCCCAGTCTCTGATAATGAGTCTATATAATCATGAACTTTTTTTATTTTATTAACTTTATTCTTGGTAAACCATTGTTGACTTATATCAGCCTCCTCTTCATCCAATAAATCTAGACCATAATCATCTGACGCATCATTAGATGCATCATCTTCCTGAAATTGAATTATTATCTCTAATGGAGTTGTCCCACCCAATTTATCGTCTATCGTTTTCATGCCTTTATAAATTTCTGTATTAGTTTTGAAATAATTAATAAAACTATTTTCAACTTTTAATTGAGATATGCCATATATTGTTAAAATTAATATAAAAACACTAATTGTTGTTATAGAAGAACCTTTCTTGACTGTGATATCTGCTAAAAACTTCGTAAATGCAAAAGCAGTAGTTTTTGAAGTATTTTCATTATTTTTTTTAAGTAAACATAAGATGCTTGGAAATAGAAAAAATGTAGTTATAAAGGTTACAATTAATCCTAGAGTCATCATGTAACCAAAATCTATTACAGGTTTAATGTCACTTAGAACCAAGGAAGCAAATGCAACTATAGTTGTCAGGGCTGTATAAAGACATGGCCAAACCATCTGTTTCGTTGTTTCATAGACAGCTTCAACTTGTTCCGACGCTTCTGAACTAATCTGTCTATAACGGACAATCAAATGGATATTCATGGAAAGGGTAAGAATAAGCATCAATGAAATAAAATTAGATGATATTACTGTTACTTCCCAATTTAATAGGCCCAACAAACCTATCATAAAAATAACGGCATAGATGCAACTTAATACTGGAAGCACAACCCATTTTATTGATCTAAAGATAACTATCAAAGTTAGCACAATAAATATGAATACACCTAAACCAAAATTTATTAAATCATTTTTAACATATAATATCATGTCATCTGCAATCATTGGAATTCCACCCATGCGTAATTCAATGTCATGTATTTCCATGAATTCCTTCTGAACATCTCTAGCCTGCTTGAGAAGATTATGAATTTGTTTGTCATATAAACTTTTTATAGTTTTATGTTCAGATTTGATTGTTTCAAGTCTCAATACTTCTGATGATGTAATATCACCACTAATTTTCTTGGATACCAAAGAAGCTCTGATTTTGTTTAGTGCTAGTAGCTCATGATTGGAACTTAAATTAATTTGCAGCGCAGTTGTAGTCCCATCCTCAGATATTATTAAGTTCTTATAAATTGGGCTATCTAAAATTTCTTTTTTAGCTTTAATTTTATCTGTATTATTCGATAATAATGTAGGCACATTATTGATCATTTCTATGAGAGGAGTATCGGAGCTTTCTACCAATGGAACATCAATTAATGAAATTACAGATTCAACATTATCAATAGACAATATCCTTTTTTTGAGACTTTTAATGATGCTTATATTTTCTTCATCAAATATATCTCCATTATTTGGAGAAAGCGTCATTACAATGAAGTCATTAGTACCATAATCTTGGATTATATTTCTATATTTTGCTAAGTCCTTGTCATTTTCCAATATTAGAGAATCAGCAGATGCATCCAATTTAAAATTTGGAATATTTGCGATCATTATTCCAAGCATAAGTATCATTAATACAATTACATATTTAGGATAATTTAGGATGTAATGTAAATATATGTGTGAAATATT
>Ga0181597_10006279_pt1 | contig 11111 bp, 4 predicted proteins | sample 041ome_5_FD_148647 | JGI IMG/M metagenome (GOLD analysis project Ga0181597, IMG submission 148647) | Coastal salt marsh microbial communities from the Groves Creek Marsh, Skidaway Island, Georgia - 041403US metaG (spades assembly) | ecosystem: Environmental > Aquatic > Marine > Intertidal zone >... | reverse complement strand
ATGAGGTGCCAGAGAACGAGGAGTTGCTGCAGGCTATTTACGCGCGCTAATCCAATTTCTGTGACCAGATCAAGTTTGCTTCCCACCAGGCTCGCCAATCAGCAGACTTGAACGAAATATGGTATTAATGCGCAAGGTTTGAATCTCACTAATTTGAATCTCACTAAGTAGTGACAGCGCGTTTGGCCACAATTGCGCTGTCGCGGCGGGGCATTACGCCTGAATACTCCGGCTATTAATTCGCGCCTGATCGCTGTCCGTGTTCCTATCCAAGGATTACAGCAACATTTTCTTGCACCTCCCAATTTTTCTGCAGTTTCTGCAAACAATCGGGTATTTCCCTCACTAATAACCTACCGAACATGGGCAACAGGGCATCTTACACTTGCTAACCCGCTTGCCTAATTTGCACTGGCAAGCATCGAATGGTTGGGCTATCTTGGTGCAAGCGCACCAATTAAGAGCGATAATGTACTAATGCATGTGTGCTTTTGGGGCTTCTGGTCAGCGCTTGATGTGCCGCCGGCACCATTAAAAGTCCGATAGAGTCTTGCAGCTTGGTGATTAGTACGAGGAATCGCAAAGTGCAAACCGCGTGAATTTTTAGAGCCGCTGACCTGAAGCTCGATCGCTGGCTACATAGACAACTTCTCTGGAAGAGAACAATATTCTATCTACGCAGGATAAAAACGCATATAATTTTGTATAGGGCCAGTTTTTCAAACAATTATTGGGTCGTTTCGGATATCGGGGGAGCAGCAACTAAGAAACCAGTTTAAGCGCTTGGTTTCACTAGCTGCCCTGCACCTATTTCTCCCTGTTCCCGATCCCGGCCTGATCTAGTAATTAACTGGTAGAGTCCCTGTTTTGCAAGGGGGTTTTACCCCAAAAGTGTGCATGAAAATCGTGCTTGCCCAATAGCTTACCATTTTTTGGTATCGATATTGCATCAAATGGGTCAGCGCATAGAATGCGAACCAAGGTCGTGCACCGAAGTAACGACCAGATTAATGAAACTATCAAGAGGACCCACATGAAAACTTTATTCAAGCGTCGTCGCTTCAGCGGCGGCTCCGTTGCCATGTTTGCGGCAGCAACCTTGCCGCTCACTGGCTTCGTGAATGCTCAGGAAAACGTGGTAGAGGAAGTCATCGTTACTGGCTCACGCATCGCCAGAGATGCGAACCTTACTGGTGCACTGCCTGTACAATCTGTCTCAGCCGACGATATTCGCGCATCTGGCGAATTCTCGCTGTCTGATGTAGTGAATGACATACCGGCGCTGCTGACTTCAACCACTGCCGAACAGTCCATCGACTCTGGCGATGGTGCTCTCGGTGCCAACATTCTTAACCTGCGTGGACTGGGTGCTGAGCGTACCCTCGTACTGGTTGATGGCCGTCGTCATGTGGGTGGCCTGCAGGGTGCAGCATCTGTTGATATCGGTTCTATCCCCATGCCTCTGGTCGAGCGCGTAGAAGTCCTATCTGGTGGCGCATCTGCGGTGTATGGTGCCGACGCGGTAACCGGTGTTGTGAACTTCGTGTTGCGTGATGACTTTGAAGGTCTGGAAGTCGATGTCAACTACGGTCAGTCTGAATACGGTGATGGCCAGCAGACTTCAATCTCCGCTGTATGGGGAATGAACTTCGCTGACGATCGCGGCAATATCGCGGTAGCTCTCGACCTGCGTGAAGACGAAGGTCTCCGGGTCAGCGAACGTGGTGATGGACTGGACATTGGCTCCGGTGGCAACTGGAACAACCCGGACCTCCGTTTCCAGAAGGGTGATATCACTGCCTCTGCTACGCCGAACTTTGCGGCCTACTATAACGTCGATGTGGCTGGCACCTTGAACTATGGTTCTCGTATTCCCAGCGCCGAAGACTTTATTGCTAACTACACGGCTGCCAAAGGCGTCGCACCAAATCTGACAGCTGCAGAAAATGCGCTGATTGCACAGGGTGCTGCTGCACCGGCTCGCGCGATTGCTCCGCAACGCACATTCCCATTCACCTCGGGCTATGGCCACATCATCCCGGGTAACCCGTTTACCTTTGCTGGATTTGACAGCAATGTGGCTATTGACCTGGATGGCAACGGGGTTCCGGACTGTCAGGACTCCTTCACGGGTTATGCAGGCAACAGCGCTATTGTTGGCGGTTGCTGGAACGTGCAGGCTGACGGCAGCGTGCGTCCTGCCAGGGACGGCCTGATCGCCTCAACTTTCCAGGGCTTTGGTGGTGACGGCTGGTCTGCTTCGCGTCAAGCGGATGACTGGATCCTGGCGCCACAGGAAGCCTATACCCTGAACGTCACAGGCCACTATGACCTGACCGACTCTGTCAGTTTTTTCGGTGAAGCCAAATATGTGACTCAGGAAGCTGAGAACCAGGGCGATCCCAACTCATTCTGGGACTTGCTGCCCGGTTATGCAGATAATCCCTATCTGCCTGCCTTTATTCAACCTGTTGCACAACAGCATGGCGCAGTGGCGATCACCATTGACCCTGTGACTTTCCGCAACACCTCGACAACCAGCCGTGATACTTATCGACTGGTTGCAGGTCTGGAAGGCGAATTGGAAAACGGTTGGAACTGGGAGACGAGCCTGAACTACGGTAAGTATGAGCAGGAAATTGCGCGTACTAACTCCCTGATTAATGACCGTTTCTTCGCTGCCCTCGACGCGGTAACCGATCCAAACGGTAACCCGGCCTGCCGTAGCTCGGTCGATCCCACGGCTCCACCGGTCAATACGCCATTCGAAATTCCCGCCAACGAAGCTGGTTATTTCTCTTTCACTCCAGGGGACGGCAGCTGCCAACCGCTTAATATCTGGGGTGGTCAGCCAGGTTTCGACAGCAGCCCTGGGCTGGGTTGGGTCACTACACCAACCTGGGATAGGATCGAGATGGATCAGTTTGTCTTCGCCGCCTCCTTGACTGGTGACCTTGGCGACTATTTCGAGCTACCCGGAGGCCCGGTTGCTTTCGCAACAGGTGTTGAATATCGTGAAGAAGAATCAATAGCGACTTTCGATAACTTCCAGCTGGGTATCCTGCCACAGGGTTCTCCTGCCGGTGCCGGCACTCTGTTGAGCAGTATCTCAGCCAACAGCAACCTGGTGTTCCGTCCGCAGCTGTCGAATGCGAACGAATCGGGTCAATTTGATGCAACTGACGCCTTCGTCGAATTCTCCATGCCGCTGTTGTCTGACATCACAGGTATTGAAGACCTGACTCTGGATACTGCCGCACGTTATTCGGACTACAATACCATCGGTGAAACACTGACCTGGAAGGTCAATGCCGTATGGACGATTGTTGACGGAGTCGCTGTTCGAGGTGGTGTCTCCGAGGCGATTCGTGCGCCCAACATCACTGAATTGTTCGGCCCACAGATTGGTTCTACTTTCCGCCCAACTGACCCCTGTGATGGTGAAACCATTGCGGGTCTGACTGGTGAGCTGCAGACAAACTTCCGCAATAACTGTATTGCAGACTTACAGGCGATCGGTGTGAACCCGCTGGACGCTGACGGCAACTATGTGTTCCTCGATCCGCTGTCTGCTTCATTCGGCGGTTTCTCTGGCGGCAACCCAAATCTGATGGAAGAATCTGCCGAGACCATTACTTACGGTTTCGTCTGGCAGCCTAGTTTCCTGGATGGGTTCAGCCTGACTGCGGACTACTGGCAAATTGAAATCGAAGATGCAATTCAATCTGTGTCTTCACAGGACATCGTGGATGGCTGTTATCGTGGAGCCTCGCTGAACCAGAACTTCTGTGGCAACTTCACGCGAAACACCGACTCGAACTCACCACAGTTTGGTGGATTCAACTTCCTGCGTACGTCTGACATCAACTTCGCCAAGCTGGAAACCAGCGGTTACGATCTCGCAGCGAGCTATACTTTTGATGTCGGTGAGCACAGCTTCCGCCTCAACGGTAACGCCACCAAGGTTAACGAGCTTGATCAGTACACTAACCCAGCGGATCTGAATGACCTCAACCCTGAGTTGCTTGAAATTCAGCGCCCAGAGTGGGCTGGTAGTGTGGCTCTGTCTTGGGGCTGGAGAGACCTGACCGTTGGCATCAATAGCCAATATCTCGGCGAGATGCTGGAAGGTGGGCTTGAGATCGAAACGGCGTTGGATCTGTATGCACCCTCGGTGTTATTGGAAGAAACCTGGATTCATAATCTGAATGCCAGCTACACAATCAGTGATTCCATCGACATCTATGGTGGTGTTCGCAACATCACACAAGAGAAGCCGTTCATCACGCGAAACGCCTTTCCGGTGTCACCACGTGGTCGTCAGATCTTCATCGGCGGTACTTATCGCCTATAGTTAGCAGTTAGCGAACCCAGCCGAAGGCTGGGTTCAAAGCCTGCTTTCTAAAAAGCCCGCGCCAGCGGGCTTTTTTGTGCCTGTTGGAAACATGTCATTTGCTACATCTAGTTAATTAACGCGGCTGCCTTCTTAACCTTGTCAGGAAAATAACCAACACGATTCACTGTAGTAGCTGAATATTCAGCAATGAGGCCAGTAAGCTTTCATTCCAGTGTGGTGAAGAAAATCGCCACCAGAAATCCTACCAATGTTGAAATGCCGGTGATGCTGCCGCCGCGATGGTAGGCCTCCGGCAACATGGTTTCCGCAATAACGGTAAGCATGGCACCCGCCGCGATTCCTTGTAAGAACGAGAATGCGGAGGCATCCACGCCGGCAAAGAAGATGCTGCCGAGCCATGCGCCGACACCTGTGATGAGCATTAGCGAGGTCCACATGCTAAAGATGCGAGTGAAGCTGTAGTTCTGTTCGCGCATGCCCAGCGAACTTGAGAATGCTTCGGGGAAATTTGACAGGAATAGCCCGGCTATCAGCGATAGGCTCACGCTGGCGTGGAGCATACTGGAGCCAATCACAAAAGATTCAGGGATACCGTCCAGTAGAATTCCCAGCCAGATCGCCAGGGGTGCGGCATTGGCACCTGCCGAGGCATCCCTGACGTCCTGTGGCGTCGGCACTGCAATCGCGTCCAGTACGTGATGTTTTGCCTCACCAAACCAGCGCTGAGCCTGTTCTTCATTAACGGAATGCTCAGTCCTGAGTTCCTCTATCCGGCGATCAGTCAGGCTCATGACTGCTTCGGCAAACTCCGGCACTGCCTTCAGCACCTCATCGAAATCTTTTTTACGGAGTACCCATGCTTGGGTGGGTTCCAATGCCCTGACTGTGGCGGTGCGCTGCTGTCCGGTAAGCAGGGCAATTTCGCCCACTACGTCGGCAGCCCCGAGCTCTGCAATACGTCGATTCTGCTGGTCGTCGACAACCTCAACCCGGCCACTGTCTATAATAAACAGGGCATCTCCCGCATCGCCTTGCTTCATCAACACATCGCCGGCGCTAAAATCAAGCTGAGTGATGAGTGGGACAAGGTGTTGCACGTGTTCCGGGGGCGTATTGTTGAACAACGGCAGCAGGCTGAGTCGTTTGAACAGGCGCTTGAATTCCCGGCGCCTGGTTTGCTTGATATGGGCCACGGTTGTTCCCAGCTTGCGCAGAAACCCACCCCTGGTGTTGAGCCACTGGTTAAGTAATACGAACAGAACACCCCCTAGCAGACTGCCGAGAGCGAGTGGATAGTAGTGTCCTCGCGCCAAAGCTTCGCCTACCAGATCCAAGGTGAGTGCCGCCAGCAGGGCACCGCCACCAAAAGCCATCATCGCAGCGATGACGCGATTGCCGGGAGACCAGAACCGGGCCGCCAGTGCGCCGAGGGGAAGAGAGGCGGCGCTAATAAGGCCGAATAGAAACGCCTGCAGAGGGATTGATTCAGGCATATGCTTTCACCGTTGCTCCAGGTTTTGTTTCAGTGCCTAAGCTAGCATGGCTACCCTGTTGGCCAGTCTGATCTGCATCAGGCTTTCTGGGCTTGGAAATGGCTAGGAATAGGAATAGGAAAACAAGCCTGTCTAGGCACAGCTTGATGCGGCGGCGCGTCCAGGGTAAACGCCATCTAACGCTAGAGATGGGAAGTTAAACCCAAGCTCAATGCGAGAGCCCAAACTGATAAATAGTAGTGGTGAGATAAAGGGCCTGCCCTGAATAGCTTGTCCTTAATCAGTTTGGTCTTGAGCAAGTAAAAAGAGACCTGATCACTGGCTTTGGTGCGACTGATTGTTCTTTAGAAGTGAAAAAATAAAGTTGCTCGCCTGATCAAGCGACTAGAATATCTCGGCGTTCGCAATGCTAGCGCGCATTGGCCTGGGTAATCGCGGTTAAGAATACATTCTTCGCAGTGCGCTGCAGGATGGGGATGTCGGCCCACTCATCCGCAAAGCCACGTTGTCCGCCCCGCGAGCTGGAAATGCCGATGGCAAGGGTTCCGCCAGCAATGGCTACATTCAGATTTGCAGACCCGGCATTCGACAGCCTCGGCGTCGATCCCAGGTGCTCGGAGATGGCAATTGAGGTTTTCACGAGGTTGCTTTCCAGTGCCCCTGGGATCTGTCCAGGCGGGGTCTGAGACACGGCCTCCATTTCAAACTGAATGCCTAACTCTGTCGAAACTTCGTCCAGAATGTCTCGCGTTTGCTGCTCCATGCTGGCGATATGCTGTGGATCGAGGGAGCGAAGGTCCAGGGAAAACCAGCCGCTCTCGGGTTTATGGTTGAACACAGCCCCGCTTTTTAGCACGGCGATGTTGAGACGGGTGCGACGATCTTCATAAAGCTGGGGATCCCGAATTTGTAGAATTCTATCGACAGCGCGAGCGATACCCTGGTTTACGTTAGGCAGACCGCCATTCAAGGTATGGCCAGGTGGGCCAAAGGCATTGATGCGCCACCAGTGAATACCCAGCGCACCGTAGCTAATGCCATTGCCTTCTCCCAGCACATCAACAAAGGCAAGAGCACTTTCTTTATAGTCAGCATAGAGTGTTCGCATACCCTTGAGCCCGGTTTCCTCCTGTGCGACTGCGGCAAACACAATGTCATGTTCAGGCACCAGGCCCAGATCAGTTAATGCTGTAGCTGCAGAAATCAGGGCGATAGTGGTCAAAGAGGTGTTGGTGCCGGGTCCCACCACGCGATCTCCCTCGACCCTTGGAGGGCTTTGAGCGGCACGCTGGTGCTCGGCCACAGTGGCCAGGTCGTCCAGCGTGGCAATAAATACCAGCGCTTTCCCAGAGGTGCCAGGGATGCGGCCGATGGCATTAGGACTGTCTGTCACCTCGACATCCTGCAATCCCGCCGCCCGCATCAATGTTGCCACTGCCTGGGCTCGCTCCAGCTCCTGGCCAGATGGAGAAATAATCCCGCCGATCTGCACGAGCTGCTGAGCAGAGTCATCGCGCGCAGCGTCAATCGCAGCTAAACCTTGCCGGATTGTAGGGTCACTCAGAGCGTCCTCCAGCGCGCGCTGTGCCGATGAGGGCAAGGAAACGCTCGCGATAAAGAGTAGAAGCAAGGTGCCCAAGTGGGTGCGGGTAATCACAGCTAGGTCTCCTTCCAAGCAATGCGAAGCACGGCAGGCTCCGTCACAATCAATCTTGCTGCGCCTCATCTTACAGGCTTCAGGCAGAGGCTTCATAGCTTGTGAGTAACATAACCATGCAAAGTAGTTAAGCTTGCGGAATGTTCAGAGCCAATATCTGTTTGCAGACAGCGACTTGGATTCGATTATCCATTTATACTGTGTTGCACAACTCGCCCGTTGGCGGGACAGTAACTGTGAGTGGTGCATGCGCGTGATGACAGATAGCGAAAACAAAGGCAAAAACAAAGAGGAAAGTGGAAATCTTGGGGCGCACTTATTGCGGGAGCATCCTGCTTTAATCGCTTCGGGGTTTTATGCACTCGCGACTGCTATCGGCATGTTTTATTCGTGGAGATATTTGCAGCACTTCGGAGTGAATGTCTTCCTGTATGCAGAACTTAGCGACTTTCTGCTAGCCTCATTCAAAGATGCTGTGGTTTGGTTAATGGTAGCTGGACTCACGGTGGCCTGGTACTTCGACCTGCGCGCCAGCAGGAGTTGGGGTTCTCGCGAGCGTCGCAAGGGCCTTCGCTGGTACGGCAGCCCTGCCTATCGGCGCTGGAGTTATCCTGGCGCGCTGCTCACTCTGCTGTTGCTGTTGAACTTTTATGCCGGCGAGGAGGCAAAAGAAATTCGTGCCGGTGCCATAGAAAGATTCAACGTAAAGTTTGCTGAATCTGAAATTACGCGCAAGCTTGCGATACTCGAAACCACGGCGCGTTTTGTTATCTTTTTCAATCCGGATACACAAATGGTTTTTGTGCATCCGCACGAGGCAATTGCTGCGATATCCTTTGCGGCGCCAGCTGCAGAATCCCAGGGTAATACGCTTGAGTAGGTGTGCCTGGCATTGACTGGGGGTTATTCGTGAGGAGCGAAATCCTCTGGTGTTTTAGCACGCGTAAGCCCACTGCTCTTCGCTTGCAGAGAAAGGCTCTCGGCTCGAATCATCACAGTTTCTGTTGTGTGCAATTCTCAGCATATTGGGCTCTGCAGGCGCCCGATATCTCCAACAATTAGTTTGGGTTTGCCGGCTTTTGCTCATGCCGGTGATAGATCGAACCCGCATCGCCAAATTGGATTTCCGTTTCTTGGGTTAATGGCCCCTCGCAGAGCCGTTTTCTGCAAACTTCGCGTAAATTTTGAAAGCTCCCTCAAGCCCCCGTAATGCGGGGCTTCATAGGGTTATTGGCTGCACCGATAAATCCCCATGTTAACAGGGGTCATTTCCATATGACGAAATAGTAGCAATTCCCCTCAGATCAGGTAAAATGCGCGCCGTTTACCGTTCCGGTCAATATAAGTGCTATTCATAGCGCAACAACAATTCCAGGCGCGTCGTGATGAGCCATGCCAGAGTTATTTGGCACTTCGTCCTTCGTAAAAGGAATCTGGGAATAAACCCGGTTTTTACCGTGGTCGTACCCAGCAAGTGAGCCGGGAAAAGACGAGCCCGAAAGCGTTTTGAGGGTCTCAAACGAAATAAATTTATCGAGGGGAGCATCCCATGAAATTAACTAGTAATAAAAGCCGCATTAGCTTGGCTGTTGCTGCTGCAATCGGTGCGTCAATGCCCGGTGTGGTATCAGCTCAATCAGGCGATGGTGCTGATGCTATTGAAGAAGTAATCATCACCGGATCAAGGCTGAGAACTACCAACGTTACTGCTGCATCGCCGCTGGTCCAAATTGGCGCGCAAGAAATTGACGACCGCGGTATTGCGCGGATTGAAGATGTAGTAAACATCCTTCCTAACGTCTTTGTCGCCCAAACGTCGGAAGTAGCAAACGGCGCATCTGGTACATCTACTCTCAACTTGCGTGGTCTTGGCCAGAATCGAACTCTGGTACTCATAGACGGCAAGCGACTTCCTTTCGGTAGCCCGTTTTCTTCTGCCGCTAACGTGGATATGGTTCCAGCAAGACTCGTTGAGCGCGTTGACGTTTTGACTTCAGGCGCGTCGGCAGTATACGGCTCTGATGCGGTTGCCGGTGTTGTTAACTTCATCACTAAGCGCAACTTCGAAGGCTTCGAGTTGGACTACCAATACGGCTGGAATGAAAACCCTAATGAAAATGGGTTCATGGCAGACGTACTTCAGCGTAATGGTATTGCCAATCCTGGCGGAGTTACCGCTGGCGAAGCTGGCTTAATCTCCATGCTGATGGGTGTCAATACATCAGATGGCGCTGGCAACATCACTATCTTTGGTAGCTATGAAGATCAAGAAGAACTTCTGGGTGCGGACCGCGATACTGGTGCATGTACGCTTGGTGGAACATCTACTATTAACTGCGTAGGTTCATCTAACTTCCGTCGTTTCAACGGCACATTGAGTAACGGCGTAGTTGGCACAATGTTCCAGCAGGCTGACGGTACTCTGACTCCTTTCGCCGGTGGTGCTGCTGAGACTTATAACTTCGGTGCACGTAACCACTATCAGCGTCCTGTTGAGCGCTGGAACCTCGGCGCAAGCGGTCACTACGAAATTAGCGGTGGTTTAGAAGCCTATGCTGACACCAGCTACATGAATAATGTGACAACAGCCCAGATTGCTGAGTCTGCGTCTTTTAACCGTCCTTTCCAGACCAACTGTGACAACCCTCTGCTCCAGGCAGGTCGTGGTCCAAACGGCGCTGGCACGACAACTTTCGCTGACTTCACAGGTACGCGTGTAGGTGGTGTTTTCACAAGCTGTAATGATCTGTTGGCCGCTGGTCAATCACCGGACGTACAGTTCATCAACTCTCACCGAAACGTTGAGGGTGGCCCACGAATCAGCACCTACGAGAATAGCTCCTGGCGTGCGGTCGCAGGTCTTCGTGGTGATCTCACTGACGAATTCTCATTTGATGTTTATGCGCAATACTCAGGTACTGAGGGAACTCGAATTTCTCAGCGCGACCTGAACTTTGAGCGTGTACAACAGGCTTTGTTTATTGTGGCTGACGCTAATGGCAATCCTGTTTGCCGCGATGCCAGCGGTGGCTGTGTGCCTTGGAACATCTTCCAGCGTAATGCTGACGGCAGCACTGCTGTGACTAGCGCTGCGACAGACTTTATCCAGGGCGTAGGTATCGTGACTGGTGAGACTGAGCAGTTAGTTTATGGTGGTACTCTTGAGGGCGACCTTACCAACTATGGTCTGCAGAGCCCTTGGGCTGACGCCGGTGTAACTGGTCTGATCGGTTTTGAATCACGCACAGACGAACTCTCTCGCTTGGCTGACGATATTTCCAAGATCCCAGGCGGCCGAGGCCTGACTGGTACAGGTGGCGCGACGCTTCCTATCGCCGGTAAGATTGAAGTTGATGAAATCTTTACTGAGCTTTCAATCCCAGTCATTCAGGGCGCAACTTTCGCCGAAGAAGTAGGCATCTCAGCTGGTTATCGTTACTCTGACTACACCACTAATGGAAACGGTATCAGCAACTCTTTCGATACTGACACCTGGTTTGCTGGTGTAAGTTGGGCGATCAACGACGAGATTCGAGTCCGTTACAACGAATCAGTGGCTATTCGTGCGCCAAACGTGTTCGACCTCTATGTAGGTATTAACACT
>Ga0181597_10006272_pt1 | contig 11119 bp, 9 predicted proteins | sample 041ome_5_FD_148647 | JGI IMG/M metagenome (GOLD analysis project Ga0181597, IMG submission 148647) | Coastal salt marsh microbial communities from the Groves Creek Marsh, Skidaway Island, Georgia - 041403US metaG (spades assembly) | ecosystem: Environmental > Aquatic > Marine > Intertidal zone >... | reverse complement strand
CCCAAATGCCTGAATCGTAGTCGCTTTCTTTGTCATGAGGCTCCCCGGTTCGGACCTTGGCAACCGCTTCTTCAATCGGAATCCTGATTAGCAGGGTGGCGTTGAGTTCCTGGGGCGTAGCTGGACGGATCATTGCTGCGCGACCGGGAATAATGTGATCGATAAATTTATCCAGAATCTCAGCTTTACGGTCCTCCGCGCGCTCGGCCTTACCGAACACGGTTACCGACCGATAATTGATGGAATGATTGAATCCGGTTCGCGCTAGCACTAAGCCATCCATAAACGTTACGCTGATGCAGGCGGTTTGTCCGTCGAGCAGGGCATGCATCATCTGGTTTTGTAGGTGGCCGTGTAAATAGATTGCATCGCCGATGCGAATATAGGCTGTGGGTAACACCCGCGCCTCACCGTTAATTGTGTAACCTACGTGGCAAAGAAAGCTCTTGTCCAACAGCGGATAAATTTCCTCGCGGTCATATACCCCACGCCCACTTAGGCGAACGACCTTGATACGTTCAGATACCTCTACTTCTCCGGATGCCATTTGATTGCCTCATTAAGTTGGCTCTTTTCAGCTGGTCATAAACCTGGCAGTTGCTCATATATCAGGTCATATGACTAATGCCGCGAGTATACACGTCGAAGTCGGAGGTGTTTCAAGCTACAGCTCTCTTTACTCTACCTTTTTCAGGGCAATATCCGGATACTGACGAATTCAGAACAATGCGGGGGCTGACATGGTATTCAACAACGTTATTTTGCGAGTCAAGGAATCCCAACACATCGCAGAGGTAGCGAGCCTGCTGGAAGAGCAGGCGCGGCTATCGTCCGCAGAACCAGGCTGCGAAAGTTTCGTGGTATACCACTCTGAAACTGAGCCTGAACTCTTCCTGCTGATAGAGGCCTGGGAATCCCAGCAGCACCTGGCCCAACACCGCGAGGCCAAGGCGTTTACGGAACTCTATGTACCCAGGGTCATTCCGCTGGTGGAGCGCCAGCCGCACCTGTGTCGGCGCATTTGGCCGGATTGAGCCGAAATTAGGTTTATTCCCTAAGCCAAAGATGGAATCATGTTATTAATCTACAGTTACTGTAGCTCAATTATAAAGGAGTAGCTCATGCAAGAACTCACAAGAATGGCAGTGTCAGGCCTGGCGTCGGCACTGGTCTTGTTCACATTCAACGCCGCTTCCGCGCAGTCTTCAGCCGATCTGGTGGCAAGCGCGCTCAATCACCCTGATAGACCGAGTGAAGAGGCAGATGATGATGCTCGCCGCATGCCGCTGGAAGTATTAAGTTTCGCAGGCCTAGAGGCGGGGATGGATGTTCTCGAAATGGAAGCCGGAGGCGGTTGGTATACCGAGATCCTCAGTCGTGCTGTCGGTCCTGATGGCAGTGTAATGATGCAGAATCCTCCAGCATTCGAGAGTTTTACTGGAGATGCGGACAACGATCGCGCTGCCCGACTCTCTAATGTGACTCTTAGCACGGTTAACTTCGATGAGCTGGAAGCAGCAAACGGTTCCATTGATCTCGTCACCTGGATTCTTGGCCCCCACGAACTTTGGTTTTTTCCTGGAGATGTGTCATTAGGCAATCCCGAGGTGACGTTCCGTGAGATCGCCAGGGTTTTAAAGCCAGGTGGTCGTTTCCTGGCTATCGATCATGAGGCTGCAGCTGACTCCGGGCCCGAAGTGGGCGGCACCTTACACCGAATTCACGGAGGCCTCATCACCGAATACGCCGAGGCGGCTGGTCTGAGCGTTGTCAGAACTTCGAGTATTCACCGGAACCCCGAAGATCCGTTGACCAATGGTGTGTTTGATCCTTCCATTCAGGGTCGTACTGACAAATTTGTCATTCTGTTTGAGAAGTAATTGCAGGTGACCGCACAACTGGAAAAGTGCAGTCGCTTTGCAGAACTACATCAACAGCACAGTGCCTGGCTGATCCCTAATCCCTGGGATGTGGGATCGGCCAGGGTGCTGCAGGGTCTTGGCTTCGGGGCGCTGGCAACCACCAGCTCGGGCTTCGCCTATACTCTTGGGCGAGCAGACGGCGCAGTAACACTTGAAGAAAAACTCGCCCACTGCCGTGAGCTGGCCGCTGCCACAGACATTCCGCTCAACGCTGATTTCGAAAACGGGTTCTCCGATGAGAACGCCACACTGCGGGACAATGTTCTTCGCCTGATTGAGACGGGCATTGCCGGTTTGTCTATCGAGGATTTCAGCCGCGATAAGCTGACTATTTACAGTAAGGATGAAGCGGTAGATCGCCTGGCCGTTGTTATGGAAGCGATTCAACAGTCTGGCATACCGGTGCTGTTGACTGCCCGCGCGGAGAACCTGATTCGCGGGGTCGACGACCCAGACGATACCCTTGAGCGCCTGCAGGCCTATTCAGCCACCGGCGCCCATGTCCTTTACTCTCCCGGCCTGACAACACTTGAGCAAATCCAGCGTTTTATTGCAGCGACAGACAAGCCCATGAATGTGTTGGCACCCTTTGTTGTGGGCGCCTCTGTCCCTCAACTGGCGGATCTTGGCGTAACCCGGGTCAGCACTGGCGGTGCCTTGAATTGGGCAGCAGTAAATCCCCTGATCACCGCCGGCAAAGAGATGCTGGAGCAGGGCAGTTTCAACTGGTTGACGGGGATGGCCAAGGGAACGGAAGTGCAGGCTCTATTGAAAAAGAAGCCCGACGCGCCTTGAACCCGGTGCAGTCACTGCTCACTCCATGCTGCCAATATATTGCATTAGCAGAAACAGACTTCATCACAGTTTCTTCGATAGTCGAAAGGCCGCTGGCAGTGTTTGCTTCAGGCACAATCAAGGGCCAGCGCCGAAGGAGCCAAAAAGACTAAGCTGCAGGCTTAGGCTTCTTTGGTGATGGCGGGCACCGCGGAGCGGCGCGGACCGTGCCAGAAGTAAACACTGCCAGTGGCCCGTAACCTCACCCACTGTATTAAGTTTGTCTTGGAACGAGCTAATTGGCCTGATAAGTGATGCGCCCGCCCACGATGGTCATGACATTCTCAGCGGTCAGGATTTCCGACTCTGGTATTGTCATCAGGTCGCTATCAAAGATTGTGAAGTCGGCGAACTTGCCTACTTCAATAGAGCCACGCAGGTCCTCCTGAAACGCACCGTGGGCAGGCCAGATGGTGAGCATCTTTAATGCGGTTTCGCGGGAAACCGCGAGCTCCGGGTGCCAGCCTGACTCTGAAGAACCGTCTAATCGCTTACGCGCGACTGCCGCATAAAATTCTATGCGTGGGTCGCCAACTTCCACTGGCGCATCCGAGCCCCCGAGGATCATCAGGCCCCGGTCTACCAGCTGCTGCCAGGGATAGGCATAGCCAAGTCGGTCAGGCCCGAGTCGGTCAGGCGCGAAATTCAGGTCTCCGATGCCGTGGCTGGGCTGCATGGAGGGGAAGACGCCCATGTCAACGAAGCGGGCCTGGTCAGAGGGCGGAATGATCTGGGCGTGTTCCATGCGCCAGCGCAGGTCGGTGCTGGCCCATTCGTCCTGGGCCAGGTCATTGCGTGCTTCGGCGTACCAGTCCAGCAGGGTGCGCACGGCGCGGTCTCCGATTACGTGCGTCCAAATCTGTAAGTGTCCTCTCAGTGCTGCTTCGAGCACCGGCATCACCTCTTCCTTGGTGGTGCGATTCATGAAACCGTTGTGATTTGCATCCGAGTAGTTCGACAGTAAGGCGGCGCCGCGAGACCCCAGAGTGCCGTCAATGAATACCTTGATGCCCCGCACATCGAACATGTAGTCATCGGTGGTTTCCCTGCCGCGTTCAATCATGGTGCTGGCTTCCTGCACCAGCGCGGCCGCATAGACGCGATGGGCCATGTTGCCCTCGGCATGTATCTCCTTCATCAAGTCGATATGACGGAATGCCATGCCGGCATCATGGGTCTGGGTCCAGCCCAGAGCAGCGTTGGCGCGCAGACCGCGCAGCAGATTGTCCTTCAGGTAGGCGTCGGTCTCCGGTGGAATCAGCTCCCGGAACACATTCATGGCGTTAGCCAACACATAACCGTTAGGCGTGCCGTCCAGATCCCGTTCGAAGCGACCGCCCTCGGGGTCCGGCGTGTCGCGGGTAATGCCCGCCAGCTCCAGGGCGCGCGAGTTGACCAGCGCTGAAACGCCATCAGCGCGGGGCATGAACAGGGGTTTGTTCTCGGTAAAAGGGTCGACGTCGTACTTGTTCAGGAACCGCTGTTCGTCGGTCCACTCTCGTTCAATCCAGCCGCGGCCCTGGACCCATTCTCCATCAGGGATGTTGGCAGCCCAGTCTGCAATAGCCGCGACCGTTTCTGATAGCGTAGGAATGCCAAACAGGCTTAGAGTCTTGGTGCGACGGCCAACCCCTTCAAGATGCTGGTGGGAATCGGTGAATCCGGCGTAAACGGTGCTCCCGCTCAGATCCATGATATTGGCGTCGCCACACATATAGGCAGCGGCTCCGCCATTGTCGCCTACATAGATGATGCGATCACCACGCACCACCACAGCTTCCGCTGACCACTGGTCATTGTTGGAGGTGTAGATGCTAGTGTTGTGGATAACCAGGTCCGCTGGTGTGCAATCCTGACTACCGCTGGCGGCGACAGTCGGAGTTGAACTGGTGGCGGAATCGTCACTGCATGCTGCGAGTAGACAGATAGTGCCAAACACTCCCGCCGTCCATTTCAATGCCAAACCCATTGCGCTCTCCTTTAAGTTGCCGGGATTATTGCCTGAGGCAAAAATACAGCATCTGTGTAATAGACAAAAGATTGATTCTGCGACAGGATGTGTTTCCATTATTCCACTGACACAGCAATCTGCCTGCCAGACTGCGACTTGGATGGAATAGACCTTAAATGAAATAGAAACAGCGGATACATAATATCCGAATAATAAATGAGGGAGCCGTCCATGAATAAAATTTTCCTTGCTGCAGTCTTCACCCTGGGCTTTGCCAGTTCTGTGCTAGGCCAGCAGAATATGGAACCCTGTGGCCCTGCAGCTCATCTCTCTGAGGCATTCTCCAGCAATGTCGCTGCAGATTCGCGCTGTTTCGAGCTGCGTATGTATACTGCGGAACCCGCTGTAAATGGAGCAGGCGGCATTGACAATTTGCACCAGCGTTTTCGCGAAGAGGAAGTGGCAATCTTCGAGAAACACGGAGCAGAAGTGGTAGCGGTTTGGCAGCGGTTAGACGACGCTAACACGCTGGTTTGGATGTTGGCTTACCGGGATCGGGCTCATCGACAGGAAGTATGGACTGCGTTTGCCGCCGATCCAGCCTGGCACGCTTTGCGCGAAAAATACGCGGTGCCTCTCTCGGCAGAGGCCTACATGATGAGCGCGACGGATTACTCAAAGCTTAAATAAGTGATTGAGAGCTCTGCTAGCGACAGATTTGATGTCGCTAGCATCGAAGGCCAAGCTGATGGAATCTTAGCGCTGACAGGTTTTAGAATACCAGCCAGAATCCTGAGCTTCGTGGGAGAGCGATAAATATTAAATTATTAGGGCTTATTTCGCGAAATGGATCACGATTTTTAATCGCCTAACAGACTACAATGCCCGTATAATAAAAATAATAAAGTGAAAGAAAACCGTGGCCTGCTTTAACCATCCAAACGCTGCAAATATTGCGACATGTAAACGCTGCAAAAAAGAACTTTGCGGCATGTGTACGTTGTTTTTGGATAGCGGTGAATTCTGCGAACCTTGCGCTGCCGCCCTGGAAAGCGAAAGCTTCGTAGATAGGCAATCGGCCCAGCTGAACTCTCCCACCTCGAAGGATCTTGGCGAAGATAAAAAGACTGAAGCCGAGTTTATCCCTCCTACTCGGCACCGTGATCAGGACAAGCTGTATATATGGCTTGGTGTTGGCACATCCTTCTCAATGATCTTCTTCGGTCTATTGGTTTATGCCTACCCAACCCTGTTCCTGGATTCGGCCACGCTGGCTGCCATGCAAGAAGAGCAGCGCTTGGAAGATTGCCGCCTGGTATTCGAAGAAATTACTTACTTGCTGCGAGCGGGAGATTTACCCGATGAATCAATGTCTTGTGAGGGAACAAATATCCCTAACCTGGTTCGTCGCGTCGGAAGTACTGTGCGCGTTGATCATCCTAATCCGGGGCAGTTTGGATTGACTGAATTCTATGTGACTAATGAGTCGCACCAAGTACATCTGGTTGGCGGAGGTGCGAGTTGAGTAAGCACAACTTCCAAAGTGGCTTCACGCTAATTGAATTGATGATTGTGATCGCAATTATTGGCATTTTGGCTGCTGTGGCGCTGCCCGCATATACTATGTACAGCAACCGTGCGGCATTTTCTGAAGCCGTGTTGGCGGTAAGCCCTTACCGTAATTTTATAGTTGTGGCGGCTGAGGCTGGCCGATTTACCAGCATTGAGGATGTTGATGAAGAAACCAATGGCATTCCTGCTGGTATCCAGCGCTCCGCAACGGCACATGGCGTGCACGTGTTTGACGGTGAGATTCGCGTGACCTGGCAGGATGACGATAGCGATCTGGACGGCGCCAATTACACGCTCACCGCCCAAAACATCACTCCCCCCATTCAGTGGGAGGCCGGTGGTAACTGCTCCAATCTCGGATTGTGCTAAGCAATTTGCCTGACAGTCCTTAGTCAGTCACCGAGCAAATACCCTCAATCCGGCAGGGCGTAGGCGAATATATAGCCACCCTCAACCTCCGGTTCTTCCTCTCCTTCATTAACCTGTGTTTCCAGCTGCAGAATGCCACCCCCGTCTGGAACAGTGACAATTACATACTGCTTGCCGCTGTTTGGGCTCACGTAACTCATAGGTGTCGCAGTTGAGGCGGCGGGCAATTCATCGGTCCAGAGCTCCTCTCCACTGAGGACATCAATAGCGCGCACTTTGCTGTCTGTCACGCCTGCATTAAAGATGAGTCCGCCTCCGGTGACAATGGATCCCGCTGAGTAAAACATGCCCATAGGTAGCGGCAAACGGGTGGGGATGCCCAGCGGCCCCATGTCAGTAGTGGTTCCCAGCGGGCGTCGCCACAGGATCTCCTTACTGGCTAGATCCACCACCGCCATTTCTCCATAGGGTGGCCTCAGGCAGGGAGCAAACAGAGGCGATAGGAAAAAGAACGAATAAACGGCATAGGGAGTGCCGGTCTGGGTACCACCGATTCCGTAGTTATAACGAGGCTGTGTTTCCGCGCGGGGTATCAACCTCACCACAGAAGGGTTGTGGAGAGAGTTAACCACCATGAGGTGGTTGGCTTCATCTACCGCCACGCTGCCCCAGTTCATGCCGCCGGCAACGCCGGGGTAGTACAGGGAGCCATGGCCGGTAGTGGGTGGAGTGAGCGGCCCCTCGTAACGCATGCGCTTGAACTGAATACGGCAAGACGCATGGTCAAAGGGCGTTATGCCCCACATATCTGCTTCGGTCAGCATGTCGTGATCGAAAGAGGGCATGCCTACCGAGAAAGGTTGGGTAGGCACTGTGTTCTCTTCCGGAATGTCAGTCTGGGGAGTAGGCAGTTCCGCCACTTCCGCGAGAGGCTCACCGGTTTCTCTGTCCAGCAGGAAGATCTGCGCTCGCTTAGTCGGCACGATCACCGCCTTGCGCGTTTCACCATCCACGGGGATATCAACCAGAGTAGGCTGCGAGGGCACGTCGTAATCCCAGATATCGTGGTGCGTCGTTTGAAAGTGCCAGCGCACGCGTCCGGTAGCGGTATCCAGCGCGACGATCGAGCTGGCGTATTTCTCCATGGCTTCACTGCGGTGACCACCGAAGTAATCCGGCGTTGCATTGCCGGTGGGCACATATACCAGCCCCAGTTCTTCATCGGTGCTGGTCAGGCTCCAGACATTGGGCGTTCCTCGAGTATAGCTTTCGCCAGGAGCAGGCAAGCCAATGCGATCTTCCCGGCCCATGTCCCAGGCCCAGATAAGTTCTCCGTTCACCGGGTTAAAGCCACGGACAACCCCTGAAGGCTCTTCGGTCTCCTGGTTATCCAGCACCCAGCCTCCCAAAACCAGCACATCGTTGGCGATGGTTGGGGGAGAGGTGACAAAGTAGAACCCCGGCTTTACGTCACCCATACCTTGCAACAGGCTGATCTCACCGCTATCGCCGAAATCGGCGCAGGGCACACCGGTATTCTTGTTTACTGCGACCAGTCTGGCATCAGTAGTTGCGGTGATGATGCGCTCCGGGCAGTCATTGGCCGGTTGCTCGGCAGGCGTTTCATAGTAAGTAACGCCGCGGCAGGTATCCCAGAAACCGATGCGAGCAGACTGAATTTCCGGGTCATAGCGCCAGCGCTCTTCACCACTATCTGGATCCAGGGCCAGAATGATGTTGCGACCGGTGCACAGATAGAGGCCATCGTCGACCTGAATTGGTGTACCTTTGAATTCCCCCGGAACACGCGTGCGTAATTGCCATGCAGGTTCCAGTTGTCCCACATTATCGGGGTTGATCTGACTGGAGGGGGCAAAGCGGGTGCCGCGTTTGGTGGCGCCATAGTCTTGCCAGTCGCCCGAGCTGTTAAAAACCTGGCCGGTGCCAGCTGCGCTTGGAGGATTAATCTCATAGCCGGAGTTTGCTATAAACAGCGCGACGACTAAGACGGCAGCCGCGCCCAATACGCCGCGAGTCGCTGGCAGCTGAAACAAGGGGGTGGGTTCGCTTTGCAGCAGGCCTCGGCGTACACGTGGAACTACTAACCAAAGGCCGAGGGCAGTAAACATGCCGACTCGAGGGGCGAGCTGCCAGGCGTCCAGGCCCGATTCATACAGCGCCCAGAGATATGTGAATCCGAGAAACCCGCCATAGAGCAACGCTCCCCTGCGATCACCCCGAAACAGGAGCACTGCGGTTGCGATTAATACCAGGCCGGCGAGCAGGTAATAAAAAGAGCCGCCGACGCTAAGCAGTGTCCATCCCTGCAGGCTCAATCCTATTCCACACAGTGCAAGGATTACGGCAAGCACTCTTGGCTTTGGGTACGCTTTAATTGTGTCTGACAACGTGACTTCCCCCTTGATGATCTGTTCACGCACGTGAGGCCGCATCATCGCACAAAATGGTCCTGCAAACGAAGTCAGGCTTTGGGATTACTCAGGATATCAATGAGTTGGTGATTACGTAGCCAAGGGTCATTGCGCCAACCAGTAAGGCGCCGGTTAGCGTTGGTGGTGCGGGTACCGGGATGTGGGTGGCGCGACAGGCCATGCCTATCAGGAAGGCCAGAGCGATACCCAGAAGTTGGTTAAACATTGTCAATTCTCGTCTGAGTGGGCTACTGCATTTAAGCCTTTGGAGGTTTCTGTTGCTGGGCATACAGTCTGTCTGCAGACAGGTAGCCAAGGGTTATGGCGAGCACAATAATCGCGCCAAGCATCGCCGTCGGTGCTGGCAGCGGGATGTTTACGAGGCGACAAGCAACGCCAATGGCGAAAGCTAACAGGTAGCCGGCTATCAAACGGATGGTCATGGCAGACAGAGTAAATTAACGCAGCCGCAGGTCAAGTGTTCCGTGGTGCCCGGGCAGACATGGCAGTCAGCGCTCGGAGCGGGCGATTAGAGAGGGTAAACAGAGAGGGTGATCGGAAATCCAGTGGCGCGGGCCAAAACGGTCAGTGCCTTCAGGATTTGAGCCCAGGCATGGACCTGGGCGGACGGAATCTTTATGCTCACGACTATAACAATAAGGAGAAACACATGTCCCGAATGTTCTCTAGGCTGGCTCCTCTGGCTGCCTTGCTGGCTCTAGCTAATCCGGGTTCGATCCAGGCCCAAACCCCGCAGGAACTGCTTGAGCAGTATTCTCCAGTGAGCTATGCAGAAATAGAAAACCCTGATCCCAAGGAGTGGTTGATGTGGCGGCGCACCCAGAACCACTGGGGCTACAGTCCGCTGGATCAGATCAATAAGGACAACGTGGGCGATCTGCGCCTGGCATGGGCCTGGACCATGGAGCCGGGCATGCAGGAAACCACACCGCTGGTTCGAGACGGCATCATGTTTTTACCCCAGGCCTGCGATTTCATCGAGGCCGTGGATGCCCGGGACGGCACGCCTATCTGGGAATATCGGCGAGAGCGAGTTGACCATGCCGCTTCCCTATCCTGCGCAAATCGCAATGCTACGCTGTACGGGGACCAACTCTATATTGCCACGGGCGATGCTTACCTGGTTGCGCTCAACGCGCTGACCGGCGAGGTAACTTGGGAGCGCCAGATTGGTGATTGGACAATAGGTCAGCACTATTCCGGCGGCCCACAGATACTGGACGGCAAGGTCGTGGTCGGAATGTCTGGCTGCTATTACATCAACACGGGCTGTTGGATAACGGCCCATGATCCTGAGACCGGCGAGGAGATCTGGCGGACCAACACTGTACCGAAGATTGGTGAACCCGGCGGCGAGACCTGGGGTGATGTGCCCAACGAGGAGCGACGCGGCGGCTCTGCCTGGATGCCTTCCAGCTATGATCCAGAGCTTGACATGATTTTCGTTGGCGTCGCGGTACCGATTCCCTGGGGTGAAATCCAGCGTGATACCCGCGGCGGTGATGTGCTTTACACCAACTCCACCATAGCGCTTGATGCGGATACCGGTGAAATTGAGTGGTACTTTCAATACATTCCTGGCGGCAACTGGGATTTGGACCATCCCTTCGAACGCATTATCGTCGAGTCTGAAGTAATACCTGATGCCGACTCGGTTTCCTGGATCAATCCCAATATCACGTCATCAGAGAGTCGCAAGCTGATCACTGGGGTGCCAGGTAAGACCGGCATAGTCTGGACGCTGGATGCCGCAACCGGGGAGTTCCTTTGGGCCAAGGAAACCAGCTACCAGAACGTCATCGTTGGCGTCGACATCGAAAACCAGAAAGGCATCACCAATGAGGATTTGGAGATTACCGAGATTCGCCAGCGCCGATTTGTCTGCCCATCTACCACCGGCGGCATCAATTGGAACTCGGTAGGTTATAGTCCCGACACCAACGCCTTGTATGTGCCAAGTAATAATGTGTGCATGGATTACTATCTGAATCCTGTAAATCCGGTGCTGGGTGGTTATC
>Ga0181597_10006263_pt1 | contig 11126 bp, 7 predicted proteins | sample 041ome_5_FD_148647 | JGI IMG/M metagenome (GOLD analysis project Ga0181597, IMG submission 148647) | Coastal salt marsh microbial communities from the Groves Creek Marsh, Skidaway Island, Georgia - 041403US metaG (spades assembly) | ecosystem: Environmental > Aquatic > Marine > Intertidal zone >... | reverse complement strand
AGTCCAGCGGCGTCTCGGATTCGAACGCGCGCGCGAATTCGAAGATTCGCGGGCGCGTCATGGCGTGACGACTTGAACGCGAATCGCGACGCCGCACAACAAAACGCGACGTGCGACACGCGATGCTGCGCGGCGAGACGATCGCGACGATAAGCGCGCACGACGCGCGACGCGCGATTCGAGCGCGCGAATTCGCGACGCGCGATTCGAGCGCGCGAATTCGTAATCATCGTGGACGTCTCGATGGACGCGCGGGCGCGCGCGACGCGCGAGCGCGCGCCGAGGCGACGCCGGAGACGTCGGGGATCGATTCGGACGACGGCGCGCGAGCGCGCGGGACGGCGGGCGCGACGGGGGGGCTGCTCGCGAGCTTTTTAGCCGTGCGGCGCGGGTCGAGATTCGCGCACCAAGAATTCTGCGCGCGGTGCGCGAGGGCGCATCGCGAGCGCGGCGTCTCGGTGACGGACGCGAGGCTGGAGAGCGCGATGATGGGGCTGTCGAGCGCGATGAAGTTCGGGACGAGCGAACAGGACGCGTTCGCGAGCGCGGTGGCGATGGTGACGCTGACGCTGTATCGGTTCGATCGAATCGAAGCCGAGGGCGGGGAGGCGGAGGGAGAGGGAGAGGGAGAGGGAAGGTTGAGCGCGCGGACGTTGGAGGAGGCGAGAAAGCGCGTGGAAGAGGATAAGGAGGCGATGGGGATGTTGAAGTACATCGAGATGACGAATAAGAACGCGGATGAGGGGTACACGCTTCGCAGGATGGAGCTCGAGCGACGATTCGCGAGCGGGGGCGAAAAGCGAACGCCGACCCCGGGCGAGTCCATCATGCGGATGAATTGCAAGCTCACGCTGTTGACGAGGGAGATGATAGAACTCGAACGCGGGATCACGCACGCGAGAAGAGGGCTGGAGGCGATGGAGGACGTCGACGCGACGGTGGACGAGACTGAAATTATTGAAATCGAGGCGCAACAGCAGTTGGCGTTGGCGTGGTGCACGAGAGAGCGCACGCCCGCGCGAGAGCTCGCGGCGGACATGCTCGTCGCGTTTTTCAGCGTCTTGACGAACCATCCAGTGGGGTACCGCGAGTTCGTTCGCGCGGCGCGAAGCGCGTACGAGGCTGGGATCTCTGCGGATGAAATCACGGGCGCGCTCGACGCCCCGGAATTCGACGTCGAGGGCACGCAGCGAGGGATGTTCGGTCGCGCCGCAGACGCGCCAAAGATCTTCGCCGGCTTAGTCACGACAGCGTACGTGACGTTCGAGGCCGAAGGCTTGCCTCTGCCTGCCGCTGCGAAAGGGGATGAAGATTTATTCGCCTACGCCTCGCATCCGCGCGCATCGGACGAAGACGCCGAGTTCCAGCGACCGACAGACGAAGACACGAGACGCGCCCGCGCGCGAGGTTTGCGAAAGGCTGTCGAAGGTTGGATGGCGATGGATCGCGACGAGCTCGCGAACGAAGTTAGCGCGTCGCTATCGATCGACGAATCGATCGACGACGACGCGGCGCAGCCTTTCGCGGGATCGACGACGACGAAATCGACGGCCCCGGGCGACGGCTCTTTCGCCGTCGTCCGCGATGAGGCGTTTGGTGCTTCCTCCATAACACTCGTCACGCTACGACACCAGCGTAACATCGTGAGTTTCGTGCGAAACGATCTCGCCGTCCAAGGCGCTTAGCCGCCGCGGTGTAACAACGAGATTTCCGAGGTCCCGACGCGAACCCAACTTCTAACCGCAAACCACCGCGCTCGGCCGACAATGGCGGCGACGGTCCCGTTCGAAACGATCGATGAGTTCATCAACGCGCTCGCGAAGATTGAACTGATTCATCGACTCATAGCGAAACACGACGCGGATGACAGAGAAACGCTGGCGCCCGGCGACGATTTCTACCTTACCCCGACGAGCATTCAACGCGTGTCGCCGCGCCATAACAGATACGAATTGCTTTTCACATCCTACAAAGTGCGACAACCGCACCGCGACGCCGTGGACCAGCTGGGCTATCTCGGCGCCGACATCAAACTCGGTTTCGACGCCGTTCGCGGCACGCAGAGCGCGAGTCTGTGCGAAGACAACAAATCGGACCGGGACATCAACGATGCATTCTACGACAAGTGCGTGAAACGCGCGAGCGAAGTTCTCGGCGTCGAGTATCCGAGCGAATGGCTCTCGAAGTACTGCGAATTCGTCGCCAACCATTGGCCAAAGTTACCGTATCGTTGAGTCTCCGCGCGCGCGCTTCCTTCGTACATAGATTACACACAGACTACGCATCACAGACTACACACATCACAGGCCCGCCTCGCGTCGCAGTTCCTCGAGGGCTCGCTTGGCGTACGAGCACGTCGCGTCCACGTGTCGCGCGAGCGCCACCTTGTAGCGATCCTCGCGCGTCCGGCCCGGAAGCTCGCCGAAAATCTTGCGCGCGACGACGAACTCCACGCACCCTCGCACCGCCTTCTTCCCCAATCCGCGTCCTCGAAGCGCTTCCGGCGTCCACGTGTGTTCCACCACGAACGTCTCGCTCGTCGAGCTGCATTCTCCCGACGCGTACGCGAAGCTCAGTCCTCGCTCGTCGGGCGCCGGGTCGACGCGCGACGCCACGGCTGACAAAATCTCGATCTCAGCGCTCTTCGGCGCGACCGAAAGCGCGCACGCGCGCGCGTGATCGAGTTTCCGCCGACTTCCGTCGTCGTCCCGCGCCGACGGCGCGCACCGACACGCCATCGCGCGATCGAGGTCGAGCGGTTCGTTGAGGACGCTGACGCACCAGTACGCGTCCGAGCCGTCGCCGCCCGCGGTGGGCGACCACGCGCTGTGGGCGCGATCGAAAAGGTCGGCGTCCTCGTCGGGCATGGGCGTCGAGGCGCGTCGAAGGACGCGCGCGCTCGATCCGTGCGCGGCGCTGTGGGGCGCGTCGCGTCTTCACACGTCGCCGCCGCGAACATGTCGATCCCCGATCGACCGCGCGCGCGCGGTCTCGCGTCGGCGCGGACGATACTGTTCGTCGTTTGCGCGTTCGCGATCGCGCGCGCCGCGCGCGTGGACGCTTCGGCGACGCACGCGCGGCGCGCGATGTCGTCAACACCATCGTCCGAAGCGTCCGTCGACGACGCCAAACTCCGCGCGGACTTCGCGCTGGAGGACTCCGCGCGCGCGGTGGACGTCATCGTGTACGAGGGTCCGGCGTACGACGGGTGCTGCCCGCTCGCCGGGAAGAACGAGGTCGAAGGCGGCGAGGAGATGCTCGCGTGCTGCTCGAGCGGAGGGTGTTGTCCGAGCACCGAGCCCGGCGGCGGGTTCGGGAAACATTTAGCGTGCTGCGAGAGTAAACAAGGGAGCGAGGAGCACAATAGAGCGCGATCAAGGGTGTGGTACTCCGGGCCGTCGTACGATGGGTGCTGTCCGAACGCCGATGGGGATGATTTGGCGTGTTGCGGCGCGAGCGCGGGGTGCTGTCCCGCGGACGGCGGTCGAAGGCACTCGTGTTGTCCAGATCTTCCGGTCGTACCGGCGGTCGCGCAAGGGCAGGACGAATACGAGTACGAAGACGCAGTCGATGATGGTGAGGAGCGCGAAGAGTGGGGACGATCGACGTACGACTCACAAGGTTTAGACGGCGAGGGCGAGTCGTGGACCAAGGGCGGTCGCGCCGGTCTGGAGGAATACTCTGACGTAGAGGACACATCAGTGGATGAGAATAGCTCGTCCACGATGTACTTACAACTAGCGGCGTGCGTGTGTGTGGTGGTGTGGGCCTCGGCGTTAGCCGCGGGGACGTTTTACGCATCGACGGATGGGCGCCGGGACGACGCACAAGAACACTTGCGGTTGATTTAGAATTTTTAGCTTGTCAGAATAGTGAATTAAAGCGTGATGAATTACATTTCTCCTAACGAGTGCAAAATGTGATTTTTAAGCGGTTTGAGCGACGGCGACTTCCACAGCCGCGCGGCTCGCGACGAGGTTTCTGTCGCCGTAGACGTCGTCGATGCGAGAGGTTTGCGGCCAGAACTTGTGAGAGCGAGTCCATTCAACCGGGAACGCACCGAGATCGCGCGGGTACGGGCGGTTCCACTCCTTCGCGGTGACGACCTCCGCGGTGTGCGGGGCGTTCTTGAGAACGTTGTTCTCGCGGTCCACCTTACCGTCCTCAATGTCGCGGATTTCACCACGAATCGCGATGAGAGCGTCGCAGAATCGGTCGAGCTCCGCCTTGGACTCGGACTCGGTCGGCTCAATCATCAACGTACCGGCGACCGGCCAAGACATCGTCGGCGAGTGGAAACCGTAATCCATCAAGCGCTTCGCGATGTCCGCGACTTCGACGCCGGTGGCATCCTTGATCGGGCGCATGTCGAGGATGAACTCGTGCGCGCACGTGTCGTTCTTGCCGCTGAAGAGCACCGGGTAGTAATCCTCCAAGCGCTTGGACATGTAGTTGGCGTTCAAGATGGCGCGCTTAGACGCGTTCGTCAAACCTTCGGAACCCATCATAGCGATGTAAGAGAAGGAAATCGGTAAAATGAGCGCGGATCCGTACGGGGCAGCCGCGACGACACCGAAGGGCTTGTCCCCGCCGACGGCGACGGCACCATCCTTCATGGACGGGTGATCCGGCATGAAGGGCGCCAAGTGCGCCTTGACACCGATCGGGCCCATACCCGGGCCACCACCACCGTGCGGAATGCAGAAAGTCTTGTGCAAGTTCAAGTGGCACACATCCGCACCAATGAAACCCGGAGAAGTCAAACCGACTTGGGCGTTCATGTTGGCGCCGTCCATGTACACTTGACCGCCGTGTTGGTGAATGACTTCGCAAATTTCCTTGATGTCTTCCTCGTAGACACCGTGCGTCGACGGGTACGTAACCATGAGAGCCGCCAAGTTCGCGGAGTGCTTTTCGGCCGCAGCCTTGAGCTCGGCGACGTTGATGTTACCCTTGGCGTCGGTGCCAATGACGACGATCTTCATGCCGCACATCGCGGCGGACGCCGGGTTGGTACCGTGCGCGGAAACCGGGATGATGCACACGTCACGGTGGTGGTCACCGCGAGATTGGTGGTAGGCACGGATACCCATCAAACCAGCGTACTCACCAGACGCACCAGAGTTCGGCTGGAGGGACATGGCGTCGAAGCCGGTGATCTCGCAGAGTTGCTTTTCGAGACCGCGGAACATCTCTTGGTAACCAAGCGTTTGATCTTTCGGCGCGAACGGGTGAATGTTCGCAAGCTCCGGCCACGTGATCGGAATCATTTCAGTCGTTGCGTTGAGCTTCATCGTGCAAGAGCCGAGAGCGATCATGGAGTGAACCAAGGAGAGATCCTTCTCTTCCAAGCGCTTGAGGTAGCGCACCATCTCGTGTTCACTGTGGTACTGGTTGAACACCGGGTGGGTCATGAATTCAGACTTACGCGCCATCGGCATGGTCGTGTTCACAGACGGCGCAACTTGCGCGACGGTGGGCGCGGCAGCGCCACCGGCGAACACCTTGAAGAGAGCGTCGACGTCGGCGATTTCTGTGGTTTCGTCAAACGCCAAAGAGACGTGGTCGGCGTCCATCTTGCGAATGTTGATGCCAGCGGACGCGCACGCCTTGACGATGGCATCCGCGCCACTCGGGCACTTCAGCGTGACGGTGTCGAAGAACTCCGGGGTGGTGTTCTTGAAGCCAAGCTTTTCGGCACCGGCGGCGAAGACGGCGGCAAAGTCGTGCGAGCGCTTGGCGATTTGCTTCAAGCCCTCCGGACCGTGGTAAACACCGTACATGGCAGCCATGTTGGCCAACAACGCTTGCGCGGTGCAAATGTTCGAAGTCGCCTTGTCACGACGGATGTGTTGCTCGCGCGTTTGCATCGCCATGCGAAGCGCCGGCTTGCCTTCGGCGTCGATGGACTCGCCGATGATGCGGCCCGGCATCAAACGCTTGCAGTCGTGCGTCGTCGCCAAGAAGGCAGCGTGCGGACCACCGTAGCCCATGGGCACGCCGAATCGCTGAGATGAACCGATGACGATGTCAGCACCCCATTCACCCGGAGGTTGTAACATGGTGAGCGACAACAAGTCGGCGGCGGCGACGACGCGAATGCCGTTGGCTTGCGCCTGGGACACGATGGGCTTGTAGTCGATGATCGAACCATCCGTGGCCGGGTATTGCACGAGAACGCCGCAGACATCCTTCGCGGTGTAATCGAAAGAGTTCTCATCGCCCACGACGGCTTCGAGACCCAAACCTTCGGCGCGCGTCTGCACCACCGCGATGGTTTGCGGGTGGCACTTGTTCGACACGTAGAACTTCGGCTTCTTACCGCGGTTCAACGCAGAGCACATCGTCATCGCCTCCGCCGCAGCCGTGCCTTCGTCCAACAACGACGAGTTAGACAGCGGCATGCCGGTCAAGTCGGTAATCATCGTTTGAAAGTTCAACAACGATTCCAGGCGTCCTTGCGACGCCTCCGCCTGGTACGGCGTGTACTGCGTGTACCACCCCGGATTTTCCAAAATGTTACGCAAAATCACCGTCGGCACGTGCGTGCCGTGATACCCGGTCCCGATGTAGTTCTTAAAAACCTTATTCTTGCTCGCCATGTTCTTCATCATCGTCAAGAATTCGCTCTCCGTGAGCGGCTGCGTGTACTCGCCCATGTCCATCGTCTTCTTCAGGCGAATATTTTCCGGCACCGTCGCGTCGATCAGCGCGTCGATGTCCTTGAACCCGATCGCCGCGCACATCTCCGCCACTTCTTCCGTCGTTCCGGAGTTATGTCGTCGCTCGAACGTGTCCAGCGGCTTCAGCGCTTCGGTCGAGACCGCCCGCGCGCCGGATGCGATGAGCGACGTCATCCCCCCTCTCGCGCGCGCCGTCGTCGCGGCGACGCCCGCGCTGCGTCGCGCGATCGCCGCGCGCGCGCCGTGGGCGTACGCGCGACCGTTCGCGAGCGCTCGAGCGCCCGCGGGCGCGCCGATCGCGCTCGTGACGGACGGCGACGCGGCGACGGGCGCCGATCCCCCCTGGAGGCGCGCGATGCGCGTCAACGCATCGCTCGCGCGACGACGAAACATCGCGCGCGGGCGGTCTTGAGCGCGCGAGAGCGCGGGCGAAGCGGTCGGCGCGTGCGAGGCGCTCGAGCGTGCGTCGCGGCGACGGGCGCGCGCGAATGCCGCGCGACGCGCGTCGCGACGAGTGGATAATCTTTTTCCAGGGGTGACTCGAGGGGTGACTCGCGACGGTTCGTGACTCAAGAAAGCGATCCGATCCCCGACGGTTGGCGGTCGACCGGGTCTGGACGCGTTTCGGCGCTGCTCCGCGTTTCGGCGCCGTTCTAATCAAAAGAGGCTAAAGCGCGTCACGCGACGTCGATCGGAACGCCGTCGAGCTTGGCTTGTAAGATGCGATCGACGAGAGATGGATTGGCGCGACCGCCGCTGGCCTTGAGACACGCGCCGACGAAGAAACCCTTGAGCTTGGTTTTGCCGGCGCGATACTGCTCGAGCTGCCCGGCGTTGGCTTCGAGGACGCCGTCGACCAAGGCTTCGATCTCGCGCGGGTCGGAAACTTGGGACAAGCCGCGGTCGGCGACGAGTTTTTTCGCGCTTCCGCCTTTTTCTAAGAGCTCGGGGAGGAGATCTTTGCCGATTTTACCGCTGATTTCTCCGGCGTCGATCATGGCGCAAAACTCGCCGAGCGCCTCGGGCGAGAGCGGGAGCTGGGAAACATTTTCCATCTTTGAGTTCTTCAGGTGGGCCATGATGTCTCCCGTGAGCCAGTTGGCGACTTGTTTCGCCGATGGTTTCGCGCTCGAGCTCAGCGCGGCGTCGAAATACGTCACGAGCTCTTTGTCCTCGACGAGCACTTGCACGTCGGCGGGCGGCAAGCCGAGCGCGGCGTATCGCGCGCGAACCATCGACGGCAGCTCGGGCATGGACGCCACGACGTTCGAGATGAACTCTTCCGATAGCCTCAGCTTGGGGATGTCCGGTTCTGGGAAGTAGCGATAATCCGCCAAGCCTTCCTTCTTGCGCATGGCGACGGTTTTCTGCGCGGCCTCGTCCCACGTGCGCGTCTCTTGCACGATTTCATCGCCTCGCCCTGATCGAATGAGCTCCTCTTGGCGCGCGATCTCGTAGTCGATCGCGCGCGCCATCGCGTTGAACGAGTTCATGTTCTTCACCTCGACTTTGGTGCCGAATCGCTCGCGACCCACCGGTCGGATGCTCACGTTGACGTCGTTTCGCATCGACCCTCGGGACATGTCCCCGTCGCACGCATCCAAAAACCGCACTATTCGTCGCAATTCCGAACCGTACGCCGCGACCTCGCGTCCTGTGCGCAAATCGGGCTCGGTGACGATCTCCAGCAGCGCCACGCCCGCTCGATTAAAGTCGGCGTACGAGTACTTTTTCCCATCCTCGCCCTTCGCGTGCGTCAATTTTCCCGCATCTTCCTCCAAGTGCGCGCGCGTGATCCCCACCCGCTTCACCTCTCCGCCGTCTTCCACTGGTAAAACCACGTCGATGGATCCGTCGTAACACAGCGGCTCGTCAAACTGCGAAATCTGATACCCTTTCGGCAAATCCGGGTAAAAGTACTGCTTACGATCGAACTTGCTCGTCCTTCGTATCTTCGCCCCGAGCGCGGTCCCGATCGCGATCCCCTTCTTCACCACCGCCGAGTTCAGCACCGGAAGCGTCCCCGGATGTCCCATGCACGTCGGACACACCCTCGTGTTCGGTTCCGCGCCGTACTCGTACGCGCACCGACAAAACGCCTTCGTCCTCGAGTTCAGCTGCACGTGCGTCTCGATCCCGATCACCGCCTCGAACCTCGTCTCCGGCGTGATCTCGATGTCCGCCTTTCCCTCGTCGTTCTCCACGCGCGCGCTCGCCGCGCGCGCGCGTCGCGCGCCCTCGCGTCGCGCGCCCTCGCGCGTCCCCGTCCCCGGGCGTCGTCCTCGTCGTCGCGTCGTCGACGCGCTCGCCGCGCGCGATCGCGCCGCGCGCGACGCGACCGGGGACGCGACCGTCATCGACGTCGTTCCGCGCGCGCGCGCCGCCGTCGCGTCGCGCGCGTCGAGCTCTCGCGTCGCGCGCGCGCGCAAACCCTCTCGTAAAGTTGCACTTTTGTATGGGCAAACAGTGAGACGGCGATGTCCCGGAGCCAATGCGTCGCGCGCGATGGCGCGGCGCCGCACACGCCGTCGCGCGATGGCGACGACGGCGCCGATGGCGCGCGCGATCCGCGGCGTCGCGCCGCGCGCGCGCGCGACGCGCGCGGCGTCGGCGACGCGCGCGACGACGACGACGACGCGACGCGGCGGCGCGCGAGCGGTGCGTTTGAACGCGCGAGACGCTTCGAGGACGCGCGCGTCGACGACGCGCGCGGACGCGCGCGAGGGAGGAGGGAAAAAGACGCGCGAACGATCGACGCGCTCGAACGCGGACGCCGAGGACGGCGCGCGCGGACGCGGCGGCGCGGAAACGGCGATCGCGGACGACGCGCGAGGCGTTTGAACGCGCGGGACGGGACGCGTCGACGAAAAAGAGATCGCGGAGACTGACGACGCGCGGAATCGAACAGGTGCGGACGGTGGTGCGCGCCGCGGCGGGCGAAGACTTGTTCTCGCGAGGAAACTTCCGACCGGGAGCGACGTCGGGGGTGTTTAACGAGATGGCGAACTCGAGGTTCGGCGCGCGCGACGACGAGCACGAAGATCAAGGCGGTGAGGCGGTGCTGCGCCGTCGGTTGAAGGTGTTTTCGGGAACGGCGCACACGTCGCTGAGTGAGGAGATTGCGAATTATTTAGGGATAGAGCTCGGGAAGTCGACGATTAAGCGTTTCGCCGACGGGGAGATTTACGTTCAAATAAAAGAGTCGATTCGCGGTTGCGACGTCTTCATCGTCCAGCCCACGTGTCCGCCGACGAACGACAGCTTGATGGAGTTGTTGGTGATGATTGATGCGTGCAGACGCGCGTCTTGCCGATCGATCACGACTGTGATTCCGTACTTTGGTTACGCGCGCGCCGACCGAAGGACGTCTGGACGCGAATCCATCGCCGCTAAGCTCGTCGCCAACTTGCTCACCGAGGCGGGCGCGACGCGATGCGTGTTGATGGATATTCACTCGTTGCAAACGATCGGGTACTACGACATTCCCGTCGATCACATTTACGGCGAGTCGGTCATCTTGGACTATCTCACGTCGAAGGACTTTCATCCAGACGACATCGTCATCGTCTCTCCGGATGTCGGTGGCGTCCCGCGCGCTCGCGCGTTCGCGAAAAAGCTCAACGATGCGCCGTTGGCCATCATCGATAAGCGACGCACCGGTCATAACAAGGCACAAGTGATGAACTTGATTGGCGAAGTCGATGGCAAAATCGCCGTGCTCCTCGACGACATGATTGACACCGGAGGTACCTTGCTCGCGGGCGCCGAGCTGTTGCGCGAACGTGGCGCGCGTGAGGTCTACGCGTGCGCGACGCACGCGGTGTTTTCCCCACCCGCTGTTGATCGACTTTCCAACAGTGCGTTCACCGAAGTCATCGTCACGAATTCCATTCCGCACACGCCGGAGCGCGATTTCCCGCAGCTCACGGTTTTGAGCGTCGGTAACCTTCTGGGAGAGACGATCTGGCGGGTACACAACGACTTTCGCGTTGGGAACTCTACCCTAAGCTAGGCGGCGGGAGCTCGTCTGTTTTCTCCCGGGAAAACAGACTCTGAACATCGTACGTCGACGTCCCTCTTGTTCAACACGACGCGCGCCGCGAGGACGTGGCCGTTTTGACCTTTGTTGACAAAAGTAAACATAGCATCAGCCGAGTACAGTTTTGTTTTGTAACGCAAATTGTTCTACTCAAAGTCTGCGGACGCCTTGATTTTTGTGTGTAACGCACAAAGAAGACTTTTGTCCACCCGCGGCGCGACTTCACGCGGCGACGCGCGGGAATGCCTCGCGTTCCCGACGCCGTGTCCTACGTCGGGCGAAACGTCAGCGACTGCGGGTACTGCGCGTCGCCCGATGCGTCCGTGAGCGACGGCGCCGTCGCGCACGGGCTGTCGACGAAGAGGTACGGCGAATTGATTGACGACGGCTGGAGACGCAGCGGA
>Ga0181597_10006261_pt1 | contig 11128 bp, 10 predicted proteins | sample 041ome_5_FD_148647 | JGI IMG/M metagenome (GOLD analysis project Ga0181597, IMG submission 148647) | Coastal salt marsh microbial communities from the Groves Creek Marsh, Skidaway Island, Georgia - 041403US metaG (spades assembly) | ecosystem: Environmental > Aquatic > Marine > Intertidal zone... | reverse complement strand
CGATCAATGGGGGTTTCATGGCCGAGATTACGCTTCACAAGGTGTCGAAACGCTGGGGTGGTTTTGTGGGTGTGCATGAATTCGATCTGACTATTGCGGATCAGGAATTTTTGGTTTTGCTTGGCCCGTCAGGATGCGGCAAAACCACAACAATGCGCATGATAGCAGGGCTAGAAGATGCCACATCGGGCGACATCATGATTGATGGGAAAAAGGTCAACGATCTTGAACCCAAAGACCGCGATGTGGCGATGGTGTTCCAAAGCTATGCGCTTTATCCCAATATGAATGTCTATGACAACATTCGCTTTCCGCTCAAGGTCAGGGGCATCGATCCGTCGACCCATGATGCCAAAGTGCGCCGCGCCTCTGCGATGGTTGAATTGGATGACTTTTTACATCGCAAGCCGGCCGAACTGTCGGGCGGCCAACGCCAACGTGTGGCCTTGGCCCGTGCAATTGTGCGCGAACCCAATGTGTTTTTGATGGATGAACCTTTGTCCAATCTGGATGCAAAGCTGCGGGTGTCCACGCGCGCGCAAATCAAGAACCTTAGCCATGAATTAAAGGTCACCACGATTTACGTCACCCATGATCAGATCGAAGCAATGACTTTGGCCGACCGCGTTGTGGTCATGAACAAAGGTGTTGTTCAACAGGTGGGCAGCCCGACGGAAATTTATGACAGACCTGCAAATACATTTGTTGCGGGCTTTATCGGATCGCCTGCGATGAACCTGATCGAAGGGCGCGTTGAAAAGGGGACATTCCGCGCGGCCCATGTTGAAATCGCGGGTCTATCGGTTGCTGATGGCAATGTTACCTTGGGATTTCGCGCCGAAGACGCACGTATTGCCGCCACTGGATCGGGGCAAATTACCTCGCCCGTTTATACGATGGAATTGTTGGGCGACGCCACGATGATTTCTGTCCGTGTGGCGGGGGCCTTGGTGTCGGTCAAGGCGGATAAATCATTTCGGGCCAAAATTGGTGATCCTATCGCAATTTCGGTTCCAACAGAAATCTGTCACCTCTTTGATACACAAAGCGGTGCGCGGATTGGGGCTTAACCCCCACAAACGCCCAATGAGGGGCAACAGAAGGGTCTGGACGTGCACGACAGACCATCAACACACAGGGAGAGACAAAATGTTTCTTAAGAAAATAGCAATCGCCGGCGCAATGTCGGCATTCATGGGATCCACAGCCTATGCAGGATGTGGGATCACCAGCGGATCAGTCCGCATTCTGGCAAACGATTTTCCCGCCATTCAGGCAGTCGCCGAAGGTGCAGAAGCCTGTGCGGGTGATGGCGTTGAGGTCAGCAAAAACCTGACAAAAGAACATAACGACCTTCAAGTGGCCGCTCTGACCACCAATCCGGCGCAATATACATCTGCGGTTGTTGCAAGCAGCTCGATCGTGCCTTTGATGGCTGCGGATTTGATCCGTCCTTTGGATGATCTTGTGGCCAAACACGGCGCACAATTGCAACGCAATCAATTGGTTACAATTGACGGCAAAGTTATGGCGATCGCATTCATGGCAAACGCTCAACATTTGTTTGTGCGTGATGACATCCTGGCCAAAGTTGGTCTGCAAGCCCCCAAAACATATGAAGACGTCTTGGCCGTTGCAAAAGCCATTCGCGATGCCGGTATTATGCAATACCCATTCGCCATGAACACCATGACGGGTTGGAATTTGGGCGAAGAATTCGTCAATATGTACATGGGCACAGGCGCCCCGTTCTTTAAACCCGGAACTGCCGAGGTCGCAATTAACAACGAACACGGCATTGCAACACTGAATATGCTCAAAAGCTTGACCGAATATTCAAACCCCGATTTCTTGACCTATGATTCAAACGTAACCCAAGCCTTGTGGGAAAGTGGCGGCGTAGCAATTGCCAATATGTGGGGATCTCGTGGATCTGCCGTTTTGGACAGCGAAGGCTCGACGGACGAAGTTGTCAGCAATACATCGCTGATTTCTGCGCCAACCTGGGGTGGGGGATCCACCAATGCCTCGACCTTGTGGTGGGATGGGTTTACGATTTCCAAAAACATCTCTGATGAAGATGCAGAAGCAACCTTTTTGGCCTTGCTGAACGGGATATCGCCCGAACACGTTGCCAAAAATGCTGACAAAGCGGTTTGGTTGGTATCAGGCTATGAACCAACGCCGGCCGCAAAAGGGACCATCGCAACAGCCCAAGGCACCACGCCGCCCTATCCAATGATCCCCTTCATGGGGGCGCTGCATACGGCATTGGGCAACGAATTGTCAGATTTCTTGCAAGGCAATGAATCCGCTGAACAGGCCCTGGCCGATGTCGAAGCCGCCTATACCGCCGCGGCCAAAGAACAAGGGTATCTGCAGTAAATCAAACGGACTGGGCGGCGATATAGGCCGCCCAATCCAATGCCCAAATTCCTGCACTGCGCAGACCTAATCGGATAGATAAGATGAAACACCGTTCCTTCTTTTGGTTCATGTTGCCGTCAATGGCCGCCATGATCTTGTTTATCGCTTTGCCAATTGTGTCGGTGTTTGTGCAATCGCTTTTCGTGGAACATGAACAAATTCTTGTCATGACCGAAAACTGTGGTCCGTTCGGGTGCCAGCAAGAAACGTCAATTGATGTTGCTGCCATGGCACAGCTGAACCAAGATAAACCAATGGGCCAGTTTAATGGCTTTGCGACCTATACCAACCGCAGCCATCTGGCCTTTGCCGAAATTCAAGAGGCCTGGCAAACGGCACAAAGCATCGGTGAATTTGCCTCTAAGGTATTGAATTTGCCGTTTTATAGGGCGGTTGCTTTTACCTTGTCATATACATTTGTCGTGACCCCCTTTGTGATTTTGGCGGGTCTGGCAATTGCCTTAGGGGTCAATGCGCTGCCGCGAATGCTCAAAGGTCCGACGATATTCTTGTCTTTGTTGCCGATGATTGTAACCCCGTTGATTGGATCGTTGATTTTGTTCTGGATGATTGATTCCCGCGGGATCATCGGGGCAACTTTACAAATGATGTTTGACGATCCGAACTTGTCGCTCAAGGCATCGCCTGCGTTGACGTGGATTACGCTTTTTGTTTACGGAATTTGGCACTCAGCCCCCTTTAGCTTTATTGTGTTTTATGCCGGTCTCCAAACCGTTCCCCAAGATACCGTCGAGGCATCAATGATCGATGGGGCCAGCCGTTGGCAACGGATACGGTATGTTGTCATACCCTACATGATGCCGCTTGTGACATTTATCACCTTGATGCAGTTGATGGACAATTTCCGCGTTTTTGAACCGATCGTTGGGTTCAGCGCTCAGGCGAATGCCACCTCGTTGTCCTATGCAATTTACAACGATTTGCGCGGTGATAGTAAGCTGTTTGGATCGGCGGCAGCCACGTCCATGTTGACAATTGCGGGCGTCGCCGTCCTTTTATTGCCAGTTCTTTTGCGGACATGGCGCGAATTCAACCGAAAAGCCGTGTAAAGGATCTGGCCTGATGACACCTCGTTCGCAAAGACGATCCTTTTTATTGACATTATTCTCGACCGGCTTTGTCGTGCTTTGGCTAATTGTGGCTGCGGTCCCGTTTGTTTGGACGCTTTGGGGGTCGTTTAAGGTTCAGGGCGACTTTTTCTCGAAAACGGACTGGACCTATGCGCTTTATGGGATACGCACAACGATTGAAACAGGTGCATCCTTTACGGGGGATGGGTATTACGGCGCCTGGATCGAACAAGAATTTTGGCGCTCAACGCTGAACACCGCAATGGTCGTTGTGTCAACCGTCGTGATTTCGCTGACCCTTGGCACATTGGGCGGCTATGCCTTGGCACGATCGGGATACAAATACGCGTTTTGGATTTTGATGGCGGCGCTTGTGTTTAGGGCCATGCCGCATATCACTTTGGTCTCTGGATATCTATTGCCGTTTTTTGAATGGAACCTTTGGGGGCACTTGCCGACCACAATCATCGTCTTGGTTGCCATTAATCAACCCTTTACCTTGTGGATGTTGCACAGCTTTTTCCTCAATATCCCCAAAGACATGGATGAAAGTGCGATGGTGGATGGGTGCACGCGGTTCCAAGCCTTTCGACATGTAATTATACCGGTAATGTGGCCCGGGGTGATCACCACGGGTCTGTTTAGCTTTTTGCTGGCCTATAACGATTTTGCCGTCACGGCGATGTTGTTATCACAGGAAAATCAAACCATGATCCCCAAAATCGCCAGCTTTCTGGGCACGACACAAGTCGAAGGAAACGTAATGTATGCCGTGGCCGCCGTGGTGTCAGCAACCGCACCCTTGTTCGCTTTGGTCATGGTCTTTCAACGTCAAATCGTCAGCGGTCTAACAGCAGGGGCAGTCAAAGGATGAAGGGTTCAAGACCAGAGCAAGCTGTTTTATCGCGCGACACCGATATGAGCAAAACGCAAAAGACCCGCGCCGTGATCGAGGGTATGGTGGATGGTCTCAACGATCATCGGATCGACGATATCGGCCAGTTCTTTGCCGAAGGGTTCCGGTGGATGGGAAACTTTGGTTGTGGCACCAAACATGGCTTGCAAGAATTCCAAGACAATTGGCAACGCCCCTTTCAAGCGGCGTTTTCCGACAAGGTCTGTGTTGATGAAGCGCGCCTGTTCATGGGGGAATGGGCGGCCGCCTTTGGACGGCAAGAGGCCACGCATTCAGGCGAATTCATGGGTATTGCGCCCACTGGTAAACGGATCGAAATCCGATATATGGATTTTTGGAAGGTTGAAGGCGACAAGATAACAGACAACTGGGTCATGGTGGATTTTCCCCATGTGTTGGCCCAGCTTGGGCATGACGTTTTCAATGCACAGGGATGGGAAGCATTTGATCGCGGGGAAAAAACGCCACCGCGTCCAAACAATGAGGTATGACATGGCAATTGACTATCTAAAACAATCCAAGCCAGAAGCAGAGCGCGCCGAAGACGATGCAAAAGTCCGAGCAACCGTCGAAGCAACACTAAAAGACATCGAAATGCGCGGTGACGCGGCTGTGCGCGATCTGAGCCAAAAATTTGATGGCTATGCTCCCGAAAATTTCCGGCTTACCGCGTCGGAAATCGAAGCAGCGATGCAAAAGGTATCGGCCCGCGACATGGAAGACATCAAATTTGCACAAACGCAAATTCGCCGCTTTGCCGAAGCGCAACGCGCATCCATGACCGATATCGAAGTTGAGACCATGCCGGGCGTGATCCTGGGTCACAAAAACATCCCCGTGCAATCGGTGGGCTGCTATGTGCCGGGGGGTAAATTTCCCATGGTGGCTTCGGCGCATATGTCGGTTCTGACGGCATCGGTCGCAGGTGTGCCGCGCATCATTGCGTCGGCACCACCCGTAAACGGCGCACCACATCCCGCGATTGTTGCGGCCATGCAAATGGCGGGTGCGCATGAAATTTATGTTTTGGGTGGCATCCAAGCGGTTGGTGCAATGGCAATCGGGACCGAAACGATTGAGCCCGTGCACATGTTGGTAGGTCCTGGAAATGCCTTTGTGGCCGAAGCCAAACGCCAATTGTTTGGCCGTGTCGGCATCGATTTGTTCGCAGGTCCGACCGAAACCATGGTTATCGCGGACGACACGGTTGATGCCGAAATCTGTGCGACGGATTTGTTGGGACAGGCCGAACATGGATACAATTCGCCCGCGTGTATGATCACCAACAGCCGTAAATTGGCCGATGCGACATTGGCCGAGATTGAGCGGATTTTGAAAATCCTGCCCACCCGTGAGACCGCAGAAACCAGTTGGCGCGACTATGGCGATATGATCGTGTGTGACACACATGAAGAAATGTTACAGGTTGCCAATGACATGGCCTATGAGCATGTACAGGTGATGACCGATCGCGATGATTGGTATTTGGACAATATGCAATCCTATGGCGCACTGTTCCTAGGCCCACGCACCAATGTGGCCAATGGTGACAAGGTGATTGGTACCAATCACACCTTGCCTACGAAAAAAGCGGGTCGGTATACCGGGGGGCTTTGGGTTGGCAAATATCTGAAAACACACAGCTATCAGCGCGTTCTGACCGACGAGGCGGCGGCGATGGTGGGTGAATACGGATCGCGTTTGTGCATGCTTGAGGGCTTTGTCGGGCATGCAGAACAGTGCAATGTGCGCGTGCGTCGATATGGTGGAAAGAATGTGCCTTATGGTGCAGCGGCCGAGTAAGTTTGATCTGTCCGAGGGGCGCTGCCCCTCGGGCTCCCCGGGATATTTTTAGACTGAAAATGAGAAAAGAGTAACACGATGATACAGGTATATGGACGAGACAGTTCTGCCAATGTGCAAGCGGTTATGTGGTGTGTTGCGGAATTGGGGTTAGAGCATGAGCGTCTTGATGTCGGGGGATCCTTTGGTGGAACCGATACGGCGGAATATCGTGCATTGAACCCTATGGGATTGGTGCCCGTTTTGAAAGACGGGGGCAAGGTATTGTGGGAATCCCCCACAATCGTGCGGTATTTGATGAAAGCCTATGGCGATCATCCACAGGATGCCTTTGCGGCTGCGCAAATTGAACAATGGGCCGATTGGACGCGGTCACATTTTTATCCTCAAGTTGTGGTGGGGGTGTTTTATCAACTCTATCGAATGACGGCCGAACAGCGCAATCATGGAGCCGTCGCTGCGGCATGCGCGGAGATGAAGCATTTGGGTGCGATTGTTTCGAAGGCGATCAAAGGCCCATATTTCATGGGGGATCGTTTGACATTGGCAGATTATGCGTTTGGCACGTTGATGCATCGCTATTTTGTGATGGAGTTTGATCGCGGCGATTTCCCTGTATTGCGCGCGTATTATGATGCGCTGTGTGACCGGCCCGCATATCGCGCGCAGGTGATGAAAGATCCGAACGTGTTAAAGGTTCCAGGTGCCTAATTATGCACGATCGGCATACGCATCATAAGGCATTGATCGCGCCGCTGCGTCAGGGGTTATATGACTTTGACCCCGATGTGGTGCGTGCGGCCTTGCGAGATGTGATGGCCGAGACAGCGGTGGTACATATGTCGTTTCCCTTTGGGGATTTATGGGGCGCAGAGGCGTTTTATAGCACCTGTTTCGCGCCATTGGCTGCAGCGCTGCCGGATCTTGAGCGTCGGGATTGGATTGTCATGGCGGGGGACACCGAGCATGGGCAGGCTTGGGTTGGCTGCGCGGGGCAGTATTCGGGGACCTTTGTTGCGCCATGGCTGGATATTCCGCCCACGGGGCAATTGGTGCATATGCGGTTCCATGAATTCTATCGTTTTGAGAATGATCAGATCGTCGAAGTCCAAGCGATTTGGGATATTCCAGAGGTGATGATGCAAGCGCATGCTTGGCCGATGGCGCCATCCTTGGGGTTGGAATATCACATTCCGGGCCCTGCCAGTTTGGATGGTATTGTGCCTGGTCCTTGGGACAGGGCGCAGGCGCAACTCAGCTGTGATCTGATTGTCGATATGCTGGCGCATTTGACCAAACATCCCGCGCAAGGTGGGCCAGACGTGATGGAATTGGACCGGTTTTGGCATCCAAAGATGAATTGGTACGGCCCTGCAGGGATCGGTACCGCGCGAGGGATAGCGGGGTTTCGGAATTGGCACCAGATCCCGTTTTTGAATGCGATGCCAGATCGGGGCCAACATGACGAAGTGTTGACGTTTCATTTCTTTGGCGATGCGAACTATGCCGCGGTCACGGGGTGGCCCAATATGATGCAAACAATCAGCGGCGACGGATGGATGGGGATTGCCCCCTCTGGTCAAAAGGTGAGCCTGTGTAGTTTGGATTTTTGGCGCATCGAAAATGGGGTAATCCGTGAAAATTGGGTTTTGGTGGACCTGCTGGACCTCTATCGTCAATTGGGCATAGATGTGTTTGCCCGCATGCGCGAATTTAACAAACGGCGCGTGCAGGGATCCATTCCATTCCCTGTAGGAGAGAGATGATGCAATTTCCAAAAACCCCCAGCTTTCGGTTAGATGGCAAACGCGCTTTGGTTGCGGGGGCCTCGTCAGGGATCGGGCTTGCGGCGGCGGTGGCCTTGGCCGAACACGGGGCCGAGGTGGTCTTGGCCGCGCGGCGGGCGGAAAAGCTTGCCGATATTGTGGCCGCACTGCGCGATCGCGGGTGGTCTGCACAGGCGATGACGCTTGATATCACCGATGTTGAGGCGACGCGCACCGCGCTTGGGGCGCAGGATCCGTTTGATATTATGGTCAATTCTGCGGGTGCCGCCCGCCATTCTAAAGCGATCGACACCACGCCCCAAGATTTTGATGCGGTTATGGATATCAATCTGCGTGGCGCGTATTTTCTGACGCAAGCGGTGGCGAAAGGGATGCTTGCCGCTGGTAAAACCGGATCCTTGATCAATATCTCAAGCCAAATGGGTCATGTGGGCGGATTGGATCGCGCGGTCTATTGCGCGTCGAAATTCGCGGTTGAGGGGTTTACCAAAGCAATGGCGTTGGAATTTGGACCGGCGAAAATCAGGGTAAACACCATTTGCCCAACCTTTATCCTGACCGATTTGACGCGACCGACCTTTGATGACCCTGAAAAACGCGCATGGGTCTTGAACAAAATCAAGCTGGGTCGCGCGGGCGAGGTCGAAGACCTGATGGGGGCTGTGGTGTATTTGGCCTCTGACGCGTCGTCCTTGGTCACGGGAACCGCGATGATGGTAGACGGGGGTTGGACGGCAGACTGATGAACCCGCTGAAAGTCACATCCGCCGAAGTTGCCGCGCGGGCAGGGGTCAGCCAATCGGCCGTGAGCCGTGTGTTTACGCCCGGGGCCTCGGCCTCTGCGAAAACGGTGGCAAAAGTGCGCGCCGCCGCCAAAGAGTTGGGATATCGCCCAAACGTTCTGGCCCGTGCGATGGTGTCAGGCAAAAGCCGGATTATCGGCGTGATTGTGGCCTATCTCAACAATCAATTTTACCCTGAAGCCTTGGAAAAATTATCGAATGCACTGCAGGAACAGGGCTATCACGTCTTGATCTTTATGGCGGCCCAAACCGCGGGGGACGTGAACCGCGTGGTCGAAGAAATTCTGGATTATCAGGTGGATGGGATTGTCGCCGCCTCTGTCGCCCTGTCATCGGAATTGTCCGAACGCTGTCGCGCGGCGGGTGTCCCGATGGTTTTGTTCAACAGATCGCAAGATGATGTGCAAATGTCCGCCGTGACATCGGACAACCACGCAGGTGGGCGCAAAGTGGCCCAGTATTTGGCCGCCCAAGGTCACACAAAAATCGGTTATATCGCGGGATGGGAAGGGGCATCAACCCAACGCGACCGCGAAGCGGGCTTTGTTCAGGGGCTGCATGAGGCAGGCATTACCTTGCAAACGCGTGAGGTTGGCAATTTCACAACGCATGGGGCGCAGATTGCCGCGCGGGCAATGTTCAAAGATACGGGTGCGGACAATCACCCCACAGCGGTCTTTGTTGCAAATGATCATATGGCATTGGCGGTGATGGATGTGCTGCGCTTTGATCTGGGGATGCGTGTGCCACAAGATGTGGCCGTCGTTGGATATGACGATGTGCCAGCTGCGGCATGGCCCACCTATGATCTAACGACTGTGCGCCAACCTGCAAACAGAATGGTCGCACAAACGGTCGAAATTCTTCTGGAAAAAATAGAAAATCCAAAAGCCAAACCACGCAGGGTGGAAATTGACGGACCGCTGATTGAACGCGGATCCACACGTCGTACATAAGGAAAAGAATATGCAAGGTTTCGATCCAAAATTTCAGGACTTTCCCGATTATATCATCGGCATCACCAAAGAAATCTGGGAAGATCGTGGTATCGGAACGCTGCATCAGTATTACGCGCCTGATATTGTCGTGCGCTCCCCTGCCTCTGTTGTGGTTGGAAATCAGGGTGTGATCGGCGCAACAATGGCAACCTTGGCGGAATTTCCGGATCGGACATTGCTGGGCGAAGACGTCATTTGGTCAGGCACGCCAGAAACCGGCATGTTGTCGTCGCATCGTTTGCATTCAACGGCGACCCACACGAATGTGGGCGTCTATGGAGCGCCAACGGGGATCAAATTGCGGTATCGCATCATCGCGGATTGCCATGCGAAAAATAATCAAATTGATGATGAATGGTTGATCCGTGACCAAGGCGCGATTGTGCGCCAATTGGGGGTGGATCCACGTGAATACGCCCGCGATCTGATTGCACGCGAAGGCGGGCCAGAGGCCTGTTCCCATCCCTTTACCCCCGATATCGATATTGAGGGGCCGTATAAAGGCCATGGTAACGACAATGAATGGGGCGCGCGCTATGCCGATATTTTGACCCGCATTATGAACGCAGATTTTGCAGCGATCCCGCGCGACTATGACCGCGCTGCAAATCTGGCCTATGCAGGCGGGATTGAAGCACTGTCCCATGATGGGGCCGATCAATTCTGGATGGGTCTGCGGGCGTCGTTTCCGAATGCTGAGTTTAAAATTCACCATCAAATTGGCCGCGATGATCCGATGATGCCGCCGCGTGCGGCGCTGCGGTGGTCGCTACATGGCAAACATGACGGATGGGGCTGCTTTGGGGCACCAACGGGCGCGCAGGTCTATATCATGGGCGCGAGCCATGCGGAATTTGGCGCCTTGGTCGGGGGCCACCCCAAGCTGCGCCGCGAATGGGCAATTTACGATGAAACCGCCGTCTGGAAACAGATCTTATTACACACAGGTGACTTATGACTCCGCAAGACATGGAACAGCGCATCGTTCGCTATGGCGATCTGAAACCTTGTAAAACTGCGTTTATCGATGCCCACACACCGGGCAGCGATCAAAAGGAAAACTTTACGATTATCGGCGGTGGGGTGTCGGAAAGCCCCGATCAACACGTTCATATTTCGATCCCGCATGGGTTCAATATTGGCGCCGCTGGCCAGCCGCCCAAATGCCGCAATTCGCTGCATGATCACCGCACAGCCGAGGCGTTTTTTGTTTTGTCCGGTCGCTGGCGGTTTTTCTGGGGGCGCTGGGGGGACGCAGGCGAAGTCACCTTGGAGCAAGGGGACATTTTTAACATCCCTACGG
>Ga0181597_10006259_pt1 | contig 11132 bp, 7 predicted proteins | sample 041ome_5_FD_148647 | JGI IMG/M metagenome (GOLD analysis project Ga0181597, IMG submission 148647) | Coastal salt marsh microbial communities from the Groves Creek Marsh, Skidaway Island, Georgia - 041403US metaG (spades assembly) | ecosystem: Environmental > Aquatic > Marine > Intertidal zone >... | reverse complement strand
TCGGACAATAGAGACAACACCCCCATGAGCAAACTTTCCAGCAGACTCGCTCTGCGCCTGGCCCTGCCGCTTATTGCCATTTTGGCCAGTACCGCACTTTCTATGGCCAATGCCACCGAGCCAGAAACCACAGACAGCTGGACGATCAATATGAAGGATGCGGACATCCGCGACTTCATCGAGCAGATTTCCACCATCAGCAATCAAACGTTAGTGATTGATCCGCGGGTCAAAGGCCACGTCACGGTGATCGCCCAAGAGCCCATGGCCCTGGCGGAGGTGTACAAGTTATTCCTTTCGGTCATGACCACCCACGGCTATGCGGTGATGCCCGATGGCAATCAACTCAGTGTCATACCCAGCAACGAGGCTCGCGCGGCGGCGGGCACTCAGGGAAATATGGAAACCCGGGTTATCCAGGTGCAGCATGGCGCGGCCAACGATCTGATCCCGCTCATACGCCCGTTGGTGGCGAACTACGGCCACCTGGCAGCCGTAAGCTCGTCCAATTCGCTGATCATCAGCGACACGCCGGCTAATATCAGCCGCATCGGCGACATCATCCGCCAGCTCGACAGCAGCAATCAGGACGACTTCAGCGTTTACGAGCTGCGCCATGCTTGGGTGCACGACATGAGCGAGGTGATCAATCGCTCGCTGAAAAACAACCAAGGTGGCGGCGCTCAGGTGATTGCCGATACACGCGCCAATCGCCTGCTACTGCTGGGTCCGCACGAAGCCCGTGCGCGCTTGCTAAAACTGGCCCAGAGCCTTGATACACCAAGCTCGCGCTCAGCCAATACCCGGGTAATTCGCCTGCGCTATGGCGATGCCAAGGAAATGGCCAGCACCCTGGGTGATTTCGGCGAAAACATGCAACAAAGTGAGGGGGCCAGTGGCTCACCGCTCAAACTGATGATTCGGGCCGATGAAAGTTTGAACGCCATTGTGATCATGGCTGAAGCCGATACCGTGAGCATGTTCGAGGACTTAGTGCGCCAACTGGACGTGCCCCGCGCACAGGTCTTGGTTGAAGCCGCGATTGTCGAAATGTCTGGCGACATCAGCGAAGCCCTCGGCGTGCAATGGGCGATTGATGGCCGCAGCGGCACGGCGGGCCTGGGCGGGGTCAATTTCAGCGACACGGGCCTGTCAGTCGGCACCCTGCTCGGCGCAATTGCCAGCGGCGAGGACGCCGCATTGGCCGCAGGCTTACCCAACGGCGCCATCCTGGGCATTGGCAATGACAAGTTCGGCGCATTGGTGACGGCGCTGTCGGCCAACAGCAAGAGCAATTTGCTGTCCACACCGACGCTGCTGACCTTGGACAATCAGACCGCCGAGATCCTGGTTGGGCAGAACGTGCCCTTTCAGACCGGCTCCTACACCACCGATGCGGCCGGCTCGAGCAACCCATTCACCACGATCGAGCGTAAAGATATCGGCGTAACCCTTAAGGTCACACCGCACATCAACGAAGGTGCGACCCTGCGCCTGGTCATTGAGCAGGAAATTTCCTCCATCGCCCCAAGCTCCGGGCTGAATGCTCAGGCCGTGGACCTGGTCACCAATAAGCGCTCAATTAAAAGCACCGTACTGGCCGATGACGGCCAGGTCATCGTGCTCGGCGGCTTGATTCAGGACGATGTCACCAGCACCGAAAGCAAGGTGCCGCTGCTGGGCGATATTCCGGGGCTTGGTCGGCTATTTCGCTCAACCCGGGAAGTGCGCCAAAAGCGCAACTTGATGGTGTTCTTGCGCCCCAGCGTGGCGCGTGACGGCGTGGGCCTGGCCAACCTGAGCCTGGGCAAATACCGCGACCTCAGGCTGCTCGGCAAGGCTGGTGGCCACGACAACCTGCCGGAAGATGCCAGTCAGCTGTTTAACCGCAACGCCCCCGAGCCTTCGGTGGACTTACGCCAAGAGCCGCCACAAAGCTTCGCCGTACCGAGCGCAACGCTGATCGAAAAACCCAAACCGGTAGACCCCAACACCTTGGGTGATGGACTCGGCGGTGAATCGTTCAGCCCCCCCAGCAAGCACCTCAGAGCACTTCACCATCGAGCTTATACAGGGCAGTAATCCTGACTTTATGCAGGCGCTGCTTGAGCGTAATACCGGCTTGCCATTGCGCTTGCATAAACGCCAACAAGATGGCAACGATCACTACGCCGTGCGTTACGGCCGTTACCCCAACCGCGAACTGGCCGAGCAAGCTCTGGCTGCACTCCCGCAACAGCTGCCCAAGCACCGCGCGCTGGTCATTGCCGAATAAACCGCAGCGATTGGCGCCCAATTTAACCCAGGCGCTATCGCTGCAAGCGCCTGCTTAGAGGAGTTCAGGCGCCATAATCACGCTTCCTACGGCGTAGCTGACAAAAATCGGCACTTATCAACAAACAACGCTATCAGTGATAGCTAGACGATCAAAATAAACTATCAAAGCCCTTCTGAACGTGAACCAGTAGAGGTCTGTTTACTGGTGACACAGGCAGTATGCCGGCCATATTTTTAGCCCCGGATCTGTTATGCAACCTTATGTGAAGCGACTGTCGGTTTTGTGTTTAGCCTGCCTGCTTGGGGGCTGTTTAGAGAAAGGCGGCGGCGGAGGCAGTAGCAAACCTACAGGCGTCACTGAAACGCCAACAGATCAGACTCAACCTGATGTGGACAAGCCACTCACACCGCCTGCCCTGCCGGTTCCTCCGCCCTTGGCAAAACCGGGGTTCCCCGAGCCTAGCTCTGCGGTGATCGACGAAGTCAACGCCTTGGGCTTCTATGACCAGGATCAGAACGGCCAGCCACGTCCGGTCCGCAATGACCTAACCGGTAACCTGCCGGCCATGCTGCAGTTTGTACAAAGCCATTCGGTAGACCCCAGCGGCAACGAAGCGCGCAATATGCCGCGCCTGACCAGCGAGCGTGAGGCCTTGCTGCTGGTCACGCCCGACCCAAGCCTGGGCACGCTGCAGCAACTCGAACTGGAGGTCTCCCTCGACGGCAAGCCGCTCGGCAAGCTGGCCATGCGTCATCCCGACCAGCTGTACAAAGCGGATCGCAGCAGCGCGGACACTCGCCCCGACGTGGTGTATTCACGCCGCGCCTGGTCGGCCGTATTGCCATGGAACTGGGTGCAACCCGGTTTAACCCTGCGCCTACAGGATGAGCATGGGCGCAGCGGCCAGATCGCTGACAGTGCTATCGACTTTGCCCCGCCCGGCGAATTGGTGGTGCAGTCCATCCGCTTAGGCTTACTCACGCCGCCCCCCACCGGCAGTGGCCATTGGTTTCTCACTCAGCCCGCCCGCGCCGCCACTGAATATTTCCAGACGGTACCTATTGCGCGCATGGTCGCCAGCCAGTACGAGGACATGTACCTACCGCGAGTGATGATCGGCAGCGGGAAAATTTACGACGTTGCTATCGATGGCAGCAGCGCATCCAACGGTGGCGTGTACGAAGGCGATATGCGTGAAAACACCGCTAAGTCGACGTTCAGCACCGGCATCAACCTGGCCAATATTGGCGTCACCAGCGCCGGCATGGTCAGCCAGGAAAACCCGCACCTGACCCAATCGGCGGTTATCCACCATGCTCGCGGGCTTTATATAAACGGCGCAAGTAACCACGGCCTGAGCGGCGGCAATGGCCAGCTGACCTTGCTCAGTTCGGTCGGCAACGAATTCAGCCACGAGATTGGTCATCACTATGGTCTTGGCCATTACCCGGGCCAACAAGGCGATAATTATTTTTGGGCGGGGCATCACCATGACAGCGGCTGGGGCTATATCGCCTACCGCAAACGCATGCGCGCCAACCTGCACTGGAACCGTGGCAAAAACAACGGTATGAACGGCATGCCGGTGTATGCCGATGCCTACAGCTTTGGCACCGATGCGATGTCGGGCGGGCACTACGCCAGCAGCCTGGCAAGCTATACCCACTACACCGGCTACAGCACTAAAATCAAAATCCAGCCAGCGATGGACAAAGCCATGGTCAGCGCCAGCTCGCCCACCGGCTATCGTAAATGGGACGCCAACACACGTCGCATGGAGGTGTTTACCGCCCGCGTGCCGAACTCTAGCAAGGTTTGGTACAACAGCGCCGACGGCAACTACCTAGTACCACGGCGCTTTGGCGTTCAAGTGTTCACCTTGTTAGGCGGCTATGACCCGGTCACCGGCAGCGCCATTCTGTATCCGCCAGCACGCGGCAACTGGGGCCATGTCTTCAATTTGCCTGCCCCGGTTAACCAAGACACCCAAAAGACCTGCTGGGTCAGCGTGAACTTTGCCAATGGCAAAACCCAGGATATTGCCGTAGCGCCGAATCGTATGGGCAGCAATGCCAACAAATTGCATATCAACCTGGCGCAAGATGAACAGCCCTTAACCGCCGCGCTGTCTTGCCAAGAGGCCGCCAACGCTGCTCAGGAACTGGCCCGAGTCGACTTCCCTCAAGGCCTGCCAGCCATGGCGCCGGTGATTATCGTGGGCAAGGAAAACGGCTTTAACGCGTTGCGTGCGGCCGAGCTTCCGACCCTTGAGGAGGGCCTGCAAGCGGTTGTCGATCAGCGCTATATCAGCCTCACCGACGCCACCCAGTTGCTACTCGACAGCTACGCCGACGACCTGCGTGGACTTTCGACTGCAGCGGCCGGCGTGGTGCAGCGCTACCAGAAACAACAAACCCTTGGCCTGCGACTAAACCGCTGGATGGACGCCTACAAAGCCCAACTCGACGCCCGCGACCCGGACGCTGAACAAGCCTTGCGCGACCTGCTCGAACACCTGCAACTGAACCCGCAGCCGCTATTGCCTGCAGCCGAGTTGTTCAGCATGGCTAACGGTAACTGCATAAAAGCCCAGCCGGGGGATGAAACCGCGTCGGTGTATGTATTGGCCAAAGCGCAATGCACGACAGGTGCGGATGAGCAGTGGCTGACTGACGCTAACGGGCGTATTCGCAGCGCCGTGGATCTCAGCCAATGCCTGACCGATCAGGGCTCGGTCAGCCTCACCCGCTGCGATGACAGCCAGCAAAACCAGCGTTGGGATATCAGTGCACTGCCGCGAATCAAGCGAGCCGACCGCTGCCTCGATCTGTCTGGTGGGTATCTCACCAATGGCCGTGGCAAGTTAATCACTTATGGCTGCAGCGGTGGCGGTAACCAGCAGTGGGCCAACCTGACCAGCAACAACAACTTGCTGCTGCCTTTGGTACACGCCAGAAACATCGCTGCCATTGCGCAATTGGCCAAGAGCGAATGAAGCTGATCTGTACTGCGTTGTGGCTCAAACATAGCCTGCCCGCACTGACGGGCCTGGTTTTACTCAGTTGCAGTTTCACCAACATGGCCGACACGGCTGACTGGCGGTTGCTGGGGACGATGGTGCACGCCAATCAAGCGCGCTCCTCGGCGCTGTTGCAGCTTGGTAACGCCGCCCCACAGCGCCTCACAGTAGGCCAGCCGCTACCGGCAGGCGGCGAACTGCTGCACATTGGGCGTGACCACATTGTGGTTCGCCTCAATGCCAACGATACGGCCAAGCTCCGATTGCAAGGCCGGTTGCAGCCGCTGGATACCCCCTTAGCACAGTTCACCCGCCCACCGCCTAGCCAGCCCGAGCCGCAGCCAGCCTTGTGCACAGCGCAACAACAAGCCCCCATGAGCCCTGAGCAACGCGAGGAGCTGCAAGCCCTAGGGCTGTGCCGCGCCACTTATTGAACGCTGTACCAGAAACTCAACCATCGGAATAACAGGTTCCTGCCTGCTCACGCCGATGGTGTTAGATGTTTACTAGGAATATTGAATTGTCTATTGCCGCATCCCTCTCACAATCGACTGCCAAGCGCGCGACAACCCTTATGGGCGCGCTGTTGCTCTGTGCATGTGGCGCCTCCCTGACCCTCCAGACCCATCAGTTTTGGCAGCTACTGCAACCAGTCGCCATAACGCCAACTAAAACCGAACGACAGACGCCCGTGAGATTAAAACACGCCGAAATAGCTGAGCTATTCGGCAAAAACAGCGCAGCCAATGCGCCTCCAACCACACCTTTGCACCTGACACTTCTGGCCAGTTTCACCCACCCCGACATAGCCCGCTCTAGCGCAATCATCGGCCAACCCGACGAACCGGCTCGGCGAATTAGGGTGGGCGAAAGTATTCGCAACGGCATCGTGCTCAGTGGCGTCTTCCCAAAACACGTCACATTGACCCGCAACAACCGCAGCGAGGTCCTTTACTTCGCCGAGACTCAGCGCTAAATGCTGGCCAGCGATAGCCAAACACCACTAAAGCGGCGCACCGATTAAGCACGAAAACCGTTTACTCACCCCCTGTCACACTGAAAAGCGACATCGGCAATCCCCTCCTCGACCTCTCGTGCCGCGTCATCGAAGCGGTGACTCAGCAAACGCTGATCCCTCCGCGACCTCGCTATGGGTATTCCCCATCACTCAGCCCACGCGAACAATCCCAGCCTGCTCAGCCATAGTGGGCGGCCAGGCCAAGAAGGCCGGCAAAAACAACAGAGTCATTTGCATAGGCTTTAATTTAATCATCGGTATACGCGCCAGCTTAAAGCCGGGTTATGCGCTGTAATTCGTTGTAGGTTGTTCACACTGTTAAACGGCGTTGGCACATTGAATGGAACGGCACACTCCCCCCTGTGGGGGGGGGCTGTCAAACATTCAGCAAATGTCTATGATCAGCGCGCAAGCCACGCCACATAATAATAAGTTCGGAGTGACGCCCTTGCCCCTTCTAGGCTCCCATACCTGGTTACAGCGCCATGCCATCACCGTGGTGAGCTTCGTGCTGGTGGCCGCTATGAGCATCAGCCTTGCCTGGCAGACTGCCGAATGGGCGCGCTTGTTACGTGCGCCCGTGGCGGCCAGCAACAGCACAGCCACACTAGTGGCGACTGCATTGCCCGCCGAAATCGGCCAATTATTCGGCAGTGACGTCGCCAACGATCAACTGGCCCCTGACACCAACTTGCGCCTGACCCTGCTGGGCAGCTTTGTGCATGCGGATCCGCAACGCTCCAGCGCGATCATCCGCAGCGAAGGCAGCGTCGCTCAACGTTATAGCGTCGACAGTGAGATCAGCAGCGGCGTGCGCCTGCATGCGGTGGCAGCCGATCATGTCGAACTCATGCGCAATGGCCGGCGTGAAAGCCTGCGCTTTCCCCTGCACCACTCGGCCGCCGACAACCAGCAAAACTACACTCCCGAAGTGATGGCCGACCCGGTTGAACAGCTCAACGATCTGCAAGACGACAACCTGAGCCAACTGCGCGAGCGCATGGAAGCGCTGCGCCAGCAGATGCAGGACTCCGGCAGCCTGCCCGCGCCTGCTGATCCCACCGAACAGCCTACGGAAAACAACTGATCCGATGACTCCGATCCTCTCGCGCCTTACCTTCGCCTTCTTGATTGCCGGCCTGGCCTGCAGCCCGCTGCCCCTGAGCGCTGCCGTTACGGCGGTGGCGCCGAGCGCCAGTCAGCAAGAAGAACGCTGGACCATTAACCTCAAGGGCGCGGATATCCGCGAGTTTATTGATCAAGTGGCGCTGATCAGCGGTGAGACGTTTGTAATCGACCCACGGGTCAAGGGCCAGGTCAGCGTGGTATCCAACAGCCCGCTGACACTGACTGAGGTCTATCAGCTGTTTCTCTCAGTCATGGCCACCCACGGTTTCAGCGTGATGACCCAGGGCGACCAAGCGCGCATCGTGCCCAATGCTGAGGCCAAAGCCGAGGCGGATGGCGGGCGTAATGCGCCGGACCGCCTGGAAACCCGCTTGATTCAAGTCCAGCATGGCTCGGCGACCGAGCTTATCCCACTGATCCGCCCCCTAGTGCCGCAATATGGTCACTTGGCGGCGATCAGCAGCGCCAATGCGATCATCATCAGCGACCGCACGGCCAATATCGACCGTATCGAAGACCTGCTGCGCCAGCTCGACCAGAAAGGTCAGAACGACTACAGCGTGCTCAACCTGCAACATGCCTGGGTCATGGACACCGCCGAAGTATTGCGCAACGCCGTAGATCGCGGGCAGGCCAAAGGCACCTCCGGCACTCAGGTGATTGCCGATGGCCGGACCAATCGCCTGATCCTGCTCGGCCCACCTGGCGCCCGCGCCAAGCTGGTGGCCTTGGCTAAATCACTCGACAGTCCAACCAGCCGCTCGGCCAATACCCGGGTGATTCGTTTACGCCATGGCGATGCCAAAAGCCTGGCAGAAACCCTGGGTGAAATTTCCGAAAAACTTAAACCAGAATCCGCTGGAGAAGCCACGGGTAAGCCGCAGGCTGTGCTTATCCGCGCTGACGAGAGCCTTAATGCTCTGGTACTTCTGGCCGAGCCGGATGTGGTGGCAACGCTGGAGGATATCGTGCGCCAACTTGACGTACCGCGCGCGCAGGTCATGGTCGAAGCGGCGATTGTCGAAGTGTCCGGCGACATCAGCGACGCCCTGGGTGTGCAGTGGGCTGTAGATGCGCGCGGTGGCAGCGGTGGCCTGGGCGGCACCAACTTCAGCGGCACTGGGCTGTCGGTTGGCCGAGTCTTACAGGCACTCCAAGACAATAGAAACGGCACTGACAACAACACCCTGAGCAATTTGCCAGACGGCGCCATTATCGGCTTGGGCACCGACAGCTTCGGCGTACTGGTCACCGCCCTGTCGGCCAATAGCAAGAGCAACCTGCTGTCCACGCCGAGCCTGCTAACCCTAGATCACCAGAAAGCCGAAATACTGGTTGGGCAGAACGTGCCCTTCCAAACCGGCTCGTTTACCACCAGCGCGTCGGGAGCCGACAACCCCTTCACCACCATTGAGCGCCAGGACATCGGCGTGACCCTGAAAGTCACCCCGCACATCAACGACGGGGCGAGCCTGCGCCTGGAAATCGAGCAGGAGATTTCGTCCATCGCCCCCACCAGTCAGGGGGTGAATGCGGTCGATCTGATCACCAATAAACGCTCAATTAAAAGCACCATCCTTGCCGAGAACGGCCAGGTGATTGTGCTCGGCGGCTTGATTCAGGATGACGTCACCCAAGCCGACTCCAAGGTGCCCTTGTTGGGCGATATCCCCCTGCTCGGCCGGCTGTTTCGCTCGACCAAAGAAACCCGCGTCAAACGCAATCTGATGGTATTTCTGCGCCCGACGGTGATTCGTGACGCGGCAGGGATGGCGGCGCTGTCAGGCAAGAAATACAGCGATATCCGCGTGCTCGGCGATGTGCGTGAGGACTACCGGCCGGGCGTTCTGCCACAAAATCCGCTGCAGCTATTCGACAAAAACATGCCAGACGCTATTGATCTGCGCGAATAACACCCATAAAAAAAGCCCCGGCATTCACCGAGGCTTTTTGCTACAGCCTGTGCCGCTGATTCAGAGCGCTGCCAGCCCACGAGCCAGATCGGCCTGTAGGTCAGCCAGGTCTTCAAGACCGACCGCAACGCGGATCAGGTTATCGCGAATACCGGCATTCGCACGCTCCGCCGGACTCAAGCGACCATGGGAGGTGGTCGCCGGATGAGCAATGGTGGTTTTGGTGTCGCCAAGGTTGGTGGTGATGGAAATCACCCGCGTAGCGTCGATAAACCGCCAAGCCGCCTCTTTGCCGCCTTTCACCTCAAAGCTCACCACCGCCCCAAACGCACTCTGCTGACGCTTGGCCAGTTCGTGCTGCGGATGACTCGACAGGCCGGCGTAGTGCACGTGCTCAATACCCGGCTGTTGTTGCAGCCACTGCGCCAAGTGCAACGCGCTGCTGCAGTGTGCCTGCATACGGATACGCAGGGTTTCCAGGCCTTTGAGGAAAATCCACGCATTGAACGGGCTGAGCGTAGGTCCAGCCGTGCGCAGAAAGCCGACCGCTTCAGTCATCAGTTTCGCACTACCGGCCAACACGCCGCCCATGCTACGGCCCTGACCATCGATGTACTTGGTGGCCGAGTGCATGACAATGTCAGCACCGAGCTTGAGAGGTTGCTGCAGCGCAGGTGTACAGAAGCAGTTGTCCACTGCCAGTAACGCACCTTTAGCATGAGCAATTTCCGCCAAGGCGGCGATATCCACCAGTTCAGCCAACGGGTTGGATGGCGACTCGACAAACAACAGCTTGGTGTTGGGTTTGCAGGCAGCAGCCCAACCGTCGAGATCCGCCAGCGGCACATAATCGACCTGCACACCGAAGCGCTTGAAGTATTTTTCGAACAGGCTGATGGTCGAGCCGAAGACGCTGCGCGACACCAGCACATGATCACCCGCACTGCACAGGCTCATGACCATGGCCAAAATTGCCGACATCCCGGATGAGGTGGCAACCGCCTGTTCAGCACCCTCCAGCGCCGCGATGCGCTCTTCGAACGCACGCACCGTAGGGTTGGTGTAGCGCGAATAAACGTTGCCGGGCACTTCGCCGGCAAATCGTGCGGCGGCATCAGCTGCGGTACGGAAAACATAGCTGGAGGTCGGGTAGATCGCCTCGCTGTGCTCACCTTCCGGCGAGCGGTGTTGCCCAGCACGCACCGCCAGGGTGTCAAAGCCAACGCCATCAAGGTCGCTGTCTAGACGCCCGGCCTGCCATTCAATCGTCATTAGCAATCCCCTCAAGCAGCCTGCTAAGCAGGCTATACCGCGTAATTAGTCGTTATACAGACCGATAACTGCACTGACCGCCTGGGACTGGGCCTTCGACATGTCATTACGGGCTTGCTCGATCTTGTTCAAGTAAGCCTCGTCAACATCGCCGGTGACGTACTTACCATCAAACACTGCGCAGTCGAAGTTATCGATCTTGATCTTCTTGCTACCACTGACCGCTTCAATCAGATCCGGCAGATCCTGGTAGACCAGCCAGTCGGCACCGATCAGCTCGCAGACTTCCTCGGTGGTGCGGCCGTGAGCGATCAGCTCATGGGCGCTAGGCATGTCGATACCGTACACATTCGGGTAGCGCACGGCAGGGGCTGCCGAACAGAAATACACGTTCTTCGCGCCGGCTTCGCGGGCCATCTGGATGATCTGCTTGCAGGTGGTGCCGCGCACGATGGAATCGTCCACCAGCATCACGTTCTTGCCGCGGAATTCGAGCTCGATGGC
>Ga0181597_10006246_pt1 | contig 11142 bp, 7 predicted proteins | sample 041ome_5_FD_148647 | JGI IMG/M metagenome (GOLD analysis project Ga0181597, IMG submission 148647) | Coastal salt marsh microbial communities from the Groves Creek Marsh, Skidaway Island, Georgia - 041403US metaG (spades assembly) | ecosystem: Environmental > Aquatic > Marine > Intertidal zone >... | reverse complement strand
CGTAAACAACAAAGATGATGTCATCCAGAACACGCCTCGCGAAAACGACGACGCAGACGACGCTCCTCTCTCGAATGATCTCCTCTTTTACTCGCGAAGGCGGCGAAGCCACGTCTTCTTCTTCATCTTTGTCTTCTTCTTTTCATCATCAGATTCGTTCGTACCGTCAAGGCCCGAACGCAACCTCGAAAACCACTCGCGGCGGGTACCGCCCGCCGATGCTCTCGAAGGACGAACACCCGTACGACGACAGAGTGGAAGAGCTCGAGGACGTGAAGAAAAACGACCCGGACAGGAAGTTTCTCTTACTCCACCGAAAAGAGAAATGGGACCGGGAAGTGAAAGCGAAAGAAAGTTCGAGCAAATGTGGTGGAAGGTCTTTCCAACCGCAAAGGAACAAAAATAAGTACAAACGAGCGATGCAGAAACAAATGTTCATCATGGAAAACAACGGCGAGAGGAAACGAAATTCGATGAGGAAATACTTGGCAGAACGGCCGAAAGTGGAAGAGCACTGGCGGAGGATGAAGAGGTTCGCGAAAGATCCGGGTTTGTTGACGTTGGTGCAGTGCGAGTCGTGTAAGAAGACGTACCCGAAGTACGAGGAGGAATGTAAGAAGTGCTCGGAGAAGAACGAGGAGGATAACGCGATGAGTGGTTTGTGATGATAGCGGGGTTTAGCGTGTAACGTAGTTTAATAATGATAATAATATTGAGAGCGTCTCGTGCGTGTATAATTTTACAACAGTTTACTTTGATAATAAACAGCCAGCGCAAAGCGCTGGCGATGCGCCTTTTGCGTTTATCTTTTCTCTTCTCCAAAACGTGATTTACTTTTTCTTCGTCGAGGAGGCTAATCCGGCGACTTCCCACTTTTCCGGTTTCCAATTGGAATCTAACTTTTCCGGCGCATCTATCGAGTGCGTGTTTTTTCCCGCACCCAAAGCTTGTCGAACGCCTTCGATGTTGTTCAAGGCGTAAAACGCGGAAGCCGCCACCGACTCGGAAACTTTCGAGAGTCCCGGCTGCTTCTCCTTGTGCTCCGGCCCGAGCTCTGCGGCGTCTAAGAACCGGTCCGTCGCCGCTTCCCAACTTAATCGGTACGCGTCTTCCGCCGAGAGCGGTTTCGGTTCCGTGTCGAACGCTTTCTTCATGCACTGCGAAAACTCCTCCTGATTGCCGTACGTCAAACAGTTTGGAAAGGAGGAGAAGAATTCGTTGCTCGGGTGCTTCGCGCAGACGACGAATTTACCCATGGCTAACGCTTCCGCCGTGGTGGTTGCCACCACGTCGGACAAAGAAGGATTGACGAAAATTTTATAATCGTGGACGGTTGGATTCGCGTGGTCCAAGCGTCCTTTGAAATTCAAAGGTAACTTTTTATCCATCGCGGTTCGCTCGACCGATTCCAAGTCTTCGCCGTTGCCGTACACGTCCATGGAGATGGGGCAGGTTTGGCCGTATTCCGCGTTCGCGTTGTGTTTTTCGACGCAATCGAGAAGTTCGTGGTAGCCTTTACCCCAAACAACTTTGCCGAGGAAGTACGCGCCTTTGGTAAAAACCGATCGTTCGTTCTCGTTCGTTTCGTTGTTGTTGTTGTTGATATCCTTCTTCTTTTTCCGTTTCGCCGCGGACAAAGAGGACGAGGACGAGGAGGCTTTCGTTGTCGACGTGATCGATGCAAACTGTGGTTCACTGTTGGTTAAACCAACGTTATCGAGAAGCTCGTCGTCTTCGCGCATCAACTGCACTCTCTTTGCCGCCGCCTTCGACGCGCCAACGTCTAAAAACACCGGACTCACCCCATGCACGTTCATCGTGCAACTCCTCGGAAACTCTTGCACGGCGTCCGAAAGTTTGATGACTTTGTGACAGTGCACTCTCGAAACGACTGAATTTACGAATCCTAACGCCTTTTCTTTTACTTTTCCGTGATTTTCCAAACGAACGTAATCCAAATAGTTCGTGTGAATAATCCCGACGACGTGTTCAAACGTATCGCTCCATCGCGGACCGGTGTGGAACCAGTTCAAATGTTCCGGTTCCTCCAAAACGGCGACGTCGTTGGAGTTTTTAATGTGAGAGGAAACGTCTCCTACCGGGATAATGCTCATCTTATCCGTCGCGTATCTTCCCGGGTAAAAGTTCAACTTTAAGTTTGGAACGTCAAATCCGCATCGTTCTTTTACCCAGTTTCGAACGAACGTTTCTTGTTGCTCCGGCGACTCAAAGACGTTGTTCGGATGCAACGTTTTCTGCTCGTCGACGGGGATGAACGGAACAACGAGGGTGACTTCGTGTAATCCGCGCCGGGCTAAATACGCCGCGCGTAAGAGCGGGTTAACCGCAGTTCCCGTCATCCAAGGCAGCGTCGCGGTGGTGACGATGGCGACTTTTCTCCCGGGTTCTTTGATCGATCGCGGCGCGTGCGGAGATGTCGTTTGCGTAGAGACGTCTTGTTTTTTACCACCAGAACTACCGCCAACGATAGAAAACTGTTCTCTTTCACCTTCTTTTGTTTTCAATGGCGTCGTTATTGTCGTCGCGACCATTTCGTTGTTCGTTTCCCCTTTCGTTTCGGTGCCGCTGCTGCTCGGGTTCGTAAATTTGGATTTCAACGTATCCAACGCCTCCGAGGACGCTTTGCGTAACAATCTTCTGGTGGTTTGTAACGTCACCTTCCCGAACTTTTCGCGCAACTCGACGTCGTCAAATTCCCCCGTCGTTTCTTGTAAATCACCTCCTCCCCCGTCGTTATCTGTTTCGTTATCGGAAAGCGAACGCAACGACTCTTGCGAACTCCTTCGCGAGCTCAATCCCGAAAAGGTGAACTTTTTATTTTTACTACTGTTGTTACTACTGCTGTTATGGGGCGTCGAGGCGCCTCCCGATGATGATTTCGGTTTACTACTGCTCACCGCTTTAAAGACGTCCCATCCTTCTGGCGGCCTTTGCAAATTCTTCGTGATGTTCTCCGTGATGTCCTTCACTTTCGGCATGACGTTCTTCTCGATAATCGCGCTCAAATCTTGCGACGACGAAAACGGCGAGCTCCTCCCGCTTAAACTCTGAGTATTCGCATCTTCCTCGCCACCGCCATTCTTGGAATCACTTCTTTTCAACCTTCCACTCGAAGCAGACGATGACGACGACGGCCACATCGTCTTATTCGCGTCCGTGTTCAAATCGTCCGCCTTTGACGCGCTCCTTCGCAACCCGCCGGTCACCGCGCTCGCGTCCGCGGTATTCCCAACATTCGACGACGCCGCTCGTTGCTTAAACTTTTCCATGAACTGCGAATCTCCAACTTTCAACAACCCTTCGTTGATTGGTTTCTGTACCGTCCTCTTCGCCAACTCTCGAATGGATTCCATCGATATCGCTCGGTCGAGAGCGGCGTTTTCAAAACTCGAACTGAACGCCGTTTGCAATCCACCCCAAACGGGGGAAGTGTGTTGATTCCTCTCGTAATTAGAAGAAGGTGAACTTTCTGTCGCGTTGTTGTTGCTCTCGTTCCCGACGACGATAAACTTCGCCTTGGCGTCTTGAATGGTCCGTTCCCACGCGTTCCGAAACTCGTGGAGCCTGACGGAGCCTTTGGAGAAATGCAACGCTTCGTTCGTCCAATTCCGATTATTCGAAGAGGAACCAGAACCAGAACCAGCGGCGCCACTTCCACTTCCTTTGTCCTCGCGCGGGTGGTTCGTGTTCCCGCTCATCGAAGCGTTTATGTGTGAGAGTTTTCTTACTGTTCGCGCATGATGTTTCAAAGGCAATTGATTACCTCAATTGAGAATATCCAACGAAAGAGTGGAGTGAAATGTCTATCCTTTTTGGAGCAAAAAAGCAAAAAAGATACGAAAAGGAGAGGTGCAAATTTGCGCTGTATTTAAGTTGCGTTGCGTACGCGCCGCGCGTAGTATGTATTCTAAAAACTCTTTCTCTATCTATCTATCTATCTCGAGCTGATGCGATTCGTTCAGAATACGCACGCATTCTCAAACGAGGGTGGACTTTAACCACTCGACGACGCGTTTTAAGCTCTCGGAACTGCTCGCGGACATGGCGTCCAGCGTATCGTGAAAAGCGTGGAACCTTTCCAACGTATCCACCATCGCTTGGACGCCGTTTTTTGTACCACCAACGCTTTCGCCGTTTGCGCCGCCGACGCGAGTGTTTCCGTTTCTCTTTCTTTTCCCTCCTCCTTTTGGTAAGGCTTGGTCGGCGGTTCGACGCAACGCCTCTCGGTCGTTTTCGACCAGGAAGGCGAGGAGGAGCGAGGAGTACGCTTGAGTGATGAGGTCTTCGCCGTAGGACGGGTCGACGGCGGCGTTCGCGGTGGCGTCGTCGTCGTCGTCGAGCATTTCCACGGTGACTTCTTCGTCTTCGTCGTCGCCGTCGTCGTCTTGGTTTTGATCATCATCATCTCCATCATCCTCGTCGTCGTCGTCTTCTACCCGGTGCATCTTGGCGCCGCCGGCGTGCGTGAAAATGCGCGCGAGGACAGTTGGAAACGGGACGAGCGGCGATGCCGATTTCTCGTCGTCGTCGTCCAAAACCTTCTTTCCGTTGTTACTCGTCTTCTTCTTCTTCTTCTTCTTCTTAAAGTCTTCGGCTTTTCCGGTACCGAACGGCGAGCAATCGAGTTGGAGTTGTAACAGTTCTTGCTTCACTCGAGGGTTCGCCTCCGTGATGTTCACCAACAAACACATGCACGCATGAAGCAACTCTGTCGCGGCTTCTTTATACGCGTCTGGAACGGTACCTTCCATGTTGTCCTTTTTAGGAACGAATCCGGCAAATTCACCGTATAAAGCGCACCCGCGCATGGCTGAAAAGTACGCGACTGCGGCGATGATGCCGTGTAATCCGTCTCGCGAAGCCGCCGCTTTTGCTCCGACCGTGTTTTCGTTCGTCGAGTTTGTCAGTGCGAACACGCACGCTTTTAACGTAGCCAAGGATAGTCGCGCGTCGATATTTGGGTTTAAATACTCGGAAGTTTGAATGCCGTGTAAAGCCTTTGCTCGTGGACGCATCGATCGACTGGTTAAAAGCGTCAGCGCGGGGAGGGTTTCGATCAAACACCTCGCTAAAGACCAGTTGTTCTTTTTGCTGTTGTTGTTGATGTTGTTATCGCTGTGGTTGTTTTTTATACCTTTTTCTCCTCCTCCTCCTCCTCTTGGTTTCGGAGACATGTCCACGTCTCCGTCTTTGGGAGACTTTGCGAGCCAAGAATCCAAGGCTGCTCCGGGAGATTTCGCCATTTGACCGAAAACCGGCGACGCGCCAACCGTCGCCGGAGAACCAATCTGAAGGAAACTATTGTTGTTCGTGTTGTTGTCGTCGTCGTTATCTTCGAATCTGTTACTTCCTGGGATAGGTCTCGGAGGCGTCGAAATTGCTGCTGTTGTTGTTGTTGGATTCGTCGCAGTAGCGGTGACCATTTTTCTACCATCGTCAACATCATCCTCTTCTTCTTCTTCTTCTTCTTCTTCTATCGCGAGCAAAGAAACATCAGCGAGTTTCAGCACAGAAAAAGAAGAAGTGGACGAGGAGGCGTTGTTGATCGTTGGAGAAGGCTCTCCGAACGCGTCGTCTTCAACATCTTTACTTTTATCTTCATCGCTGATGAAAGAAGAAGAAGAGAAAGATTCCCAAACCGGTAAATTTGAAGACGCTAGCGTCGTCACCGTCTCTGGGCTCGTATACGTCGCCGCCTCGATGACTCGAGCGCATCGAAACAGTCTCGCGCACGCTTTTCTCGCCTTTACTTTCATCTCTTCTCCTTCTTCTTTATCTTCACCTTTTTTACTCTTTATTTTGCTCGAATGCAAGCTTTGGACCAAGTCTTTGCAACTTTCGTTGGCGAGTTTCGCGACAGAAGTTATGAACCCGGATCTAGAAAGGCGCGTCCGTAACGCGCGAGATGTCGTGTCGTTGTTGTTGGTGGTGGTTGGTGGTTGTTTACCACCTTCTCTTCGTTCTTTTTCTTCTTCCTCTTCGCTTCCCCATTGCAACGCCCTGAACGCTAATAATAAAGCTATGTTTTTTGTGCACGCGCTCTTTTCGCTTGGGAGAAATTTTAAAGCGCTCAACGACGTTTCCACTGCTTTCTCGACATCACCATCGATATCGTTGGTGTCGTCTTCTATTACTACCATTATTTCTTCTTTCTTTTCTTCTTCTTCTTCTGTAAAAAAGTTTGCCTCGTCTACGCACGCGGCGACGCCCAACGCGATATCCATCGAGTCCAACACTCTCGAAAACGTTTTGATTTCCAAAGAAAAGAGATACGCCAAAGCGATGGCGGCTAATCGTAACTTGGCGTCCGTGGCGGATTTTCCGGCTATTTTCAAAGCCGCCGTAAACATGGACGTCGCAAAGTGCGGTCGTTCTCGCGAAAGCCTTCGTCTGTATTGCGTGTTTGAGGCGATTTTTTTCAAAAGCCATAACGTCGACGCTAACGTTCTGTGCTCTTCCTCTTGAAAGTTGTTTTTTATTATGTTGTTGATTCCGTTGCCGCCGCCGTACTTTTCCAACACCTGCAAATGCGTTTGTGGGTCGCTCGATTGCACCGCTTTGGTAATAATAATTTGCTTCACCGGCGAGGGCGTTTTCTGCCTCTTGAATTGAATCGGTTTCTCTGGAGTGAGTTTAATCTCCGTCGCTAACGCATCGTCGAATAAGACTTCATTTTTATCTTCTTCTTTATTTACTTCTTTTACTTCTTCTTCTATAACTTCTTCTTCTTTAACTTCTTCTTGGTCCATCGCGAACGATACTCGGCGGTTTTTGTTGTTGACGAGTTTCGTCGTCGGTTCTTTTATGGAGTCTTCTTCTTCTTTTACTTCTTTTACTTCTTTTACTTCTTCTTCTTTACTCTTCTTATTAATGTTACTCTTTTGTATCATCAGCGCTTTCCCGAACAGCGCGACTCTATTCGCCACGAAATACTTCTCCGCTTGCGCATCCACGTCTTCTTCTTCTTCATCATCATCATCCTCGACCAAAATTTCCTCGTCCACTTTTCCGAACAACTCTTTCGCGTTTTCGAACGAATACGGATCATTTTTATCACTGCTTTTCTTATTATCGGTAGTATCGTTCTTCTTCCTTTTCGTTGATGTTGTCGTTGTCGTTTTTGACGGTGTCTTTGAATGCTTCTTCTTATTATTATTCTTTAAAGATTCTTCGATGATGATGATTTCATCATCATCGTCAACATCATTCTTCTCCTCCTTCTCTTCTTCGAGAACGACACCACCTTCAGAGGAAACAGGCGCAGCAGTCGCAGTCGCAGCAGCACTCGTTCGTCTCGGTTTCCGAGCGAACCTTTTGTTTTTGGTGTTGTTGTTATTCATTTAATAAACACAACTCTTTTGTGCTCCATTACAATGGAGAACAATTTTGGCGGGAAAAAATCTGCACTTTTCAGCACACGTTTGTTTGTTTGTTTGTGTATTCATATATGTGATACATTCAGACCGAAACGAAACGTTTTCACGTGACACGAGACGAATAACACATAGAAAATGGTGAGAGGCAACGCGAAAGCGAAAGCTCAGGAAAAGAACGCGAAGAAACAGGCGGAGAAAACGAGCGCGAAATCTTCGCTCGGGAAATCGAACGAGTCTTTAGTTTTGAAGTGTCACGTGTGCATGGCGTTGATGAAGAACGCGAAGCAGATGAAGGAACATTTCGAGAGCAAACATCCGAAAGTGGCAATGCCTGCGGAGTGCAGCGGAGGGGGGTGATTGTTGAGTGTATGTGATGCGGCGTATTTATTTACAATTACCTTTATTTCATGGTACTGTAGATTTTATACATCAAGCTTTTGTTTGTTGTCTTGTCTCTCTTTGTTGTTGTAATAAAACAAAAATCCATCCGCGTACAAATGATTGCTCTGATTCTTATTCTGTTTCTGATTCTGTTTCTGATTCTGGCACGCGTAACTCCCCGTGTTCGTATCGCCAACCCGATGGTAATGGACAGTTAGTGTCGAGGAGGTGTTGTAAACATTCGGTTTGGTTGTTCTCGTGTCTTGTCAAAAAGGAGCAAAAAAAAAAAAGTTTTTCCGCCACATATCATTACGTGCACGACGCGAACACGACACAAAAGCGCGCTCTCACGCGTTGACGCGTGCGATGCGCAAAAAAAAAGGACGACGTTTCGCCGCAGGGACTCGAACCCTGGTCGACCGGGGTCATTACTTTCACTTGAAAGCCGGACATGATAACCACCTACACCACAGCGAACCCATTCGGAAATGGTACGAAAGCGAGTTTCCTCACGTGTGTTACGATTTTTTCTCGGTATTAGGAACTATAAAGTTTCTTTGTTTAGGGTCTTTTTTCGTTTTTGAATTTTGAAAATTTTCGTTCGTTTTTCATCACTTTGAAGAGTCGCGCAGTCGCGCTCGGGAGTGTCCGCATAAACGCGCAACTTTTAAGAAACGTAATAATAAAGACGATCCGTGATGACGACGACGAGTTCAAACGCTTTAGTATCTCCTCCTCCTGATGATGATGAAAAGAATGAAAAAGATTCAACAAAACTATGGAACGACATCGTCTCCGCCTTTCGGGAGGATGGATTTCCCAATCTTTCAAACGTGAACGGCGCGATGCGAGAAGAGCTCCTTTCTCTCTACCGACGACTCGCTTCTTCTGATAAGGAGGACGACGATACTTCAACAAATCCGTCGAAATTTGTCATCGCGTGGGAAGCGTTCGCGTCGAACAACGCGAACATCAAAGACGACGTGAAATCGATACCGAACGCGGAGAACATCGAAAGCTTTCGAGAGTATATTTTGAAGGATGTGATTTTGGTGCAAAAGGATGAGATTACGCGCGCAGGCGTCGTCGGTTCGAAATCAAAGAATCAAAAGAAGAAAAAGCTGAGCAAATTCGAAAAGCAGGCGCAAAAGAAAGCGAGATTGATGACGATGGGGGAACACTTGGAGATGCACGACGAAGACGTCGACGGGAAGATGGAAGTAAAAGAAGTTTCGGCGGCGGAAGAAGAACCTCTTCTTAAGACGCCGTTCAAGGAGACGACGGAGAACAACAACAGTATGAACTTACCGTCGGCGTTTTCTGTGGAAATGAAAACGCCCGGGTCGTATCGCAAAGCGAAAAAGAAAACATCGTCGTCTGAATTGGTGAAGACGATATTCGAAGGTTCTTCTTTTAAGTCGTCGTCGTCGTCGTCAAACGCAGAAGAAAAAGAGATTACTTTGAAAATTCAAACTTCTTCTTCTTCTCCTCATTCAACATTATTCATGAGAGACCGCATCGAAGATAAAGTGGCTTTATTGAAGAACAAGTTTAAAGAATTAAAAGAAGAAGAAGAGCAAGAAGAAGAAGAAGAACAAAAAGGACAAATAATAGGTCGCGTATGCTGCGACTCCTCGGACAGGCAAGAATTACAACTCGAATCCTCGGACGGTTCGCGCGTGAAGTTGGAGTTACGCTCCGTCGAAAACGAGTACTCTTTGTTTCCTGGACAGATTGTCAAGTGCGTCGGCGCGAATCCAACCGGGTACTGCTTCGTCGCGAAGGAGATTGATTGCTATTATTTCAAACAAATAAAACAAGAACAACAACAACAAATTCAAAAAACTGAAATGTTACTCTTCTCTGGTCCGTTCACTGCCAACGACGACTTGATGTACGAACCTTTAGACGACGTCTTGCACGAAGCGTCGTCAAAAAATCCATCCATCGTTCTTCTCATGGGTCCGTTTGTCTCCGACGAGAATATCAATCACGCGTTGACGAGCAACATCACGTATAAGCAAGCGTTTGAGCAGATCGTGATGAAGAAGGTTGAAGCGTTTGCAAAGCAATACCCGAACAAACACGTCGTTTTAGTGCCAAGCGTCAAGGACGCCTTTCATAGATACTGCGCGTTTCCGCAACCGCCGTTTTTTGAAACGTCGAAATGCAAGAACGTTCACTTTGTAGCGAACCCGTCGGCGTTTGAAGTCAACGGTATTCGCGTGGCGGTGTCCACGTGCGACATTTTGAAGCACTTGTCCGGTTTCGAACGCGGCGGGAAAGGTAAAACGACTACTGAACAACAACAAACCGATCGCATGACGCGTTTGTGTTCGCACATGGTTGGTCAAATGTCCATGTACCCGTTATTTCCGCCGCACCCAGACGCAAAGTTTGAATCGCACGACGCGACGGTACCGCTGAGAGTGGGCATGGACGAACGCGTTCCGGATTTAATCGTTTTGACTTCGGATTTAGCCGCCGGCGGATGGAAAAACGCGTTGAGCGGAAACAAGACGATGTTTGTCAACCCGGGGAAAGTTTGCCGAGGCGTGAACGCCGGAACGTTCTGTAAAATAAGTTCTTCTTCCGGTGAAAACTTCGCGGAATCCGCGCGATTAGAGTTGCACAAGTTATAATACTAATAATACTAAATTTAAAATTATCTTCAGCGTTTTCGTGAGGCTCCTTTCGACAGTAGCCCCAAGAGAAACTTCTCTCTCGGTACCCGACATTATAATATTACAACAAACGTAAAAATATACTGACACATCTTTTCTCAAGCGAGGCTTTTCGATCGATTTAAAACAACAAATCTTGTCGAAACTCATCGCCGCGACGCATCGGTAATCTCTCTTTTCTTTCTTTCTTTCTTTTTAAAAACACACGGGTGGGTGGGGACAACAAAACATGGATGAATGATACAATCTGATGAATAGACTTTTATATAATCATCGATGAAATTATTGACGTCCAGCCGCCGCGAAGCCTCTTTGCGCGGAGGAGCCCGAAACTTGTTTCGATTCCACCCAAGACTTCTCCTTGACGGAGTGCGCCGCGACGTTGGTTTGTTTCTTTTCCGCCTCCAAGGCTGCCATCGACATCATGCCGACGCCAGAGCCAATCGCGACGCCGGTACCGGTCAACGCGCAGAGGGAAAGGATAGAGAGCGATGCATACATCGCGGTTGAAGAGCTCATTTTTGCTGAAGGTTTTCTTTCTGTTATTTTTGTTTGTTTGAAAGAGAGAAGAGCAGAGAGGTGAGACGAGTGAGTCAGCGGCAAATGCGTAATCTAAAAAACAAAAGTCAAAGAAGACGCGTTTATGCGACCGATCCTTCGTCCATAAAGCGTTCAATTCA